>WNGO01000922.1_pt1 | contig 18528 bp, 15 predicted proteins | sample 5400511 | NCBI WGS metagenome assembly WNGO01 (sample SAMN13153380, study PRJNA577476) | soil metagenome | isolation source: 20 cm soil or saprolite under Garry oak tree replicate 2 | place: USA:California | collected 2016-06-15 | reverse complement strand
ACGTTCACCCGCTCGCGGTTTAGGCCTAACTCGCGTTCCACGGCGAGATATTGCGCGGCGAAAGCTTCGTTTACTTCGATCAGGTCGATTTGATCCAGCGTGAGTCGAGCGCGCTCTAGAGCCGCGCGTATCGCCGATGCCGGCCCGATGCCCATCATGCTCGGCTCGCATCCGGTGATTCCCCAGGAGCGAATTTTCACCGCCCCCTTGAGCTGGTATTTTTCCGCATTCTCCTCGGTCGTGAGGATGACCGCCGCCGCGCCGTCGCAGATGCCGCTCGCGTTTCCCGCCGTGACAATCCCGTCTTTTTTGAAAACAGGCTTAAGCGCGGCAAGTCCTTCGCGCGTGGTTTCCGGCCGCGGATGCTCGTCGCGCTGCAACGCCGAGTCGATCGGGACGATCTCTTGGCCAAGCCGCCCGGACTCCAGGGCGAGCTTGGTCCTCATCTGGCTTTGATACGCGAACTCATCGGCCTCTTTGCGGGCGACGCCGTATTTGGCCGCAAGTTTTTCCGCGGTGCGCGCCATGGAGAAATCGCAGTAGCTGTCGGTCAGCGCCGACCACAGGGAGTCCTCGATCCTTGCTTCCTCGCCGAGGGCGATTCCCCAGCGCGCGTTTCGGATCACGTGAGGAGCCTGGCTCATGCTCTCGGTGCCGCCCGCCAGCACGAATTGCGCCTCGCCTAAAAGGAGCATTTGGGCGGCGGTGATGATCGACTGAAAGCCCGAGCCGCACAGCCGGTTAAGCGTAAGCGCAGGTGTCAATTGCGGGATGCCGGCGCGAAGCCCGATGTGGCGCGCCAGGTAAATCGCGTCGGCACTGGTCTGGAGCGCGTTACCGAAGACGACATGATCGATATCTTCCGCCTGCACCTTGGATCTTTTGATCGCCGCTTGAGCCGCGACGACACCGAGCTCGGTGGCGCTCAGGTCTTTCAGCGCGCCGCCGAATTTGCCAAAAGGCGTGCGGGCGCCCGCCAGGATGACGACTGTGCGATCGGTCGGCGCGGCCATGAGTCAAACTTAACATGGAAAATTGTCGCGTGGCAATTTAGAATAATCGAGCATCCCCAACCGCAAACCTCACAAGGGGAGCAATCAGGAAAGGGGGACGAGTCTATGGCGTCGGACATCCGCAAAGTTGGGGTCGTGGGCGTCGGTCTTATGGGCAGCGGCATCGCCCAGGTCGCCGCCGCAAAGAGCTTCGATACCGTTGTTGTCGATGTGAACGCGGAGATCATCGCCAAAGGCATGGAACGAATCCGCGCGAGCCTTCGGCGGCTGGTGGAGAGTTACCAGAAAACGAGCGGCAAGTCCGGTATCGCGCCGGATGAAGAAAACGCAATCATCGTCCGCATCAAGCCCTCAACGGAGCGGAGCCATCTGCTCGATTGCGATATCGTGATCGAAGCGGTGGTCGAAGATGAGCCGGCAAAAACGCACTTGATCTCATCCCTGGCGCAATTGGGCTATCAAAAACTCCTAGTCTCCAACACCTCGTCTATTTCGATCACGCGCCTGGCGAGCGCCTACTCATCGCCTGAAAAGTTCATGGGCATGCACTTTATGAACCCGGTGCCGGTTCAGCCCGGCTGCGAGCTCATCCGCGGGCTGTTGACCTCGAACGAGACCTGGGAAAAAGTCGCGGCTTTCTGCGGCGAGCTGGGGAAAGAGCCGATCTTTGCCGAAGACAAAGCCGGCTTCGGCATCAACCGCATGTTTGTGCCGTTCTTGATCGAGGCGGTCAAAGTGGTCGAAGAGGGGATCATGAGCTGCGAAGACGCCGACAAGACGACCCTATGCCTGGGCCACAAGATGGGGCCGATCAGCACTTTGGACTTCGTCGGCCTGGACACGACTCTCGCGATTGCCGAGGTTCTGCGTGAAGAGCTTGGGCCGAGCTATCGGGCTCCGGATTTGCTGCGCAAGTTGGTCGCTGCGGGTTTTTACGGCGTCAAGAACGGCAAAGGCTTTTATCTCTGGGAAAAAGGGAAAAAAATCGGCGTCAATCCCGCCGTGGCGCGCTACCGTAGAGCCGGGCTCTAGCGTTGGACTCCAGGAAAGTTTTCCCGCCAAGGCGCAAAGGCGCCAAGTTAAGAAGCCTCTTCGAACTCTCCGAACCTTGGCGCCTTTGCGCCTTGGCGGGAGACATCGTTTTTTCCGATCTTGCCTTTGGCTAGCTCTTCTCCGCCAGCGTCGGCTGCGGATCTTCCAGGCGGTCGATGATGACGTTTAAGAAGCGCGCGGCTTCCACGCCGTCGACCACCCGGTGGTCGAACACCAATGAAAGAGGCATGATCTTATGGATCGCGATCCCGCCGTCGTCGACGACGGGCCGGTCTTGAATCCGCCCGATCCCCAAGATGCCCACTTCGGGATAGTTTATGATCGGCGTGCCATAGGTGGCGCCGATCACTCCGTAGTTGGTGATCGTAAACGTGCTGCCGCGAAGCTCGGAAAGCTCCAATCTTCGCGTGCGCGCCTTTTCCGCGAGGGTGCTGATCTCCTGCGCCAGCTCGAGCAGGCTTTTTCGATCGGCGCGCTTGATGGCGAAGACCATGAGGCCGTCGGCGGTGTCGACCGCGATACCGATGTTGTAAAATTTTTTGAGCAGGATTTCCTCGCGCTCGTCGTCTAGCGTCGAATTAAGGTAGGGATGAGCCCTCAGCGCGTCGAGCGTGGCCTGGATGACATAGGGTAGGTAAGTGAGCTTGATTCCCTTTTGCGCGGCGACTTCTTTTTCTTTTGACCGGATGCGATCCAAGTCGGTGATGTCCGCGTCCTCCCAAATCGTAACGTCGGAGACGCGCTGGCGGGCCGCGTGCATACGCTTGGCGATGGTGCGGCGCAGGCCGCGCAGCGGGACTCTCTCGATGGGGCCCGAGGTCTCACCGTCGTCAACCACCTCGTGGGGTAGATTTTGGACTGCGCGTTCGACGTCTTCGCGGGTAATTTTTCCTTCGCTGCCGGTGCCGTGAATCTTAGTGAGGTCGACGCCGAGTTTTTTGGCCAGGGCACGCACCGCCGGTATCGCCTTCACCGGCGTCGGCAGCTCGATCATTTCCTCGTCGCCGAGAGAACCGACGACAGTGCCGCGATCGGTTTGTGGCGCCCGGGTTTCGGATTGGCCGGCTTCGTCGGTCTCGATCGTCACCAGGATCTCGCCGACCTTGGTGAGATCGCCTTCCTTGTGGTGTAGTTTGACGATCTTTCCGGCGTGCGGCGAGGGCAGGGCAACGATCGCCTTGTCGGTTTCGATCTCGACGATGTCCTGGTCTTCATTGACCGTGGAGCCTTCGGCGATCAGCCATCGGACAATTTCCGCTTCGCTGATGCCTTCGCCAACATCGGGCAGGCAAAACTCCCTGATCATGGTTGCTCGCTTACGTCGATAGTCAGGCGCTCATGACGCGATCGATGGCATCGGCAACTCTCTGGGCATCGGGCAAGAAGCGCTGCTCCAACTTGGGCAGCGGCATTGCCGTATCGAAACCCGTGACCCGTTCGACGGGTGCTTCCAAATCAAGCAACGCTTTTTCGTTGATACGCGCGGCGATCTCGGCAGCCACCCCACAACTGCGCTGAGCTTCATGCACGATCACGGCTCGGTTGGTTTTTTTCACCGACTCGATAATCGCATCGGTGTCGAGCGGAGAAAGGGTGCGCAGGTCCAGCACTTCGCAGCTCACACCGCGATCGGCCATCAGTCGCGCGCCTTCCAGCGCTACGTGAAGCATGGCGCCCCACGCGATCAAGGTGACGTTGTTCCCTTCCATGACCACGCGCGCTTGGCCGAGCGGTATCGTATACTCTTCTTCGGGCACTTCTTCGCGAATGGAACGGTATATTTTCTTGGGCTCCATGAAGATCACCGGATCGGGGTCGCGAATCGCCGCCAGCAACAACCCCTTCGCTTCGTAGGGGGTCGATGGCACGACGACCTTTAACCCTGGCGTATGGACGAAGTAGGCTTCGTTGCTTTCGGAATGATGTTCGGGCGCATGGATTCCACCACCGTAAGGAATGCGGACCACCAAAGGACATTGATACCGCCCCCGCGATCGATTTCGAATGCGCGAGGCATGAGCGACCAACTGCTCCATGGCGCCGAAGGCAAATCCTTCGAACTGCAGCTCGGCGATGGGCCGCAAACCGTAGACGGCGAGCCCGATGGATGCGCCGATGATCCCGGATTCGGAGAGTGGCGTATCGATGACGCGATTTTCGCCGAACAGTTCCAATAACCCCTGGGTGGCCCTGAAAACCCCGCCGTTTTTTCCGACATCCTCGCCCAGAACGAGCACTCGGTCATCGCTTGCCATCGCTTGCTTGAGCGCCAGGTTGATCGCCTCGACGACGGTGAGCTTGGCCATCTTTGCCTCCGCGGATGTTCGTTTAGTGAAACCGCCCGTTGCCGTTTAATAACGTTTCCATTTGTTCGCGCAGCTCCTCGGTCATCTCCTGGAAAATGAAGCGAAACATATCTTTCGGTTGCGGCGGCGCGACGGCTTGCAGCTCTTCAACCGCGGCTTCGACTCGAGCGCGCGCGTTGGCCACCGTTTGCTGTCCATAGGTTTCGTCCCACAGACCCTGAGAGATCATATAGTGGATCAAGCGGTCGATCGGGTCTTTCTTTTTCCACTGCTCGACCGTCTCTTTGTTGCGGTAGCGTGACGCGTCATCGGCGGTGGTGTGATCGCCGATTCGATAGGTCACTGCCTCGATAAACGTCGGGCCTCCTCCCGCACGGGCGCGCTCGAGCGCCTCGTGGGTGGCCTGGTAGACCGCAAAAACGTCGTTGCCGTCGACTTGAATGCCGGGAAAACCGTAAGCGATGGCTTTCTGCGCCAGTGTTTGCGCGGCGGTTTGACGCTTGAGCGGAACGGAGATCGCCCACTGATTGTTCTGGCAGAAAAAGACCACCGGCAATGAGAAAACGCCGGCGAGGTTGAGGCCTTCGTGAAAATCTCCCTTTGACGTGGCGCCGTCGCCGAGGTAAACGAGCACCGCGATCTTGTCTCCTTTGAGTTTCGCGCCCCACGCGGCGCCCGCGCCGATCGGAATCTGTGTTCCCACTGGAATTGTGATCGGAAAGTCGTTTTGTCCTTCGGGAATCTTGCTGCCGCGCTCATCGCCCGCCCAGTACTGTAAAATCATGCGCGGTGGTAATCCTCTGACAAAGGATGCGCCGGGTTCACGAAAAGACGGAAACATCCAATCGCCAGGCTCAAGGGCAAATGCGCTTCCGACCTGTGCGGCCTCCTGGCCGAGGATGGAAGCGTAGGTGCCGAGGCGTCCTTCGCGCTGCAGCTTGAAAGCTTTCTCGTCAAAGGTGCGGGCGAAAACCAGCTCTTCGTAGAGCTTCTTGATTTGCTGTTCGGTGAGAGGAGGGCGGAGAGACGGATCGCAATTGCCATGCTCGTCCAGAATCTGGAGCCATTCGATCCTAAAATCCTTGGCGATCGTCCTGGGCATGATGGATCCTTTCTGCTCGCTTCGCTCCGCTTACATCATACAATTCAGTATACCATGCAAAATCTAAAAGTGAATGTGTAGTTTTTTTGTTGCTCGATCGCCAGATCTCTTTTGAATTTAGCCTCGTTTCTGGTCGATGCCGATTCGACCGCAGCGCGGGGACAAAAATTATGTCTTCCGGCATTCGGTTTTTCTGCTACACTGTAGGCAAGAAGCAAACCGCATCGGTTAACGAGGAGGGGCGCGGCGTGACGGTTCGGCAGTACCGACAAGCTCCGAATCTCCGATTGATTCACAAGCTCCGCGAGGGAAACACCCGTGGACGCCACGGTAGCTTTGTTCGCCACGATCTTGCCGCTCGTCACGCGCTGACGAGACGGTACAGCGAAATTACTCAGTCTTTGATTGCCAGCTCGATCCTTCGTCGGTGTCCGGGAGAAAAATTCTTCATCATCCCGACGACGTACTTGGCGCCTTGCGCCAAAAGCGGAGGTCTCCATGCAGCGCGCCGTCATCGTTAGCGCTTGTCGCACGCCGATCGGTAGTTTTCAGGGAAAATTGAGCCGCCTGTCGGCCACGCAGCTAGGCAGCGTGGTGATCAAAGAGGCATTAAACAGGACGCCTCTGGGGGGCGATCAGGTCGACGAAGTCATCATGGGCAACGTGCTGTCAGCGGGCCTGGGGCAAGCGCCCGCGCGTCAAGCCGCCTTGGCAGCGGGCCTTCGTTACGATGTGACCTGCACGACAGTAAATAAAGTTTGCGGCTCGGGATTGAAGGCGGTCATGTTGGCGGCGCAGGCGATCATGGTCGGCGATGCCGAAGTGATCGTCGCCGGTGGCATGGAAAGCATGAGCAACGCGCCATACTTGCTCCCCAAGGCGCGCACCGGTTATCGGCTCGGCTCGGGCGAGCTGGTCGACAGCATGATTCACGACGGTCTGTGGGATGTCTACAACCAATTTCACATGGGCGCCGCCGGGGAAATTTGCGCGCGGGTACTCAAGATCAGCAGAGCGGAGCAGGACGATTTTGCTCTCCTGAGTTATGAGCGCGCGCGCAAAGCACAGATGAGTGGGCAATTTGCGCGCGAGATCGTCGCCGTGAGGGCGTCGCAGGAAGGAAGCGAAGATTCGCTTATCTTGGAGGGTGACGAAGAGCCCAAGCGGGTCGATGTTCTGAAGTTACCCAGCTTAAAGCCGTCCTTTGAAAAACACGGCACGATCACGGCGGGCAACGCGTCCTCGATTAGCGACGGCGCGGCCGCCGTCGTAGTGATGGGGGAGGATAAAGCACGGAGTTTGGGCCTCAAGCCGCTCGCGCGCATCGTCGGTTACACCACTTACGGCACGGAGCCGGCTTGGTTTACGACTGCGCCCGCCAAAGCGATTGCCGCACTGCTGCAGCGAACCGATCGCAGTGTGGCAGCCGTTGATCTATTCGAGATCAATGAGGCCTTCGCGGTGTCCTCCGTCGCAGTGAATCGAGAACTTGAGCTGGCTCTCGACAAAGTCAATATCCGCGGAGGCGCTGTGGCGCTGGGACATCCCATCGGCGCCAGCGGCGCGCGGATTCTCACGACGCTGCTTTATACTCTCGAAGATTTGAGTCTAAAGCGCGGAGTTGCAAGTTTGTGCATCGGCGGCGGTGAAGCGGTGGCGCTGATGGTGGAGCGATAGCGCGAGCTTTGGCCCGCGCGTTCAAACCGTTCAAGCAGTTCAAATCGTTCAAGTCGTGTCTGGAGGTTTCCAACGATTTGAACCGAGCGAAGCGTTTGAACGGAGCGTAGCGATTGAACGTTTTGAACGAGTTCAGCGGCAATATGGACTTTGAGCTGACAGAAGAACACCGCATGGTTCAAGAAATGACGCGCGGCTTCGCTGAGCGCGAGATCAAACCCGTCGCCTCGCGCATGGATCACGACGGAATTTATCCGGCGGAGTTGGTGAAAGAGCTCGGCCGGATCGGGTTGATGGGCGTGTTTGCGCCGCAGGAGTACGGCGGCGCGGGAATGGATTTTGTCTCTTACATTATTGCTTTGGAAGAGATCTCTAAGGTTTGGGCCTCCCTCGGCACGATCATGAGCGTGAACAATTCCTTGGTGTGCGGCCCGCTCCTGCGCTACGGCAGCGAAGCGCAGATCAAGCGATATCTGCCGCTGGTTGCCGGCGGAGAGTGGACCGGCTGTTACGCATTGACCGAGCCAACGTCCGGTTCCGACGCCGGTTCCATTCGAACCCAGGCCAAGCGTGTGTCGGACGGTTATCTCCTGAACGGCGCCAAAGTTTTCACCACCAACGGTAGCCGCGCCGAGCTCGCGATCGTCTACGCAGTCACCGATCCGAGCCGCGGCAAACAAGGGATTTCGGCTTTTCTGGTCGAGCGCCGATCGGCAGGATTCATCGTTGGCAAGATTGAAGACAAGCTCGGCCTGCGCGCTTCGGAAACCGCCCAGCTCGTCTTTGAGGATTGTCACGTCGCCGAGCAAAATTTACTGGGACGAGAGGGCGACGGATTCAAGATCGCACTCGAAACTCTTGACGGCGGCCGGATCGGCATTGCCGCTCAAGCGACCGGCATCGCCCAAGGCTGCCTCGATCAGTCGCTCGAATACAGCCGCGAGCGCCGGCAGTTCGGTCAAGCCATCGCCAATTTTCAAGCGGTTCAGGGCATGCTCGCGGACATGGCGACGGAGATCGATTGCGCGCGGCTGCTTACTCATCGCGCCGCTTGGCTCTACCAGCAGCGGAGAAAAGTAACGGCTGCGGCAGCCATGGCCAAATTGTTTGCATCGGAAGCGTGCAACCGCGCGGCTTATAAGGCGCTGCAGATCCACGGCGGCTACGGTTACATCAAGGATTTTGCCGTCGAGCGTTTTTTTCGCGACGCACGCGTTACCACGCTTTATGAAGGAACGTCGGAGATTCAGCGCCTGGTCATCGCGCGCCAGCTGATTCAGGAAGGAGCACCTTCGGATGGATCTGGCTAAGAAAGTTTTTAAGAATCTCTCCGACATCGAAATCCGAGAGATCTACACGCCCGATGATCTCAAGGAATTCGACTACGAGCGCGACTTAAATCGTCCCGGCGAGTTTCCCTTCACCCGCGGCGTTTATCCGACCATGTACCGCGGCAAGCTTTGGACCATGCGGCAATTCGCTGGATTTGCCAGCGCCAAAGAAACCAACCGGCGCTACCGTTATCTGCTCGACCAAGGGACGACTGGTCTATCCGTCGCCTTCGATATGCCTACCTTGATGGGCTACGACTCGGATCATCCGCGCGCCCGAGGCGAGGTCGGCCGCTGCGGCGTCGCCATCGACTCGGTGGCGGACATGGAAACGCTCTTTCGCGACATTCCCTTGGATCAGGTCAGCGTGTCGATGACCATCAACGGCCCAGCGATCGTGTTGTTTGCGATGTACTTGATCGTCGCCGAGCGGCAGGGCGTGAGCTTTACCAAGCTGCGCGGGACTCTGCAAAACGACATCTTGAAGGAATACATCGCGCAAAAAGAGTGGATCTCGCCGCCGGCGCCGTCGCTTAAGCTCATCAATGACATCGTGCGCTTCGCGCTCGAGTCGGCGCCGCTCTATCATCCGATCAGCATCAGCGGCTACCACATTCGCGAAGCCGGCTCGAGCGCGGTGCAAGAGCTTGCTTTCACGCTTTACGACGGACTGACTTACGTCAAATCCGCCATCGAGTCGGGGTTGCGCGTGGCTGACTTTGCGCCGCGTCTATCCTTTTTCTTTAACGCGCACAACGATTTCTTTGAAGAGATCGCGAAATATCGCGCGGCCCGCCGCCTTTGGGCGCGGGAGATGAAAAATCGCTTCGCGGTCAAAGATCCGGCCGCGCTGGCGCTCCGGTTTCACGCCCAGACCGCTGGCTGCGCACTCACCGCCCAACAGCCCTATAACAATGTCGTTCGCGTTGCGCTCCAAGCCCTGGCCGGGATTCTCGGCGGAGCGCAGTCGCTGCACACCAATTCCCTCGATGAGACTCTCGCGCTGCCGACCGAGGAGGCGGTGAAGCTCGCCTTGCGAACGCAACAGATCATCGCTCATGAATCGGGCGTGACCCATACGATCGATCCATTGGGCGGCGCCTATTACGTCGAATGGTTGACCAACCGTCTTGAGAGCGAAGCGCTCGGCTATTTCACCAAACTCGATGAAATGGGCGGCATGATTCGGGCCATCGAGCTCGGTTACCCGCAAGGTGAAATCCAGCGTGAGGCGCTGTCGTATCAAAAAGAGATCGACTCGGGGGAGCGGCTTATCGTGGGCGTCAATGCATTCACGGAGCCCCACGAGGCGCCGGTCAAAACTCTCAGGATCGGTCAGGGGGTGGAGCGCCGCCAGATTCAAGAGCTGCGGGACAGAAAAAAACGGCGCAGCGAACGGCGGCTCCGCGCCGCATTACACCGGCTCGAACGGGTTGCCGAAGAGCAAGGCGATCTGATGGCGCCGATTATGAACGCAGTCAGAGCCGAGGCGACGGTGGGGGAGATCTGCGAGGTGTTTAGAAAAGTCTACGGCGAATATCGCGAAACTGGAACGATATGAAGAATGGAGTAGTGGAATGATGGAGTATTCAGAGAAGATTGGAGTGTTGGAGTATTGGAGTAATGGAGTACTGGGTTTCGAAATTTCGGAGGCTGGGTGGAGTGACCAACACTCCATCACTCCACCACTCCAACGAGAAGCTCTCGTATGAATTCTGCTAACCAACACCTGCGTATCCTGCTCGCCAAGGTCGGACTCGACGGCCACGACCGTGGCCTAAAAATCGTTGCCCGGGCGCTGCGCGATGCCGGGATCGAGGTGATTTATCTCGGCATTCACAACACCGCCGAGGAAATTGTCCGTTCGGCGGTTCAAGAAGACGTCGATGCCATCGGCATTTCGATTCATTCGGCGGCGCATCTTTCGCTTTTCAAAGACCTCGCCGATGGACTGAAACACAATCGCGCCCGCGATATCGCCGTGTTTGCCGGGGGCATTGTCCCGGCCGAAGATTTTCCGAAGCTAAAAAAACTCGGCGTGAAAAAAATCTTTGGCCCGGGTGCTCCGCTCGGCGATATCGTCGCGTTTGTAAAGACTCTTACAGGGCGGAGCCGCGCGAAGAATACTGCGGCGAGGCGCCATGAACTTTGATCTGAGCGAGCAGCATAAGCTGCTTAAACAAACCATGCGCGAGTTCGCCGAGCGCGAGATTGCGCCGGGGGCGCGGGAGCGCGATGAATCGGCGCGGTTTCCCCACGAACTTGTGCCGAAGATGGCCGAGCTGGGCCTCTTCGGCGTCATGATTCCCGAACGGTACGGCGGCGCGGGCCTCGACGCCCTGAGCTTTGCGATTATCATCGAAGAAATTGCCAGGATCGATGCCGCCGTGGCTCTGATGTTGGCTTCGCACAATTCACTCTGCGCCGGCCATATTCTCGCCTTCGGCAGTGAAGAGCAGAAGCGCACTTATTTAACTTCACTCGCAAGCGGCAATCAGTTGGGTGCCTGGGCGCTCACCGAACCTGAGGCCGGGTCGGGAGCCAAATTTCTCAAAAGCCGCGCCGTGCCGAAGGGTGACGGATGGGTGCTGAATGGCGAGAAAATTTTTATCACGCAGGGGTCGGTGGCCGGTCTTTACGTCGTGATGGCCGCCACCGAACCTGGGTCCGGCGCCGACGGTATCTCGGCGTTCATTGTCGAGCGCGAGCGCAGCGGCCTCGCCGTTGGGCGCGTGGAAAATAAGCTGGGGGTGCGCGCCTCCGACACCGCTCAGCTTCGCTTCGAGGACGTCCGTGTGCCCTCAGAAAATCTTTTGGGCAAGTTAAACTCCGGTTACCGAGATGCGCTGGCGGTCCTCGACGGCGGGCGCATCGGCATCGGCGCGCTGGCCGTCGGCATTGCCCGGGCCGCTCTGGAACAGTCGCTCGACTACGCCAAACAGCGCCGCCAGTCCGGCCATGCGATCGGTGAGTTCGAAGCGATTCAATGGAAGCTCGCCGATATGGCGATGGAAATCGACGGCGCGCGGCTGTTGGTGTACCGCGCCGCGGAGCTCAAGCAAAAAGGCTTGCCGTTCAAACGGATGGCGTCGCAGGCCAAGCTCTTTTCATCCGAGGTCGCCGCGCGGGCGACGACTCAGGCGATCCAAATCCATGGCGGCGCCGGCTACATGAAGGATTTGCCGGTCGAGCGCTATTTCCGCGACGCCAAACTTTGCGAGATCGGCGAGGGCACGTCGGAGATTCAGCGGCTGATTATCGCCAAAGAGCTGTTACGGCAAAACGATGGCCAAGGCGCAACTTAAGAAGGCTCAAACGGCTCGGCTCGATACCGGCGACCTTTCCGCCGCGGTCCTGCGCGGCGATCACCGAGCGGCGGGCCGAGTGCTGACCTTGATCGACAATCAAGACCCGTTGGCCCGAGAAGTCCTCAAGCGTCTCTTTTTTCGCACCGGGCGCGCGTGCGTCACCGGCATCACCGGCGCCGCCGGATCGGGAAAGAGTACGCTCATTAGCCGCATGGCCGAAGAACTGCGCCGGCGGAAAAAGAAAGTCGGCATCCTGACCGTCGATCCGACCAGTCCGCTTAGCGGCGGCGCGCTTTTGGGCGATCGCATCCGCATGCGCGATCATTTTCTTGACGACGGCGTGTTTATCCGAAGCCTGGCGACGAGGGGAAGCCTGGGCGGCATTTCCAGCTCGGTCGTCGAGGCGGCGCAGCTTCTCGATGCGCTGGGCAAGGAATACATATTGATCGAGACCATCGGCATCGGCCAGGACCAGATCGATATTGGCGGCGTCGCGCAAACGGTCCTCACGGTAATGACCCCCGAGAGCGGCGACGAAGTGCAGGCGATCAAGGCGGGAGTATTTGAGATTGCCGATTTCCTGGTTATCAACAAAGCCGATCTGCCCGGCGCGGAAAAGTTGTTTGTGAAATTCACCGCCGCTCCGGTCTTTGATCGGGTGCCGATCGTAAAAGTTTCTGCGCTGCAGGGCGACGGCATTGCGGCTCTCCTCGACCAGATCGACGCGCGTTGGGCCGAATCCGCGACGGCGGCAGATCGAGGGCAGAGACTGATGGAGATGTCGCGAAGGCAGCTTTTGGCGCTGATTCGCGACGCGCTCATGGTTCGGGTGAGAAAAAAAGTCAGCGAGGATCACATTGAAAACTGGGTGAGGCGGATCGCCGAGCGGCGCCAGGATCCTTACAGCGCGGCGCAGGCGATTTTGGCGAAGATCGGTTTTTAGGGGCGGCGTGAAGATGAGCGGAACAAATCCAACAAGCCGGGAAGCGGACGTTTTCAATTTCGGCGGCGAAATCGTGTGGCGGCCGAGTCGGGAGGTCGTCGAGCGCAGCCGGTTAACACGTTTTATGGCAGGCTACGGCTTGGCGAGCTTTGAAGAGCTGCATCGCCGGTCGATCAGCGATCCCGAGTGGTTCTGGCAGGCGGTGTTCGAAGAGCTGCAGATCGAATTTTACCAACCCTACGAGCGCATCCTCGATATCTCGCAGGGGCTTCCCTGGGCGCGCTGGTGTGTGGGCGCAAAGCTGAACATCGTCCACAACTGCCTGGACAAGTGGATCGGCACGCCGATAGAGGAACGTGCGGCGATCCGCTATGAAGCGGAAGACGGCAGCGCGCGCTCGCTCACATACGCCGAGCTTTTTCGCGCGGTCAATCGCTTCGCCAACGCGCTTCGAAGTATCGGCGTCGCCAAGGGTGATGTCGTTGCCCTCTACATGCCGATGGTTCCCGAGGTGAGCGTAGCGCTGTTTGCAGCGGCGAAGATCGGCGCCATCATCCTGCCGCTCTTCTCAGGCTACGGCGCCGATGCGCTCATCACCCGTCTCACCGATGGCGGGGCCAAGGTCATCGTGACCTGCGATGGTTTTTATCGTCGCGGCGCTTTAAATCCGATGAAAACCATCGTGGACGCGGCGATCGCGCAGGTGCCCTCGCTCCGGCGCGCAATCGTGCTGAAGCACGCCGGCATCGCGATTCCCTGGAGGGCGGGGCGCGATCTTTGGTGGCATGAGATTACGGTTGGACAATCTTCCGAGGCGCCCACCGAGCGCACCGACGCCGAAGATCCGCTGATGATCATTTACACTTCCGGCACCACCGGCAAACCGAAAGGTGCGCTCCATGTTCACTGTGGCTTTCCCATCAAAGCGGCGCAGGATATGGCGCATGGCCTGGACCTGCAATCATCGGACACCCTTTTTTGGGTCACCGATATGGGCTGGATGATGGGGCCGTGGGAGGTTTTTGGTGCCGCGCTCATCGGCGCCACTGCGGTTTTCTATGAGGGCGCTATCGACTACCCTTCGCCCGCTCGGCTCTGGTCGCTGGTGAAAAATCACGGTGTCACCGTGCTCGGCGTATCCCCGACCCTGGTGCGCGCTTTGATGCGTCACGGCGATCAGTGGCTTAAAGGGGACGATCTTTCGAGTCTCCGCATCCTCGGCTCCACCGGCGAGCCCTGGAATCCCGATCCGTGGCGCTGGCTGTTCGAGAAGGTCGGTCAGAAGCGCTTGCCGATCATCAATTACTCCGGCGGCACCGAAATCTCCGGCGGCATCGTCATGGGCAATGTCTTAACGCCGCTCAAACCTTGCGCCTTTTCCGGGCCGCTTCCCGGCATGGCCGCCGATGTCGTCGACGAGCGCGGCCGCTCAGTGCGCAACCAAGTCGGCGAGCTGGTTATCCGCCGGCCGTGGATCGGTATGACGCGCGGTTTTTGGCGCGACCCGGAGCGATATCTCGAAACCTATTGGAGCCGCTTTCCCGACCTCTGGGTTCACGGCGATTGGGCGGCGATCGATGAGGACGGCCTGTGGTACATCCTCGGCCGCTCGGATGACACGATCAAAATTGCCGGCAAACGGGTCGGTCCGGCGGAAATCGAGTCGGTGCTGGTCAGCCATCCGGCGGTGAGCGAAGCTGCGGCGGTCTCGGTGCCGGATCCGTTGAAAGGCGAAGCGATTGTCTGTTTCTGCGTTCTCAAAAACCCCGGCGCGGGCGAACTCAAGCTCGAAGAGGAACTCAAAGAGAAAATCGCGCAAAGCCTCGGCAAGCCGCTCAGGCCGGCGGCGATCAAATTTGTCGCCGATCTGCCCAAGACGCGCAACGCCAAGATCATGCGCCGGGTGATTCGCGCCATCCATCTCGGCGCCGATCCTGGGGATCTCTCGGCGCTGGAGAATCCGCGGGCCGTAGACGAAATAAGAAACGCGAGTTGAAAAAAATCAAAAAATGACGGAGTTAGCCATGGCCATCGTAACTATTTTTGCCGGGACCTTAGGCGACGATGAAGAAGTCGCTCGCGACGTTGCCACGCAGTTAGGCTATGCTTTCATCGGACGCGAACTACTGAGCGCGGCGAGCCGGCGCTGTGAAGTTCCCGAGGCGAAGCTCAACGATATCGTCGAGAAAGAGCCGCACTGGTGGGAAGGCTGGCAGGAAAATTTGCGGCCCTATCGCATCGCGCTGCAGGCCGCCATGAGCGAAGCGGCGCTCGGCGGAAATTTGGTCTACTGCGGCCATGTCGGTCACGGGCTTTTGCCCGGTATCCGCCATGTGCTGAGAGTGCTGCTCACGGCGCCGATGGATTACCGGGTCGAACAAGTGCGCGAGTTCCAGGGGCTGGAAGTCAAAGCGGCACGCCGCTACATCTCCCGAGTCGACAAGGCGCACACCCGGCGGCTGATGGCGCTGTTCGGCACCGATTGGCGCGACACCGGGCAGTATGCACTGGTCCTGAATAGGGCGCAGCTCAGCGCGATCGGCGCGCAAAAGCTGATCGCCGCAGCGGCGCAGCTCATCGACTACCAGACCACCGAAGCCTCGCGCCAAGCGCTGGAAGACCTGGCTCTGAGCGCCAAGATCGAGTCGCATCTGCTCACCTACCCGCGGCTCCGAGACTTAAACATCAACGTCCAGGCAAAACAGGGAGAGGTCACGCTTTCAGGAGTCATTCCTTCGGCCGTTTCCGAAAGCGAGATTCGCCGCACGCTGGAAACGATTCCGGAGGTGGAAAAATTGGCCACCGATTTCGTGACGATTCCACCCTCGGTGGCCCATTGGACTTAAATCGGCAACGGGGCTCGACGACGGATCCATTTGTCATTTGGCATCGAAGACATGGAAGATCTCATTGCCGATTTGGACTACGCGTTGGGGCGGTGATTCGGAGAGTTCAAAACGTTCGAGCCGTTCAAAACGTTCAAGCCGTTTTTTCGGTCGGTAAGGCGATTCTCTTTGACCCTGGATAAGCAATGAGAGAGATGTTCACCCAGTTGCACTCTTTCGAAGCGGATGGCGCGCGCGGGTTCTTGCCCAAACCGGACCCGCTCGACCGCCTGCCCGAGGAGTTTTCTCCTTGGGAGGAGATCGGCCGCGAGCTGCCGAAGCTTTTACTGACCGGCAAGGTCCGAAGCTTCGTTACACAGCTGCCGCTGCTGGACGCGGCAAGTCTCGGCGATGATCGAGAAAGGGAAAGAGCGATGGTGATTCTTTCTTTTCTCGGCCATGCCTACGTATGGGGAGAAAAAGACACGGTCGAATCCCTTCCACCGTCTCTCGCCGCGCCATGGCATCGGGTGGCGCTGATGCTCGGTCGGCCGCCGGTGCTCTCGTATGCGTCCTATGCGCTCGACAATTGGAGAAGAATCGATTCCAAGGGTCCTATCGAACTCGGCAATATCGCGCTGTTGCAGAATTTTCTCGGCGGCCAGGACGAGGAGTGGTTCGTGCTGATCCATGTGGCCATCGAAGCCGCGGCGGCTCCCGCACTGGGCGCCATCGTCGCGGCACAGCTCGCGGTGGCCAACGGAGACTGGCAGCGAGTTGCCGATCAGCTTGCGGTGATCGTCCAAGCGATTGAGGCCATGAATCAAATTCTCTTGCGCATGCCGGAGCGCTGCGACCCGTACATTTATTTCAATCGAGTGAGGCCTTACATTCACGGCTGGGCCAATCAACCGAGTCTCCCCTCGGGGATCGTCTATGAAAGTGTGGAGGAATACGGCGGCAGGCCGCAGAAGTTTCGCGGCGAAACCGGCGCGCAGAGCTCGATTATTCCAGTTCTCGACGCCGCCCTCGGCCTCACCCACGCCGACGACATGCTGCGCAGCTATTTGATTGAGATGCGCGACTATATGCCGCCCAAACATCGGGCGTTTATCGAGGCGGTGGAGTCCGGGCCTTCGCTGCGCGAGTTTATCTTGCGTCACGGCACAGCGCAGCCGACCTTGCGCGAGGTCTACAATGCGGCGCTCGACGGGGTGTCGAGTTTTCGTTCCACTCATCTCGAATACGCGCACCGCTACATCGTCAAGCAGAGTCGCGGCGGCGCCCGCAATCCCAACGCCATCGGCACCGGCGGCACGCCGTTTGTCCCCTATTTAACCAAGCATCGCGATGAAACAAAGTCACGACGGATTGTCTGAAAAAAGACACCGAAAGCATCTGGTAGAATATTCCTGCGAACCTCTCGCCGCCCCTCGCCGTCGCTTCACGGCACCCAAGTCGTCGGAGAAAATCGACGGCTTCGGCCGACCAGCCCCACAATCGTCTCGACCTCGTCTTTGTCGAACCAAACGCCGCCGCAGGAACGGCAGCGCTCGAGCGGAAGATTCAGCAACATGTAGCTTTCCAGGATGCCGTGACATTTGGGACAACGGAGTTCGATAGCTTCGCCTTCGGGCCTGTCAATCTTTTTGAGATCTCGTTTGAGCTTTGCGATCAGCTCTTTGTCCCTGGCTGCGAAGTAAACGTCTTCTTTGGCTCGCTCGAGCAGTCTCATGAATTCCCCGAAACGATCTTTTTCGCCTTCCATATTTTTCCCCTCCTCGCCGCGTGGGCCGAAACGTTTTACTTCTTGACGGGCCGAAAACCCTCGATGTCGAGAATCGATCCGTGCCGTAGCCGCTTGGGCTTGATGACGACTTCAACTCTGCTGCCGATTTTAACTTGCTCGGGCTCGGTGACACCGAGCAGATAATGGAGCAGCGCCGTGGTGGCGCCGTCTAATTGCACGAGCGCCAAAGCTCGGCGGCGCCGTAGCGGTCGGCGATCGCGGTCGATGTGGCAGATGGTGAAACTCACGAGCCGGCCGGTGGGTTTGACTTCCACCCGTTCGGTGAGTGCCGCGAAACATCGTTCGCAGTAGGAGCGCGCCGGCAGATAGACCTGCTTGCATGGCCGGCAACGAGTGGCGATGAGCTGGGCGCGGCGCTTGAGCGCTTCAAAAAAGATCTGGCCGCCACTCCCCGCGGTATACAAAGACGTAAGCGGTATGGTGCCGGGCCACGCGGTATGAAGGTCGCTTTGCGATGGGCTCATCTCGGCTCCTTGGTTTTCTCCAGGGGTTCCCAATAGGCGATGTCGGTGACGCTCCCACGGCGCTTGGACGGCGCGCGCCACACCGCGCGCAGCGCCATGCCGACTCGCACCTGCTTTGGCGGCACCTTTTTCACCAGATGCAGGATGCCCATGTCGGGCGAAGCACCGTCGATTGCGATCACCGCGGGGATCTCGGGTTGCTTCAAGCGGCGCACGTCCCAGGCGACGTAGCAAAGAGAAAAGGTGAGGATCCTGCCAGTGTCGCTCAGGTAAACCCAATCGTCGGTCGGACGAAAGCAGCGCTCGCAAAACATGCGCGGCGGAATCATGATCCGCTGACAGCCATCGCAGCGGCGGGCGATCAGCCGGCCGTGCTTGAGTTCTTCGAGATAGCGACCGATGGCTTCGCCGCTGTCCCAACGATAACGCAGCTTCGGTTCATACGAAGTTGTGAAAATCTTGCCACGCGCCAAATCTCGAGCATTGACGGGGGTGCCAGCAAAATTCAGGGTCATAACTCCTCGTTCTGTTTTGCGGGTTCAAATCGTTCAAATCGTTCCAGTCGTTCAAACCGTTCGCACAGATTAGTTCGGTTCATTCGATGCGGTCTTTTTGTCGATACGGCTACAGGGTCATCTCTCCGACGGCTTGAACGCTTTGAACTGCTTGAACTGTTTGAACCAACCTTCACTCCGG
>WNGO01001276.1_pt1 | contig 18534 bp, 35 predicted proteins | sample 5400511 | NCBI WGS metagenome assembly WNGO01 (sample SAMN13153380, study PRJNA577476) | soil metagenome | isolation source: 20 cm soil or saprolite under Garry oak tree replicate 2 | place: USA:California | collected 2016-06-15 | reverse complement strand
AGTTGGCCATTTGCATATGCACCAGCGATGGAGACTCGCACAAGCCCCTCACGGCCGATGCTGCCGGAAACGCTTGCGCCGGGAGCAGAAACTTTGCCGTCGGAAACGGTAAGTGTTGAGCGCGTCGTCGGCTCGCAACCACCTGCCTTGGTCACGATCGTGACATTCCAAAGCCCGTCATAGGGCGTCTGGGCAGCCGCGGGCGCAGCGGCGAGGACGGTGAGAGCGGAAGCGAAAAAAGCAATATAAATGCGGTCATAGCGCATGAATCAAATCCCGATTTGTGTGATGACGCAGGTTTATCCAGTCACAATGTGTCCAAAATTTGCTGCGCTGCGAAGTCGGAAAAAGTTCCAAATAAATCAGATAGTTGATCTCACAATTGATTGTGGTTTGGGAACCGCGATCGCGCGCGACAGAGCTGCTAATTGGAAAAAGCGCGAGCCGGGGTCCAATGATTCATTGCTTCGGAAGCTTGGGCGCCAGGGTCGCAAACTGCTCGTCCTGCGGTTTTGCCGGCAGGCTCTTGTAGGTCTTGGCGTAGTCGATCACCTCACCCAGAAGTTTCTGGCCGAGCGGCGCCAGCGCGCGTTCCCACAACTCGCGCGCGGTTTCGCCCTTTTTGACGAAGCACCATTCCTGCGCGGCGATCGCGCCGGCATCCATGCGATCGGCGAGATGATAGACGGTGCCGCCGGCGATCGGATCGCCTTCCTTGATGGTCCATTCGATCGCCGCGATGCCACGGTGACGCGGCAGCAGCGAGGGGTGATAGCCGATGCCTCCGAGTTTTGCTGCAGCTAGCGCCTCCCTGCTGACGCGCGCGTGGCTGTGCGCCGTCACGATCAGGTCGGTGCGCTCGGCGATCTCGGAAGCCGCGACGAGCTTCGGATCGGCCTGCACTCTGACTTCGATACCCGCGGCGCGGGCCGCTGCGGCGAGCCGGTCTTCGGCGTCGGCAACCACGACGCCTGCGATTTCGACACCGTGTTGCCGCAGCATGTTCAGCGTGGTCACGCCGAAATGGCGGGAGCCGACGAGGGTGATCCGCATGGCCGTTCTATCCGCTTCGAGAGAGGCACTCGTCCGTCGATAACACGTCGCAAGTATCTGTCACGCCGCCCGTATGTGGGGCAGCGGGTTATCAACAGGACGCGGCGCCGCCGAACTCGCGAGGTGAGGGCGGCTCAAGCCGGTTGAGCAGGGAATAAAAGCCGTTCCGCGTTGTTCGGTTTGCAACAAGAACTCAGTCAAGAACAGGTCCATCACGAGATGGCGGCGAGCAACGGGGGAAGAAACATGTCGGACAAGATCGACAGGGGACGGCTGATCATACCGGCGCTGGGAAGGATGTACGAGGCCGGGGCACCCTACAGTTACGCATTCATGCGTTTCGCCACCGGCGCCATCTTGTTTCCGCACGGTCATCAGAAGGTTTTTTACTCCTCGCCGGACCGGCTTGCGGTTGCCATCGGCAACAAGGGCCTGCCGCTGCCGCTCGTGCTGGCTTACCTGACATTTTTCAGCGAATTCGTCGCCGCTGCATGCCTGGCGGTTGGCTTGTTCACGCGCATTGCCGCCGCGATGATCTTTATCCAGATGATGGTCATCGTGACTATTTTTCAGGGGCCTTACGGGTTCTTCTGGACCAATCGGGGCTACGAATACCCGCTGCTGTGGGCCGCTTTCTGCCTCGCCATCTTTTTTCGGGGAGGGGGACGATGGTCGGTCGATCATTACATCGGCAAGGAATTTTAGATCGCGTTTGCTAGCCGGCGGCGGGGTAGCTCATCGCGCGGTCCGCATGACGATTCTCTCTTTAACCTGCACGCGACCAGCGGGCACCGACTCAAGCCTCAGCGCCGGTCGTTCTGATTCAAGCTGCCGTTCCTGCGCAGTTTGGGAATTTTCCCGCTGCGGAGAATCCTTCATTACCAGCCGGGCGGCAAGACCTCCCGAGGTGAGACCTCCCGAGGTGAGACCTCCGGCATCGAGGCCTGCGAGGGATCTCGATAAGCGGCCATTCTGGTGCGGGTGGCCTTTTTGGCGGCTTTAGGTTTCGAGGCCGAGGGCGAAGGAGTTCTCGAGGCCTCTTGCGAGCTGGCATCCGCTTGGGCAAACGCCTCGCGAGGCCGGTCGATAAGTGGAGTGCTTGCGACGACCACCGACGACGGCGGGACAATGGTCGGCAGGCTGGTATCGATCACGACTTGCTCGGGCCATTTGTGCGCCGATTTGATGCGGATGATTGATTTGTCTACCTGCGCTTCCCGAACGAAGCTTTGCGGGGAATCCGGCAAATACCAGCCGGCTCCGAAGAGCATCGCAAGAAGCAGGCTTCCGACAAAAAAGAAGTATCGAGCTATCAGCACTTGGTAGTAACCGCCGCGTTTCTTGCGAGCGACCGAAGTCCCTTGTTGACAAGAAGCCGACGACCACCACGACCACGGTCGTTGACAACGGAACATTCAAGACCAAGACCGAAGCCGAGACCGGCATGAAGTCCATGAAGGTCTGCACGGAAAAATAAGCTTCAAAAAAACAGGCTTGGAACGGCGGTTGCCCTGTCGCCATCGTGGATGGTGGCAGGGCCTTTCCATTTTAACCCTTCGGATCGGCGATGGCCGATCAATGGTGCCGATCGCCCGACGCCAACCACCCGCGGGCTGGATTTTTTGCTGGTGTTGGAACCGCGGTCCGCCGTCGCGAATAGGTCTTCGCCGGTGTGCGTATGCAGTCAGAATTGGCGGGCTGCAGTCATGCTGCGCCGAACGTTCCGTCCATCGCACTCGACCTTCTTTTCCGCGAACGGTTCAAAGGCACAACCCAAGCAACTTTATTCGACAGGCCTGTTCGGCGTGGCGGGACGCCGGCGGCGGTATCGCCGATGGTGATCGTGACCGGGAACGCTCATATCCCCCCGCGATCACCATGGCCCAGTAGGTTCGCCCGGTCGTCGCGCTCTTGGCGCTGGCGACGCCGACTTTTGTGGCTCCACGCATTAAGAGGTTTTTCCGGTGTGCCGGCGAATCAATCCATTGATCAAGGGTTTTTGGGAAACTGTCATAGCCAAAGGCGATATTCTCGGCCGCTCGTTCGGCCTTCGATGCGGCGACACGCGACGAAAATGACCCGAGCACGCCATGATCAAGCACGTCCCTTGAGGCCATGGCGGCGGCCTGCTCACGCGCAAGCCGATGCAGAGTGGAGTCCGAGGTTACCCGCCCTTCGCCGTGCTGAAGGCGGTAATTCGAGATCATTTCTGTCGGAGCTGCGGGCGCCGATTGCGCGAATGCCGAACTGCAAAGGACAAGCGTGAAGCACAAGGAAATTGACAGGGCGGATTTCATTGATGATCTCAGCGGCAGGAGCGCTGTTTTCGATACGCTTCCCAAAAGAAGTGGGCAAGATTGATCGTTCGCAGAAATAAGGCGGATAGTGAAGGAACAATTGGGGCGGAACTGGGAACCGGGATTTAGCGCCCGTGACGCTTCGGCACCTTCATCGTGTACTGGGCGTTCGATCGGCGTCAGCCTATTTCGGCTGAGACCGTTTCATTTGCGAAAATAGTTTGTTTGCGAAATAGCCGGCGGCAGATGGGGTCCTTCATCTGAAGCAAGTAGCCGGGCGGCACTCCGGGGAGAGCGCAGCGCCCGGCCACTCGACCGCGCTGGCGTAGTTGCCCCCAGCGCGTTCGACACCACGACGAGGTTACGGTACATCGTGGTGTCAGTGTGGCAACGGCGCAGTTTTCCACTGTACTCCGCGTTCAGGTGAAAATTTGATCACCGCCAAATCGAAAAGTGTCACTAGGAAGTGAGCATGAAGAAGGAAGGAGCATGAAGATGGCTCCCGGTTAACTTTTATTAAGTTGATTTTCGCGAGAACTGTTCGCTTTGTGTACACTCGTGCGCCGTTCCGTGCCGATGTGTGCGGCAACACAGAAACGCCGGGCTTAGCCCTGATCTCCGCAAAGGCAGCCCACATTGGCCAAGTTTTACATCAATTTCCGCTATCGCGATCGCGTTTCAACCGATGATGAAGGTATTGATTTGCCGAATCTCGAAGCGGCTGTGGATGTAGCAATCCGATCAGCCAGTGAGCTCGTCGACGAGACCATCAAACATGACGGCGGCGCGATACCCGACGCCATGATCGTCACCGACGAGGATGGAAAACGTTAGCGACGATTTCTATTTTGGATGTTCTGCGAAAAAAGCGGGGACGGGTAGCGTCCATTGCTGCGGAAAATGCAACTCAATCCCTGGCGGAATTCTCCCTCACGCAGCGGTGTCGGCGCAATGTCGGGCAACGGACCATCAGCCTGGACGATCTTTCTACATCTCTCGGGCGCCTATTGTCCTATGGGACAATTGGAAGTTGGTTGTGGGAGGCATAACGGTGAAGGGAGGAGGAACTAATTGCCTCTTCTGTTGGTTAACTCGCGTCAGTGTTTAGCAGACCTCCAAGTTAGCAGACCTCCAAGATTGTGTCGGCGGACAGGTCAGGGATGTCGATGATGCGAAATCAAAATATCGTTCTTGTCGTCGATGACGACCCTGGCATGCTCAGGGGGGTAAAGCGGCTGCTGCGGGAACACGGTTACGACAGTATCCTGTTTCCGTCGGCCGAGGCTTTTCAAAATCACGACGATTTCGAGGAAGCGGTGTGTATCATCATGGACATCAACCTGAAGGATGAATCCGGGATCGAGTTGAGGCGTCGTCTCAAGGCCGCCGGAATTTTGGTGCCGGTCATCTATATCACCGGGAACGACAACCCCGCCGTTCGCAAGGCGGCGCTGGAATCCGGTTGCCTTGCCTATCTCACAAAGCCGTTCTCGGCGAAGTCGCTGATCGAGCCGGTCGAAAGAGCATCGGCGGGACTTGCATAGGACGCCCCGCTGGCGCCTCTCTTGGCGGCGGCTATGGAGCGTAACCCGAGGCCACGGGGAAAATGGTTATGTGGCGACGTCTTGGGGCCGAATTCTTTGGTACCTTCTGGCTGACGTTCGCTGGTTGCGGCAGCGCGGTGCTCGCTGCGGGCTTCCCATCGCTGGGCATCGGATTCCTGGGGGTCAGTTTGGCTTTCGGACTGACCGTACTGACCATGGCTTATGCGGTCGGCCACGTCTCCGGCGGGCATTTCAATTGTGCCGTTACCATTGGGCTCTGGGCCGGAGGCCGCTTCAAGGCCACCGACGTTCTTCCCTACATCCTCACACAGGTGGCCGGCGCCATCGCGGCGGCTGCGGTACTCTACGTGATCGCCTCGGGCAAGCCCGGATGGGTTCCCGATGGGTTTGCGTCCAACGGCTACGGTGATCTCAGCCCGGGAAAATACGGTCTGGTATCGTGCTTCCTGAGTGAAGTCATCGCGACCTTCTTCTTCTTGTACGTCATCGTCGGCACCACCTCGAAAGGCGCGGCAGTCGGATTTGCAGGGCTACCTATCGGGCTTTGCCTGACGCTCATTCATCTCTTCTTGATCCCGGTTACCAACGCCTCGGTTAATCCGGCGCGAAGCACCGGTCCGGCGCTGTTTGCCGGCGGACCGTATATCGCGCAGCTCTGGTTATTCTGGCTCGCGCCCATCATCGGCGCGGCGGTTGCCGGCATGATCAGCCGCTGGCAGCATGATGAGCCGGACACGTTGTGAGCACTGGTTCTTCTCAGAAGAAACACCCCGCCCTTAAAGCTGTTCCTGTCGGACGGATTCGCGGAATCGTTTAGTCGGCATATCCGTTTGTGGGCTCGGCACCAAACGGACATCGATCCGGTGATGGTCATGAGTTACCGGGGGTAAAGGTTTGTTTACCTCTCCCGCGGTACTCAATCGGTGAGGTGGCTTAACTCACCAGGGGCAGGCCTCGAACCCGTCGACTCAACCCGGCGGGTTTTTCTTTTCCTTTTGCCGGGTGGCGCAGGTTGTGGAAACTGCCTTCCGCTCCGCTCCTGGGAAACATCCGAAAATCTAGCGGCCCACCGCCGCTCAAACCTTCTTTCAAGGTCAAGGGGGATGTCCATAACCAGCGCTCCGGGTTGGTCGTCGCCCCGGTCTCAAGGCCACAACGCACGCGGTCCCTTAAAGGTCCCTGCGCAATCACGCTGGAACAATCCATGGGACGCCAGCTTGGTAGTCGGGTCACGTCGTCCGCGCTGGTCCGTGGCCCGGCACGGTACCCGCCGCAATCGCCCCCTAGACCCAGGCGGGGCCGTGCTCAGGGCAAGGGGGTGCGCCGTGGCTGATACTCCGGCTCAAATCAACTTCGATGCGCCGGCCGTTCTTCGGAAATGGCCTTCGGTTAACAATGAACGTCTCACCAACACCTGGCCGTACCTTGTTGCTGAAGGCACTCTTGACGATTGCACACGGGAATTCATGTCGAAGCCCGTATCTCAGCGGCATTTGTATGAGATCCACACCGCTCCCCAGGGCGAATTGATCACCGCTGTTTTGTCGGCTGAGCAGATTATTGAACTCGCCCGGCTGCGGGATTTTCTTTAGGCGGTCGCCGGCGACGGTGCAGCGTTACCGCGGCGGATGTAGTTCGCCCTTTAACCAGCCCGTCGCCTTGTCTGTTTTCATCGGATCGGGGCCGTCGCAAACAAAGCACTGGAGGGTGCGCGACCCCTTGCCACGCGAAGGCAACGCCAAAATGAGATGAGCCCCGCACTTGGAGCAAGTCAGTCGCTCGGTCTGTCCCATGGCTCCAGTGTGGCGCCAGATCGACCGACCGTCCATTCCAAAGAAAATTCGACTCTGAGAATACTCTTCCCTCGGCTCGGTCGTTGCTGGCTGGCGGCGGGCGCGTTCCGAGCCCGGTCGGCTGGGCTACGCACCCATCCAGCGGCACCGCGAGCTTGTAAGAGGGCGGCGCCTGGATCAGAGTTTACGTGCCGACCTGGCGTTACGGCACGCTTGATCGCCGCGTGTGCCGGATGACTAGCTCGCTGAGGCATTCGGAAACTCGCGCCGGGCCGAGCTTGCCGTAGCTTTTCTGGCATTCATCTCTAATCCGGGCTATCGGATTTTCCGATTTCATGTTCCAGCCGGCTACCACCAAAAATAGGGCAAGTACGCAAACGATGCCGCCAGCGGCGTAGGTTGCGACTTTGCCCCAGTTCGCTTTCCCGGTTGATGGCCCTGCATCGGGCCCGACGTTATGATCGGCCATGGGCGTTCACCTTGGTTCGCGGCGGCCCTTTCGCCTGCGCAGTCTTCCCCGATCTGAGCGAGCGCGCAAGGCGCGGCTTGATGGGGGCCAGGAGCCGGCGCCGATCTCCTTTCGCAGATTTTTGGCGTCAAAACCCAAATCATTGGCTTGCATTGACAAGACCTGGATGCGGGCTTTCGGTAAATGGCCTTTGCCGGGATTTGAGGTCCGGCCACGGAAAAACCGACGCCGCCAAGCGATCATACTCCGCTCGCGGCGTCGTTTGTTAATTCTGAGCCAGGTTTGCGCCCATGCTTGCCGAGAAGTTTTTTCTGGTTCTGGAAACGCTCAAGAGCTTCGCCAGCGATGGCAGCCCTGTTGTGGTGAGCACCGCCAGACATATCCCGATCAAGCTGCCGCCACGTCGGACGTAAGACGCGGGCTGTCGATCCCTTGCGAGTTTCCGCCTTCCCCAACGATGCTCCTTCCGCTCCGGATTGAACACGCTCGACGGGAAGCCCCGGCGCCGGTCACACAAAAAGCGCAACACCGGCAGAGACTGGCCGCGCACGCGAGACGGCTGAAATGACAACAGCAAAGGGGTGCGGGCTCAGGTCCGCGCCTTTACCCTGTGAACATCGAGCCGAAAAATGGCGCCGCGTCCGCGTTAGAAGCGTAGCCTTTGAAAGAAGGGAGTCGGTCCACGGTGATAATGCGGAATGTCCTGATCTTCCTGTTGCTCTGCTCTCCAGCGTTGGCGCACGATCCCGGCCATCCCGAACTCAACGACTGGTTCGACAGGCTCACATCCGGCAGGGGGCTATGCTGTTCGTTCGCGGACGGCTTTGCTGTCAGCGATGTTGATTGGGAATCGAAGGACGGCCACTATCGAGTCCGCCTTGAGAATAAGTGGATCGATGTTCCCGACGACGCCTTGATCACCGAACCGAACCGGGCGGGACGCACGATGGTTTGGCCGCTGCGGTTCGACGGCCAAATCCTGATCCGGTGCTTCATGCCCGGCAGCATGGGGTAGGGTGCGAGGCTTCGGTCCCGCAACCATGCACAAGCCCGCCGATTCACGCCGGCGGGTTTTTCACGCAGTCGAATCGGCCAGCCGCAGAATTCTGCGTCGGTTCATCCGATCAAGGGCGTCCACAACCTCGATCTCGTCGAGTACGCTCAGCAGGCGCTCCACCGTCCGCGTCGCGTCGCCCTGCGCCGCGATGCATTGACCGACGATGCGTCGTGCATGCTCCAACGCCTGTAAAACTGTTTCCTGATCGGATCTAGGCATCATTGTGTCCGCGATTTACGAGTAACAGCCCCGTGACGGGCATTGATACCGGCGATTTGTTTCACGACGTTTTCGCAAGAGAAGGGTTTTTGTTTCATCCGCGTTTCGTCAGCTTGGGCAAACGGCACCCGATCAAGCCACACGGGCGCGCCCCGCGCTGGCCGCAATCGGCCGGCACGCAACAGCCCGCAAACCGAACGCACACCAGCCGCCTTCTTGGAGCATGCACGGGGCATCACGCGTCAGGCCCGCCGTGCGCACAATTGCCGATACTTTCGCAGCACGGCGAAATATCTCTTGCAGAACCGCAGGTAAACCAGCCTGAAAATGAGAGCCAACATCGACTCGAACCTCGTTGATTGAGGGCGAGGATTAACAGCACTTGGTTTCCGGACGGCTTCGCGGCGCAGTCAAATCGGGTTACGGCTGTAATCAACCAGGGGATGGGACGCCGGCGTGAATCTCGCGTCGATATCGAGGCCTTGTGCAATGGGCCGGCGGAAATGGTGCAGCGGGAGCGCGCTGCCGGCGTCGACGGTGTCGAACCCTAGTTGATGCTGCCTGGCCGGTCTCGATCGTAGGCCTGCAGGATGCGGACAAAGTCCGCCATGCTGGACCGATCCCGGCTATCGGCCGTGATTGGCATTTGAAAATTTGGTGCGGGTTGGCTCTGCCAAAGCCGCCGCACGATATCGGCAATCTGCTTCATGGCGCGCACTCTGATCGGGGCACTTGATCGACCACTCCAGGTTTCAGTACCTAGGACTTCCAGGCTTCATTACCACTGCGCGCCAAGATCGTTCCGCCTTAAAATTAGTTTTAGTTAATTCCCGCCGCCGGGGTGGGTTAACTGATACTTGCGCATCTCGGCGAGGCGCGCCCGGCAATATTCACGATAGAGCATTGTGAAGAATGCCAACATGATCGAACTCCGTTGTTGATCACGCGGTTATCATGCTCGTTGATCATTTCCGGCCGTTTTCGCCGCTTGCGTAAAATGACTTCATTGGCGCAGAGAGTTGTTTCGCCCGGAACCCGCTGAAGAAGTCACCTCACGCCTCACGCATCCGTGAGTATGTTTGCTCGTGGCCCGTCAGCCGGAAACCAGTTTCGAGCAGGGTGTCCTAATTCCCGATCGCGAGTGCCAAAGAAAACGGCCCCAGCCGAGAGGGTCGAGCTGACGCCCCACTGGGAAGTTCACCTGGTCTTGGGAGTATTGCTATGCTTGGCCCTTCGATCCTTGCCAGATCGCCGATCAACTCCGGATCGGCGCTCGCCAGTTAGTCGCTTTTCTTCTTCCGAGCGCGCATCTGTTCCGGACCGTCTTTCAGTGGTTGTTCGTCTGTCAGACTGCTTCCGCTGGTCATCCATTGCATGTCACCGCTGGTGAGAATCAATTTGAAGATGGTGCACTGTGCGATTTCAAAAAGCTTGTCCGGCAACCGACTCTGGACAAATTTATTATCGCGAAACTGCCACCCCCACATCCGCTCACGTTCGCGGGGCTAGAGCAGACATCATTTGAAAGCGCGGCGACTTCCCAAAATGACTCTTCACCGTAGTGGAATGGTTCGACGTGGTGATGGTATGGGCGCCTTGTCGCCTGCAGGGATGCCAGGAAGCACAGATACTTTTGCGGGTTTGGCCATCATTGACGATCGCGGTTCGGCGTGCCGCGACGAGAGGGGGCAAGGTGGGCAAGTCTTCTAGCAAAGAACCGGAAGCGGCCAGGGCGTTTGTGACTTATTTGATGTCTCAGGCGGCCATCGCAGTGGTCAAGGCCAAAGGCATGAGCCCCGGTTGACGTGGCGTGCCGCCTGTTGGGATAAATTATCGATCGACGTCGCCGGGCCGGTGATCCACCGGCATTCGCCCTATCGACGCCGCGCCGCCAAACGAAAACCCGCCCGTGACCGGGATCAACGAGCGGGTTTTCTGCGAGGCTGCGGCGTGTGCACCGCGACCCGATCATAGCGTTGATTCGTTTTCGCGCGAATACGGCAAACGGCAAAGCTTCAAAATAAATCGTCTCCCCGACATTCCGGTCAACGACGCCGCTTGCCGGGCGTTTGCAGCCTCGCCCTCGCGGCATCAATCGTCAGCAAGCTATTGACCGGCTTTTCCGCCCGTCGCCCTCATAGGTCAAAGGGGTCCCGGCTGGTTTTCGGTCGCTTTGACCAATTTACTTAATCCACTTGCAACTTCGGGATGAAAGAAGATCAAAAGTCCGTGCCCGCAGGTTCGAAATCGTCGTCAAGACCATATATAAGCGCATATAGCTTCGCAGGAGGTGCCGCGATGCCTGATGCTCAGGATCTAATCGTTCGTGCTCGCGTGTTTCAAGAACGTGCGGAGCAAGCGCTGGACCCGATTTCACGTCAGCACTACCTCGAAATGGCAGCCCACTATCGAGCGCTGGCGGTTGAACATCAGGAAACGAAGGCGGCCCCGGAGCGCGAGTTTGAACACGGGAAGAGCTAGCGGCGTTCGCGCCGCCGGGCCCGGCTACCTAATCTTGGTCAGGCACTCCTTCAGGCGGTCAAGCTCTTGACGAACTTGCGCCTCCATGGCGTCTTGTAATGCGGCTGTGCCCCTGCCGGACAATTCTGCGGAGGCCTTTCTGTCCAGATTCTGTTTCCAATCCCGGATTGCCTGTTTAGTGGCCGTTTGGGCCTCCGACGCCGCCTTAAGGTAGGTCTTTATGCAGGCGTCGGCCATGGAGCACGTCTTGCACTCTTGAGCGGAGGCAGCACTTGAAACCAGCAAGGTAAGTGTCGCGACCAGGACCCTCATTGCTTTTCCCCGGCATTGCGCGGCGGATGTTCTACTTGGCTGGGCTTGTTTGCAAGGCTGGCCGCAGATTCGCACGAATGAATCCGCCACCCGGCTCATCGCGGGATGCTTCCAGTTCTTCACCTTGATCCAGTCCGCAGGTCGGCCGGCGCAGTAAGGTCGGTCACGCCGTTTCGACACCACGCCTTCGAGGCCCACCTTGCACGATGCCTTGAAACGACCGTGTATATTCTGTCCCTGGCTATTCCATGCCATAAAAATCGGGGGTGGCTTTTTGGTTCCAATCTCCGCGGGCGAGAAAGAAATAGGTTGGGCCGGACATCACTGAACTGGTATTCGGGAACGATAAAATAATGCGGATCTATATCATTGCTGCGAGCCTGGCACTTTCGCTCATCGGACAGGCCGGCGGCACGGTTCTCGATACCGGAGCGGATGCGCAGAGATATTGCGAGCTGCTTGTTGAAGGCTCGTTCCACAATAACGAGGAGGCACGTTCCGCCGGCGCATGCGAGGGAATGATCGAGACGGCCATGTATTTTGCCCCAAACCTGCTGCCTGACGCGCGAGCATGCCCTCCGGCCCTGGGTAGCGTTTTGGAAAGTGCCAAGGTTCTGTTGCGGTATCTCGACCAGAATCCGGATCGATTGAACATGCCTGGCATTGCCCTTGCTTTTGAAGCATTTAGAGATGCTTGGCCGTGCCAAGGCGACGATGCCGAGCCGTCAGGCCGCTCTGGACCTAAACCAAAAAAGCGCGCGCCAAAAAAATCAAAATAAGCGACCATCCCCCAACGGATCGCTTGACCGTCCGCACGCTGAAATTCGGTGCTTCAGCCGACGCTTGCTTCTATTGCGACTCGCCGAGCCTCGATCAATAACGCCGTCGTAAACGTGCGATCAAGGAGGCTGCCATGAAGATCGTGCTTCTGGTCGTTGGCCTGCCATTTATTGTCCTGGGGCTGTTCTTGTTCGTACAAGGGGTGGGATTATTCTCAGGGCCGCACAATGCCGTACTGATCGACGCCGGCGCCGGGATTGTGGCCTTGGGTATCGGCCTTGTCTGGTTCGCATTGCGGTAGCCAGCCCTGAGGACTCGTTTTTGCCTATGGGGAGCGCAGTCCAGCTGTGCTAGCACGCGCGGCATGGACGCCAGGGCAGCGAAGTAATTAGCCTTGGCAAGTTGCGCGCGATTGTAGAGGCCCCAAAATGAAGCGCCGGCGCCGATCGCCACTACCGCGCCATCCGATCAAGGCAGCCCGCTACACAAACAAACACCTCAATGGTCGCCTGTTGGGCGGCCACCTGAGAAAATTGATATGCCGTCCGACAACCCCTGATGCAGGCGCGCGCGCCATCGCTCCATACGCCCCTGGTTTGGGCCTTCGAGATACATCGATTGTTGCACGCCTTGTCGCCGTCAGGGCATTTTACCAGGCAGGCCGCAAGTCCATGTCGCTCTCCATCTGAAAGTGCCGCTTCTTGAGCACTCGCGAGCCGGGTCATTGTCGTCGCCGTAATCAAAAGCGCCGACAAAGTCACCGCCATTTTGCGAGAGTCCAACATTACGGCTCTCCCCTGCAGTCGGCAAAATGCATGGCGCCAGATGGCGCGAACCTGATCATCGGGCTTGTTCCTCGTTCCGTCGTCAACCCTCGCCAAGCTTCCCGCTTCCTGTGCTCTGTCATCGCAGGCCCATCAGCCTAAGCATTCCGTAGTAAATCGAAATTGCAACGAGCGCTGTGACCGCCCACGCGAATGCGATACGCAGCGCGTTTTTTGCCGAGCTTTTCGCTGCAGCGGGCCCACGCGACGGCGGCCGGAACTGACACTGCTTCGCTGATCTCAATATCCGGGTCTGCGCCAGCAACTGCCTCACGGTTCCCTCCTAATTTTTACCAGGACGATGGAACAAAAATTAAATGTTCACTTTTGGACATAACTGGGAACGAATCTCCGACTGGCGCATGGTATGAGCGCAGGGATGCCCCGAGGACGGTGAAGTGATCGGGAGAAACTATTTCACGCGTCAGGCGGCGATTCTTTTCAAGTTCGCCCAGACAACCAAGGACCCGAAGGTTGCCGCCGCGCTAATCGAGAAAGCGGCCGATCTTAAATTGCAAGTTGATGAACCGGGCGCGCGGCCTGACCCAACGCTGTCAGCGCTGAACATCATGACGCCCGTCGCGACCGCGCGGGGTAGGCTTATGCCAGGTTCCCTGAAGCTCAATTCAGACTACAATAACGCGATCCGGAAGGAGATAGGACATCGGCTTCGGATGCTGCTCTCGAAAGAACAGCCTGGGCTATCATCGCACATTCAGCAGCTGCTCGATCGCCTGAGCAGGCGCGACGAGGAGTCCCGAACACGATCGAACTAGATGGGCCGGCTGCGATTCCATCGCCGAAACTATCGAGCACAAGATACACGTCCTGATCATTGCCAGGCGGCACGATCGAGGGGGACTGGTCGGACGTGCGCATAACGCAACCCGCTGTCACGACGGGCCGGGAGTTTGTCGAGCGGACGGCATTAAAAGCGGACCGGGTGCTGACCGGCGCGACCGCCGACCCGCACGCCTAGGGCTGGACCAAAAGTAAATGCGGAAGCACGGTCCCGCCTCTTGGCTAGCGTTGGTGTAAGGCGGGACCGTGCCCGAGCCACGGACCAGCGCGTAGTGGCTAACGTGGCCCGGCTCACATAACCAAAACGGTGGGACGCGGTTCCGGAGTCGATAGCAATAAGATCGTGATCGATGTCGCGAGGCCCCGATAGGTGGGCGAGGGTTGGGAGGCCAGATTACCAAGGGCTGGGAGGCCAGATTACCAAGGGGGTCGTTACCGATCACCGGCCCCGCGCCCAACGGCGCGGTCAGTACAAACGGCGACGATAGTGACGATGGCTCCAGTGGTGACGATGGCCCCAATAACCGTATGTTCCACGCCAACCGTAGCTCGTGTAAGGGTTACCGGGACCGTAATTCTGGCAGTTTGCGTTCGGATAGAATTGGGCACACCAGCCCGGATTGTAGATTACGTGCTGCGCCGAGGCCGGAGTGGCAACCGCGAATAGCAAGGCGGCAGCAAGGATTGTCAGTCTCGTCATTGATGAACCTCCTCAACGTTGGCTTTAATTTCAATCGTTGAGTGCTTGTCAAGTTCCGTTCTTGCGACGCCGTGATCCGCCCAGGCACGAAGGCGCACCATTCAATCCAGCAACTTGGTATTGTCAGGTGCTTGTGGCGGCGTTTTGATCGAGATCGCCTTGAACGCTATCCACAGGGTGTGAGCACGGCCACCCGCTCGACACATGGGCAACGAGGGCGGTCAAGCGGTACCGTGCCGGGTCACGTACCGGCGCGTAAATGGCTCACAGTGGCCCAACCGAACAACAACAGCGTTTGCCGGTTTTGTTCCCTGTTTTTTTGGAACCTCGCAATTTTAATGAACGACGAAACCTCGCCGCCGCGCGTTGTCGGAAGCGATGGCTATTTACAAGCTGATACAAAACACTTCGTTCGAGCCGAAGGACATTGAACATCTGGTGGCGGCTTACGAACAGACTCTGCGGGCGTTACGTTTGAAGGATCGTAGCGACCCTATCACGCAGCTTGTCGCGGAGAAGATCATTGCGATTGGCCGATTGAGGATTGAAGACCCGGCCGAAATTTCCAAGCTGGTGCTCAAGGAGCTGACAACCTGGTTTACGCGAACGTCTCCTGACCCTCTCGATCGACGGGTGCTTCGGGTTCTTCACCTTGACCCAATCCGGCGAGCGGCCGGCGCTGTAGGGCCGATCACGGCGCTTCGACACCATGCAGTCGCACCAGCTTGGTCTTGCGCAGGACGGGGACGTCGGCTGCATCTTAATAAGCGAAAGCCTCGCGCGTCCTTATGTCTTGCGGTGCCTTCGAGCTGTCCGCGTCGGCGGCCCTGGTGCGATGCACGTTAGCGATGGAGATTTAATGAAAGGGCAGTCCGCTACCAGCGGTTCCGGTTTATGACGGAGTCTCGGTCGCTTCTCTCCACCCTGTTTATCGATCCCATGGCATCTCTCGGGTTCAGCCCGATGCGGGGGTCAGACGGATTCAGGTTGGTGTTTGAACGATCTCTGCTGCTCCTGGTTAAACTTTCGGTAGCTCCCCGATCCAAAGCGCCGCTGGTTGTCACATCCGGATCGAACATTTCGGCCGTGGAAATTGCTGCGCCTAGCGCAGCGTTTGGTTCGACATCTCTTGAATTCGTAATTGGTGTCTCCGAGCGAGAGGCTCGCGCAAATGACGCGGTAGGCAAGGCCAGAACCAGTAACATTAAGGCGATTTTGATCACGTTGTTATACACTGAAAGCTCCACTAATACTCCGCATGCAAATGACTTGGGCACTCAACCCGTGCTTTTCATCTCACCTCACGCTTTGCTGAACATAAGCAATTCTTGATTCATCGATCTCTCGCCAGTTTCCGCGCCCTCAAACCTGTGAACATCGACCGGAAAAGCAGTGCCGCGGCTTGATGCACAAGCGCCGAGCGACGACTTGCGGAACCTGTGTGATGTCCGACACAAAAATGTGCTTCTGGATACGCGTGAACGTTTAATCCGCCAAGCAAAGTACGCCGAGCGCGAACATTCGGGCAGCGCGTCTCCAAGGTGGCCTTGCATCCGTCCAACGAAGCCCAGCGCGCGGCGGAGAGGCGCCAGCTTCACGCCGGTGGGTAATCTTTCTTCACCGCAAGGTGACTTGAACTCATTCCGCCAGGGGCAGGCCTCAGATCAACCCGGTAAGGATTGCGTTTCCGTGGTGGTTGTTGCGCTCCTAAGCTCTAAACCTACGCAGTCGCCGGCCCATAACTTTGTGCCCCTGACCGTTCCAACGAGTTTGCACCCCATCGGCTCTTTCGGCTTTACTTGAACGAGCGGCTTATTGCCGACCTTGGGCCGCGCATCCTGAGCGAATGCATTTGCTGAAAAGCAGATCGCAAAAAGAATGAGGAAAGTCCGCATCCTGCGCCCACTAAAACTGCTTCGAAATAGAACAAAGTCGCTCGAGCGCGGGATTGTCCAGAACAGCAGTCAGTCTTTCGATTTGGCGCTGACAGGTGCGAAAGAGACGGTCCTTCATTTCGGGCGAAAGGTTCGACTCTTCAAGGGATGATAGCTTTTCGAAAAGCCCTTGTATTTCACGGGTTTTCTTATCGCGGAATTCAGTCGCGGTCATAGCTGCTGCCTCACGGCACGAATCATCAACCGGAAAGGCAATTTGGCGCCGCAATGGCGCAATCACAATTAAAAATTCAGCCAATCAGGGCGGGCTCTGAAGGACCGAGACCAGGGCGGTTCCGTCATTTCTCCTTCGCCTGCGCTTCTAGTGCTTCGGCCTGTTCGATCTTATCGGCAAGCTCTAGCCAAGCCTTGGCGGTCGCTTTCAGTTCATGGTGTTGGCGCGGATCAGCAGCGTTCATCGCCTCAACCATTTTCTGTTCTGCCTTGTCCCGCCACTCGGCTGCAGTGAGAAGGGTCACGGTTCTTTCGCTTTCAGAGGGCGTCGAGCCCTGACCTTGGGTATTAAGCGCCGCGCTGGGGATGGATTTTTAACGCAAATCAGCGCCGACGCCGATCCCACAAGAAACCCAATCGCCAGCGGCTTGCGGCACTGCACGCCGGGCTGAGGCGGTAACAGCTTAAGGGCGCGGGCTGTGAAGGTCCGCGCCCTGGAACCTCTTCCCAACATTGCTGTTAATCAAGCAGGCTTGGTGCTAGATCCGCGATGGAACCGGAGATCGAGCCGGCAGTCGCAAGAAGAAGCCGACGGTGTAACGCCCGCCGGCTCTTTCTTAGGGGGCCCAATGAATTATCAGGCCTTCACAAATGACAGCCTTACCATGATGTACGAAGCCGTCCGCGGCGCGTTGGCTGCTGACGAGGCCCTCAAGAAGCAAGGCGAAGAAACTAAATTTCGCGTTCGGGAGACGCAGGACTGGAAAGAGCACGCCGCTGCACTGGAGGCAGAAATGCTAAGGCGGGGGATGTTCTTCGAGACGATCGATTGGTCGCAGGACCAAGCGACGTTGCCTTTTGAGGAATGAGTGCTTCGACGTTTTCCGATCGCATGGGAACAGTCCGTCCGGGGCGCGGGGCTTCCGGTCAGGCGCCTATGCGCCCGCCGGCTCACGTCGGCCGACAAGGACAGACCTCAAGGTCGCCGGGTCAACGCGGCGGGTTTTTCTTTTGCTGTTGTCGGGCACGGTGAGTTGTTGATGCTGCTGCCTTTCAAGGCGATGTTGCTCATGGAGCGCGCGCGGAGCGCGCGCGCGGCCGAAAAGCTGGCGGCCCACCGCTGCTCGCACCTTCTTTCAAGGTCCAGAGGAATACTGCTCATAACCAAAGCTCCGGGTTTCGTCGCCGGTTTCGAAGGCCATAACGCCTTCGATGGTTTAAAGGTCCACGGATAGCAGGAACAATTTGGCGGACACCCGCTTTGATATAATCGGGCCGCGTGAGCCATTACGCGCTGGTCCGTGGCCCGGGCACGGCACCCGCAGCGAGGGTTGAGTCAATTGGCGGCGTGAGCCACAATGGCAATCCTGCGAAATTTGTTGAAAAATCATGGACAGACAAGCATTTGGTCGGGCCCACGAAGAGGCGGGAAAGGCCGCTCGGAAAATCGCAGAAACTCGAGAAGGCGAAAACTCTGGAGGAGATCGCCGACCTTTGGTCTGGCTTCCTGACGCACATTCAGCGTTCGTATACGAAGCTACGCGTCGCCTGTCGAAGCGGTCCAAGTAAAGGTTGGTGCGACAATGTTTTCCAGACACGAAATGCCGACGAGTTGCTGAACTACGTGCTTCATGCTCGAAATGCCGATGAGCACGGTGTTGCGAAAATCACAGACGAAAAACAAGGCGGGATAGGTATTGGTCCGAAGCAAGGCGATTCCCTCGTTATCGATCACTTGAGCATTGGGCCAGAAGGAATCGTGATGGGTCCAGGAGTGGCCACTAATGCTCGCATCACGTTCATCCCTGCTGAAGTTCTTCTTGTCCCCGTGCGAGACAGAGGCACCATTTATAACGTGCCCAAAAAGCATCTTGGTGGGGACCTGGGTTCGGCGACCTTGCTCGATGTAGCCCAGCGCGCGGAAGGCTTTCTACGCGGTAAGCTGGATGAGGCCGCCTCAAAGTTCTGAGACGTCAATTTTCCGGCGGGCAAGCGCGAATTTCCCCACAAGGTGGGAATTGCCAAATCAGCTGGCAGGATCAGGAACGACGGGCGAGGATCCCGATCGGCGTGAA
>WNGO01000920.1_pt1 | contig 18534 bp, 17 predicted proteins | sample 5400511 | NCBI WGS metagenome assembly WNGO01 (sample SAMN13153380, study PRJNA577476) | soil metagenome | isolation source: 20 cm soil or saprolite under Garry oak tree replicate 2 | place: USA:California | collected 2016-06-15 | reverse complement strand
ATCGTGGAACCGGACGCGTCGAATACCCGCTGCGGTCAATGCTTTTCGCCTCAATTTGGATGGCGTCGCTGTTCGTTTGGCTTCGATGCGCAAACACAAAGGGCGTTTGACAAGTGCGAAACTGTTCCGCTGCTGTATTTCTGGCTCGGTTACTAAACGCAACGCTGACGCACGCGCCGCCTCGTCGTCACCGGTTAAAAACAGACAGCAAAAGCGGCTTTGTTTGTCCCTCGCACTGCGTGATCACGTGACCTGTTAGAGAATCAATCGACGGTCTACATTGAGACGTAACGACGGGGGAAAGCAACACACCCACGGCGAGGCCAACGGCGAGCCACAAAAAATATCGTTTCATCGACGCCTCCAAACACTCAGACTTAGCCTTATTCGACTAAAAAAAGCGGCGATGGTTCCACCGTACTGACGACCGGGTTTCAACCTTGCCGTCGTTCACGAACACATTGCTCCCGAACGCCTCTGGTTGTTCTTAGGTCCATCACGGGGAGATGTAAGAATCTTTCTCAACCCAAGTCAGGACATTAGCCAAAAGTGTAACCCGGTAAAGGCTTTTTGTGATAATAAGAGAGCAAATATTGTGGAGACGGCCATCATCATCGAGATGCCGTTCGAGGCGTATGATGGGCTTCTGGAATTATCCAAGGCGGCTGTCCCGTTATATATCGTTCTCCTTCGTGGCGTCATCGTTCGAGGTGGCAGTGAGCACGCAATCCAAATTTCCTGTGACGTTGACGTTGCTCAACAACTGCTCACCTTGGCGTCCCAGGCATATCCAGCCGCAGTTCCGTTTATAGAAAAAGCCATCGGCTCCGCACGTGCAACGTAGGAAACATCAAGCCAGGTAGTGGGGTAAGAGCGTGCTGCTTTCCCTAAAGCCAAATTTGTCAGCTTTCTGACAAACCCCCTTGAATCGAGCTTTTTTTTATAAATACAATGAAAATTGATGGTTCTGGTTTACCGAAAGCATACAAATCCCCTCGATCTTGAGTGGCACTTCCACATCCAATGTCCGTGTTGGCCCGAAAAAGATTTCTACCAAGTACAGTTTGTGCATCCGAGTGATGGTGAACGCCTTTGCGAAGATTGCATGGAACTCGAATCTGAAATCGAGACCGACGGCCTGCCGAACGGCTCGGTTTAAACCTGGGAAAAAATTTACACAACGGCCTCACTGCTTATGTCTCGGCGGAAATTTTCGTGTCACTTAGGCTGGGCATTGAGGGTAGGCCATGTGGGTCCTCCATTGGCACGAACGCAACCAACAAGATAAAGGGCACTGACGCCAGCCAAACCGACGCGACGAGATGAAGCAGCGGGCATCTACAGCCTGACGCAGCGAAGGCCAAGCCGGTTCAATAGCTTGTTCAACACGGCTAGCTCGGCGTCGGTTACGAGGGTAGATGTAGGCGTTGGAGCAGACGCAAGCGCTAGTGGATTGATGAGCCGTTCAAACGCTGTGAGTTCGTCAACAGCAACGGGTGTCGGTTCAATGGGCGGTTCAATTGGTTGTTCAGCAGAAGGCGACGGTGTTGGTTCGATGTACACAGGTGTCTCGACTGGTGGGCACAAATCGCTGAAGGAACACACCAAACCGGTTGCGTGTTGAGCCTTACGCCACTCACGGAAAAACATGGCTTTGGTAATTGGCTTCACACCATCGTAAATAAAGAGACAATTCAACTCACGTCTGCGAAATAAATCGTAGTCGTCATTGAACCATTGAATCAGTTTCTCGTCTGTGACCCGCAGGGTTCGATTTGCGGTTTTGATCGTATGGGTTTGAGGATCGTAGCTAGTCCACTGAAGCGCTAGGATTTCATCTAAAGGCCAACCAGTCAGACGGCCAAATCGAAGCACAAACCGATAGTCATAATCCAGCACGTCGAGCATGCGTTTGTAGTTGTCGTCGGTGAAGGTCAGCTCGGGGTGTGGAGTCACACGCCACGTGGGGATTGTTGTACTGGATGAGCCGAGGCTAGCTTGGACGGCGAGTTTAAACGCCCGTCGAAGAGTTGCTAGTTCAAGGTCAATGGTTGATACGGCAGCGCCAGCTGTTAGACGAGACGATTTGTATTGCTCAACGTCCGCAGTTGAGACGCTGGACGCCGGTTTGTCGCCTATCAGTGGACGCAGGTGTTTGAGGTTGTTGCGTAAGGTTGTTTGGGTGTGGCTGCTCTTCCCTTTGTAATCGTCCACGACCAAATCGAAAAGGTCGTTAAGTGTCGTCGTGGCGTTCATTGAATTGCTGCCTTCTGAATCAGTTCAGCTAAAATTTGTGTGTACGGCTCGACCGTGGGGGGATCGCGCATCCCTCTAGGCAATTCCATGTGCAGCACTTTGGGAAGCGAGGCGAACAGGCCGATGGTTTTGGCACAACTGGCGGTTAGGCGGATGGAGTCCAGCGGCTCAATCAACAGATCGTAGGCAAAGAAGTTGGTTCCCCGAAGGCGTTTGTCGCGTAGCTCTGTGTACAGTTGCTTAATCTTGCTGGCGTCGTCCCGGCTGAAGCCTTTCGTGGCTGCTTCGATAACACTAACGCCACTTTCGCCGTGGATTTCGATGAACAGCGCGGGGTTAGGGTTGAGACTCAGCACGGCGCTGCGATAGGCGTTAAATGCCTCTTCCGCGCTGCTGGTTCGGCGCTCGCTGTCACAAGTCTGACCGCCTCCAACGGTTGGCCTGTTGACGTTCCAGCGGGTACGCATGTTTCGACCGTTTTCAACGACGATAGAGGCGAATCCTGTTTGTTTGGCTATTTGCTCCACTATGTAACCTGTGTTCAAATCGCTGCCGCTATGTGGCGCTGAGACGATGGTGGACGAGTTCCCAGCTCTAATGTGGAGCCACGAAGGAGTCGCTGCTAAAAGGAACAGTGCAACAAACAAAAAAACGGCTGAGTGTTTAACGTTAAGCTTCATCGTGGTTTCCTCCACCTGCACTCGCGCTGGTCTGCCGGTTCAATGTTTAACTGTACACGTGGTTGCGCACGTGATGGCCGGGGGTTCATTGCAGACGGGCCTCTCACTGAATCGTCAATTTTCCTTCGTGGCGCAAATCTGACCAAACGTATGTGGCCATTGCTTTAATCAGAGTGTGGTTGTCTTCGATCACGGCAAATTGCCGTTGGTACTCTTCCATATCGCCTTTCGCGAGTGCAACGAAAGCTTTTGCTAGTGCCTCGTCCTTGCGCTCGATCAAGGCGGCTTTCAGGTCGTCAATGGCCTTTAGCTCTGTGTGGTTCATCTAACGGCTCGTTGGCCTCGGTAGCTTGGCGGTAGCAAGGCGCTGCAACCAATTGACTCCACAGGGGTTTCTCTGCGCCCACAACTAGTGTGACTGTAGCGGAGGGCTGGTTTAGGTGTTGAGCTGGGGCCTTCGGCTGCTACCGGGTTTGCAACCCGAAGGAGTGAAGTTGGAGCAGCGAGGGCTGAACGGCAAAGCGCTTTATACGTGATTCACAGGGGCGGTGCGCCGTCGTACGGCTGGTTAAGGGACTCCGGCGATTGCTTGAACTGCGGCGCGGTAAGCGGTTGTTCGTAATCGATATTAAAGTAAACAGACGGACGGGCCGGCACCTTCGCTACCGGCCCGTCCGTCATTTATGGAATTCCTTTGGGGATCGGATGCGACGATGTCGGGCCTATTTTTTTTCTAAGTAAAGGAAGCCCTTCTGGGTATCGATATCCATGCGGAAGTTGCTCAAAAAATTGAGTCCCAACAGGCCAGCCACTTGCGGATCGGGTATGGCATCGTGGACCGCGGCCGGGAGATTGCGGATTTCCATGCCGCCGACGGTGATCGAATCGAGATTCGTCACCGGCGCTTCGATCAGTCCATTGGCAGTTTGAAACGGCAAGGTTTTCGGATTCGGACCCACGTCGATTGAGAGCTCGCGCGCGAGCGCCTTTGAGATCAGGGTATAGCTAGAGCCGGTGTCAACGACGAACTTCGCCGATTGCTTGTTGTTTAGAGTTGCTTGGATGATCACGACTTGTCCGTGTTTCTCCATCGGAATAGATGCCTTGCGCGGCGGTGGCTTAATTTCGGGCTGGACTACTCTGGGGCTCTCTGGAGCCTGGACACGGTTTATATTGCCCCTTTGCGGCGATGGCACCTCGTGCAGGTTGTCGGTAATATGCAGCACGCCGCTGTCATCCACCCAACGGTAATACTCCGCCGCACAAACAGGATTAACCGCAAGCCAAAGCAAATGAAAAACTAAGAGAGGGTGCAAACCGTTCTTCAAGATGGCGCCAATGTAACATGTTTGTCGGATCCGCGAAACTAAATCGATCCGCTCGACAGCTAAGGATCGATTGAAAATCGCGCTCGGCCGCCGCAATCATTCCGAAAACGTGGTAGTGGGTCATTTTGAATTTTGAAGGTCATTTTGAATTTTGAAAATGACCCACTACCGAAAAGGTTTCCAGCTTTACAAGCCCTGATCGTTGTGTTAATCGTGAATCAACTAAAGGAAGGAAAGAGACAGTAAAGAGCGGAGAATATGGGAATTGCTGAACCGCAGAAACATCAGACGATAGAGCAGTTCAGAGTCCATCAGACGGACACCGGCTCTCCAGAAGTGCAGGTCGCGCTTCTCAGCCAGCGGATCGAGCATCTCACCGGGCACTTTAAGGTTCATGTTAAAGATCACCATTCTCGTCGTGGTCTTTTGAAGCTAGTAGGGCAGAGGAGAAGGCTGCTGGATTATCTTCGGAATTCGGATTTTGACAGATATCAGAACCTGATCCAGCGGCTTGGGATACGCAAGTAGCTATTCCCAGTCCGTTGCCCGCCGTTTCCACGCCTCCGTCCGACACGTCTCCCGCCAGAGGATTTTTCTATGATTAAAAAGGTTGAATTGGATTTTCATGGTCGACCCTTATCGATAGAGGTCGGCCGAATGGCCAAGCAAGCAGACGGTGCAGCGCTGGTGCGCTACGGCGAAACGGTCGTCTTGGTTACCGCAGTGGCCGCTAAAGACTTAAAACTGGATACTGATTTTTTTCCGCTGACCGTTGACTACCAGGAAAAAACTTTCGCTGCCGGGAAGATCCCCGGCGGCTTTTTTAAACGTGAAGGCCGGCCGTCGGAAAAAGAGATTCTGACCTGCCGGCTGATTGACCGCTCGATCCGTCCTCTTTTTACCGAAGGACTGCGCTGCGAAACCCAGGTGATAGCCACTGTACTTTCCGCCGACCGCGAGAACGACCCCGACGTCGTTGCCATGTTGGGTACTTCGATAGCGTTGCATGTGTCGGATATTCCGTTCAACGGTCCTTTGGCCGGCGTGCGGATCGGCCGCGTCGACCGTCAATGGGTCATGAATCCGACCCAGAGCCAACTTGAAGAAAGCGACGTCGATATTTTTCTTTCCGGCAGCCGGGATGCGATCGTTATGGTTGAAGGCGGGGCGCAAATAGTGCCCGAAAGTGAAATCCTGGAAGCGCTGTTCGCCGGCCACGAAGCGATTCAACCGCTTATTCAAATTCAAGAGCAGATGCGCCGAGAAATCGGCAAGCCAAAACGCCAGGTGCCGCTCGTTCATCTCGATGATGCCATCGCGCGCCGGGTTGAGGATCTGGCGCTTGCCAAGCTCAAACAGGCTCTTGAGATCCCGGAAAAACTGGAGCGCTACAAGCGAATCGCCGAAGTCAAAGGCGAGGTTGTGCCGCAAGCCCTGACAGAGTTTCCGGATAAACAAAAAGACATCAAAGCGGCGTTCGAAGAGCTCAAACGTAACGTCTTTCGGGGTCTGGTGATCCAAAAGGAGCTCCGCATCGATGGGCGCGGCCTGAAGGACATCCGGCCGATTACCTGCGAAGTCGAGGTGCTGCCGCGCACCCATGGCTCGGCCTTGTTTACGCGCGGCGAAACCCAAGCGCTGGTGGTCACGACGTTGGGCACGACTTCGGATGAGCAGCGCGTTGACGCGCTGATCGGCGAGCATTTCAAGAAGTTCATGTTGCATTACAATTTCCCGCCGTTCAGCGTCGGCGAGGTCAAGTTCCTGCGCGGCCCGGGGCGGCGCGAGATCGGCCACGGCAATCTTGCCGAACGCGCTTTGGTGCCGGTGCTGCCGGCGGAAGACGGCTTCCCCTACACCATTCGAATTGTCTCCGAGATTCTCGAGTCCAATGGGTCGACATCGATGGCGACGGTTTGCGGCGGGTCGTTGTCGTTGATGGATGCCGGTGTTCCGGTGACGGCTCCCGTGGCGGGGATCGCCATGGGCCTGATTAAAGAGGGCGAACACGTGCGCGTGCTCTCGGATATTCTCGGCGACGAAGATCATCTTGGTGACATGGATTTCAAAGTGGCCGGCACGGCGGACGGCGTGACGTCCTTGCAGATGGATATCAAGATCAGCGGCGTCAATCGCGAAATCATGCACCAGGCGCTACACCAGGCAAAAGAAGGCCGGCTGCATATTCTCGGCATCATGAACACCGCGTTACCCATCGCACGCACCAACGTTTCGGGCCATGCGCCGCGCATCATCACCCTCAGAGTCAAACCGGATAAGATCCGCGAGATCATCGGTCCGGGCGGCAAGGTCATTCGCGGCATCATCGAAGCGACCGGCGTCAAGATGGACGTCGAAGATGACGGCACGGTAACGATCGCTTCCATCGATGAAGCGGCTTCCCAAAAAGCCGTCGAAATGGTGCAGCGGATCGCCGCCGAGGCTGAGGTCGGAAAGATTTACAAAGGCACGGTGCGCAAGATCGTCGAGTTCGGCGCCTTTGTCGAAATTCTTCCGGGTACGGACGGCTTGATTCATATTTCCCAACTTGCGCCGGAGCGCGTGCGCAAGGTCACCGACGTGCTTAAGGAAGGCGACGAGGTGATGGTCAAGGTCCTGGAAATCGATCGGCAGGGCAAGATCCGACTGAGTCGTAAAGAGGCGCTCCAAGAAACCGGCGGCGAATCGAGCAGCGCGCCACAGTAGCAACTTGAATGGTATTTAATGGTATTTAATGTTTTCTAAAACCGTCCTCGACAACGGCATCCGCATCGTGTCGCATGAAATGCCCGACCACCGCTCGGTCAGCCTGGGCATTTGGGTCGAAAACGGTTCGCGCCACGAAAGTGAAGCGGAAAACGGCCTGTCGCACTTCATCGAGCATCTGCTCTTTAAGGGTACCGAACGGCGCAGCGCGGCACAAATCGCCGAGGAAATGGACGCCGTCGGCGGTGTGATCAACGCGTTCACGTCCAAGGAGCATACCTGCTACTACGCCAAGGTGCTCGATGAGAATCTGCCGCTGGCGATGGATTTGCTGACCGATATTTTTCTCCATTCGAGTTTCGACGCTGAGGAGATTGAACGGGAAAGATCCGTGATCCTCCAGGAAATCTCCCAGGCGGAAGACACTCCGGATGATTATGTGCACGACCTTTTCAATCTCGATTTCTTCAAGAACCATCCGATCGGCCGGCCGATTTGCGGCAGCGGAGAAACCGTCAACACCTTCCAACGCGAAGATATTGTCGGGTTTTTTAAGTCGCGCTACCGGCCGCGCCGTGTGATCGTGTCCACCGCCGGCAACTTTCGCCACCCGGCGCTGGTGGAGGAGATGGCGGCGCGTCTGGGCTCAGTGCTTGACGGCGATCGCCAAGACGGCGCCCTGAGCGCCGACGGCGAGACGGTGCCCGAGATGGGCAGCGGCATTTTTCCCCACGCGAAATCGCTGGAGCAAGTGCATCTCTGCTTGGGCGTCGCCGGGATTTCCCAAGCGCATCCCAAGCGCTATGTCGCTTACGTGCTCAATACGCTACTCGGCGGCGGCATGAGTTCGCGCTTGTTTCAAGAAATTCGCGAGAAGCGCGGCAAGGCTTACTCGGTTTATTCCTTCTCTTCTTCTTACAAAGACGTCGGATATCTGGGCGTGTACGCGGGTACGAGCCTGGAATCGACCGAGGAAGTCGTCGAGCTGATTCTCAAAGAGCTCAAAAAATTGGCAGCGGGCGAAATCAAGGATGACGAGCTCCGCCGGACGCAAGGTCAACTGGTCGGCAGCATGATGTTGGGACTAGAATCGACCGATTCCTGGATGAGTCACATCGCGCGCAACGAAATCTATTTCGGCAAGAGCGTGACCACCGAGGAAATCTGCCAAAAGATTCGCGCCGTGTCGCGTGACGATGTGATCGAGCTTGCCGACACGCTCTTCGCCAAGGGCGCGATGACACTGACGCTCCTGGGTGGCTTCGACGGCAACTTTCCAATTAAAAACTTAAACTTAAATCATTAAGCTGGCGCCGTCCGGATCGTGCGCGAAGGGCATCGGTGGAACAAATTCGGATCGAGATCAAGCGCTTGCGTGCGAGCTCCAGCCAACTCGGGTTGCCTGCCTACATGACCGAAGGCGCCGCGGGTATGGATCTGTGCGCTGATGTTGAAAGCGATCTCGCGCTGGCGCCGATGGCGCGAACTTTAATTCCTACGGGCATCGCGCTCGCCCTGCCGCTAGGTTTTGAGGCGCAGATTCGCCCGCGCAGCGGTCTGGCGCTGAAGCAGGGCTTGACCATGATCAATAGCCCCGGCACGATTGACTCGGATTACCGCGGCGAGATCCAAGTCATCGCCATTAATCTCGGCACGGAACCGGTTGTGATTCAGCGCGGTCAGCGCATCGCGCAGATGATTATACAGCGCGTCATTCGCGCCGAGTGGCGCGAAGTCGACGACTTGCCCGCCTCGGCCCGCCACGACGGCGGTTTCGGACATACGGATAAAAAATAGTTCAAGGGTTCAAGGTTCAAAAGTTCAAAAGCGGGAGCCGTGCCCCGGGCGCTGAATGCATTGAACCTTGAACGATTGAACTATTGAACAACCCATGGGCAGCTTCGAAGCATGATCGAGCGTTACACCCGGCCAGAGATGGGTCGCATCTGGTCCGAAGAAAATAGCTTTCAGAAATGGCTCGATGTGGAAATTCTTGCCGCCGAAGGTTTAGCGCGTCTGGGTCAAGTGCCGCGGGCCGCCATCGCGCGCATTCGCAGGAAAGCGCGCTTCAACGTCAAACGCATTCGCGAGATTGAAAGAGAAGTTAAGCACGAAATTATCGCTTTCCTAAGCTCCGTGGCGGAATCCATCGGTGACGACGCACGATATCTTCACGTCGGTATGACTTCCTCCGACGTCATGGACACGGCGCTGGCGATTCAGTTCAAAGAGGCTTCGGCGCTCATCGAGCAGGATATCAGGGATCTCATGAGCGCGCTGCGTCGCCAGGCGCGCCAATATAAATGGACGGTGATGATCGGCCGCACCCACGGTGTGCACGCCGAGCCGATTACTTTCGGATTAAAATTGGCGCTTTGGTATCAAGAGATGGAGCGTCACCTGTCGCGCTTTCGCAAAGCGGTCGAGGACATTTGCGTCGGCCAGATCTCGGGCGCGGTCGGCACCTTTGCGCAGATTTCACCACGGGTCGAGGCGTATGTGTGCCGGAAAAGCGGCCTTAAGCCCGCGCCGATTTCCAACCAGATCATTCAGCGCGACCGCCACGCCTATTATTTTGCAACCCTGGCTATTATTGCCAGCTCGCTGGAGAAATTTGCTGTAGAAATCCGCCATCTGCAGCGCACCGAAGTGCAAGAAGCCGAAGAGCCGTTTACCCCGGGGCAAAAAGGCTCGTCGGCGATGCCGCATAAGCGCAACCCGATTTTATCAGAAAATGTTTCCGGTTTGGCGCGGCTCATGCGTTCCTACGCGCTCGCCGCGATGGAAAACGTGCCGCTCTGGCATGAGCGCGATATCAGCCATTCATCGGTGGAGCGGGTGATCGCGCCTGACGCCACCATCGCGCTCGATTTTATGCTGCGCCGCATGACTTACGTGCTCGGCAACTTATGCGTTTATCCGGAGAACATGAAGCGCAATTTAGAAAAAAGCGGCGGCACGGTGTTTTCCGAAAAAGTGCTGCTGGCATTGGTGGATAAAGGCGTCGCGCGCGATGCGGCTTACCGGATGGTCCAACGTCACGCCTTGAAAGTGGGAAAAGAAGGCGGCGATCTGAAGCGCGAGCTGCTCACCGATCCGGAAATTCGCCGCCATTTATCGGCCAAGGAGATCGAATCCGTTTGGGGCGTTAAGCACCATCTAAAGAATGTTGATTTTATCTTTCGCCGGGTATTTGACTAGATCACCTGTGTTTTGAAACTGTGACCTATGCGAGTTAAAATTTTTATCTCGTTGAAAAACGGTGTTCTCGATCCGCAGGGAAAAGCCATCGAGCGCTCGCTGCATACCCTCGGCTTTGACGAAGTCCGAGACGTTCGGGCCGGAAAATATTTCGAGCTCATTGTCGATGCGCCGTCGCGCCTGGCTGCCGAGGCGCGTATCCGCGAGATGTGTGATAAACTATTAAGCAACACCGTCATTGAGGATTACCGTTTCGAGCTTAGCGATCGCGACGGCGATTGAGCGATGCTTGGCTAACATGAGTCAGAGCTGATTTATGCGTTGGGGGGTCATCACTTTTCCCGGCTCGTGCGACGATCACGACGTCTACGACAGTCTCAAATCCGAGCTTGGGCAAAAGGTTAAGTTTCTTTGGCATAAAGAGGAGTTTGCCGGCAATTTCGACTGCGTCGTTTTGCCCGGCGGTTTTTCTTATGGCGACTACTTGCGCTGCGGCGCCATGGCGCGCTTTTCGCCGGTCATGCGCGGGCTTATGAAGTTTGCGCAAAGCGGCGGACTGGTGCTTGGGGTTTGCAACGGCTTTCAGATTCTCTGTGAATCGGGATTGCTGCCGGGCGCTCTGGTGCGCAACGTCGCCCTACAGTTCGTTTGTCAGCAGGTTCATTTGCGCGTCGAAGAAACGGACACGCCGTTTACCGGAGGATTGAAAAAAGGCCAGGTGCTGCGCTTGCCGGTCAAACACGGCGAGGGCTGTTACTACGCCGATCCGAAGACGCTCGAGTCCTTGCGCAAAAACCGCCAGATCCTGCTCCGCTACGTTGACGCCAAAGGCAAGCCCACGGCGGCGGCGAATCCGAACGGTTCCTTGGACAATATCGCCGGCGTCTGCAATGACGCGCGCAACGTCTTCGGCCTGATGCCCCATCCCGAGGATGCTTGCAGTCAGCTCCTCGGCGGCAACGACGGCGCCAAGATTTTCATGTCGATTGCGGCTGCCTGTGCCGATACGGCGAGGCAGCATGCTTGACCCAGAGCGCCACGAAGAATACGTCGAACCCGCCGTTTCCCCGGAAATCGTCGCTAGTCACGGCCTCACGACCGACGAGTATCAGAAGATCGTCAAGACCCTCCGGCGCGAGCCGAACTTTACCGAGTTGGGTGTTTTCTCGGTGATGTGGTCGGAACACTGTAGCTACAAGAGCTCGCGCTATTATCTCAAGAATCTGCCGACGGAAGGCGCCTACGTGCTTCACGGCCCCGGTGAAAATGCCGGCGTCGTCGATATCGGCGGCGGGCTTGCCGTGGCCTTCAAAATGGAAAGCCACAACCATCCGTCGTTTATTGAGCCCTATCAGGGCGCCGCCACCGGCGTCGGCGGCATTCTGCGCGATATTTTCACTATGGGCGCGCGGCCGATTGCGTCGCTCAATTCGCTGCGCTTCGGCAGCATCGATCATCCGCGCACGCGCTATTTGCTCTCCGGCGTGGTTGCCGGTATCGGCGGCTACGGCAACTGCATCGGCGTACCCACGGTGGGCGGCGAATGCTATTTCGACGAGTGCTACAACGGCAATATTCTCGTCAACGCTTTCACCCTCGGCATTGTTAAAAAGAAACATATCTTCACTGGCATCGCCAAAGGCGTCGGCAATCCGGTGATCTACGTCGGCTCCAAGACCGGACGCGACGGCATTCACGGCGCGACGATGGCTTCGGAGTCTTTTTCGGAAGAAAAGGAACAGCGCCGGCCGACGGTGCAAGTGGGTGATCCGTTCACTGAGAAATTGCTTTTAGAAGCCTGCTTGGAGCTGATGGAAAAGGATTTCATTATCGGCATTCAAGACATGGGCGCCGCCGGGCTGACTAGCTCATCGGCCGAGATGGCGGGCCGTGGCGGTTGCGGCGTCGAGTTGAATCTTTCCGCCGTGCCTTTGCGCGAGAAGGGCATGACGCCCTACGAAATTCTTCTCTCCGAGTCGCAGGAGCGGATGTTGTTGGTGGCAAAAAAAGGCACCGAAGACGACATCAAGAAAATTTTCGACAAATGGGATCTCGACGCCGTCGTGATCGGGCGGGTGACGGAGGATCAGCAGTTTCGTGCGCTGTGGCACGGTAAAGAGGTGGCGCAGATGCCGATCCGCGCGCTCACAAAGGAAGCGCCGGCCTATCAACGGCCCGCGTCACGCCCCGCCAATCACGACCAGCTACAACAATTGGATTTGTCCAAGGTGCCGGAGGCGAGCGATCTCACGGCTGCGCTCAAGCAACTGCTGGGATCACCGAATATCGCATCAAAGGAATGGATTTATCGCCAGTACGATCATTTTGTCCGGACCAATACCGTCGTCGCCCCCGGCGCGGACGCGGCGGTGATCCGGGTGAAGGGAACGGAAAAAGGCTTAGCGCTGACCGTTGATGGCAACAGCCGCTATTGCTATTTGGATCCTTACGTCGGCGGTGTGTTGGCGGTTGTCGAAGCGGCGCGCAATCTTGCCTGCGTCGGTGCCCGACCGATCGGGCTGACCGATTGCTTGAATTTCGGCAGCCCGGAAAATCCCGCGGTCATGTGGCAGTTCGGCCAAGTTATTGAAGGCATGCGTTCCGCTTGTCTCGCGCTCAACGTTCCGGTTGTGAGTGGCAACGTGAGTTTCTATAATGAAACTGACGGCGCGCCTATTTATCCGACACCAACCATCGGCATGGTCGGGATTCTGGAAAAGGTTAACCGGGTGGTCACGCCGTGGTTTAAATCTTCCGGCGACATCGTGGTTATGCTCGGACGCACGCGCGAGGAATTGGGTGGCAGCGAATATCTCAAATGGATCCATGGCATGACGCGCGGCACGCCGCCGTGGATTGATTTGAAAATGGAACAAGCCGTACAGCGTTGTTGTCTCGAGGCAATCGACGATGGCATGCTCCGATCCGCCCATGATATCTCGGACGGCGGTTTCGCCGTGGCCCTGGCCGAGTGTTGTATCGGCGGGCCAGAGAAACCGCTTGGGGTTCGGATTCAGGCGCGCGAGATGATTCGCGGCGACGCCTTGTTGTTCAGTGAGTCGCAATCAAGGGTCATCGTTTCGGTCGCGGAGGAAAACGTCCGCAGGCTGGAGGAAATCGCCGCGCGGCACAATGTGCCGATGCAAGCGATCGGCACAGTCGGCGGCACCCGTTTTATCATCCAGCCCTTGGTGCAGTTGCCAGTGGAAGAGCTCAAATCGATTTGGTCGACCGGGCTGATGTCGAGGCTGAGGTAGGGCTTTCAAAAGTTCCATCGTTCAAGGTTCAAAAGCGGAGGTAGCGATAGCGCTTTGACCATGTCGGATAAATTTCACGACGAGTGCGCAGTGATGGGGGTCTACGGCCATCCCGAGGCGTCCAACATGGTCTACCTGGGGCTCTACGCGCTCCAGCACCGCGGTCAGGAATCGTGCGGCATCGTTTCCTCCGACGGCAAAGGCCTGATCTCGCACCGGCAAATGGGCTTGGTCGCCGACGCATTCAAAGAAGACGTAATCAAGCGCCTGGAAGGGAACAGCGCCATCGGTCACAATCGTTATTCCACCACGGGCCAAAGTCATCTAAAAAATGCCCAGCCTTTCGTGGTCGAATATTCGCAAGGCCCGATCGCTATTTCTCACAACGGCAATCTCGTCAACGGCGCGCTGTTGCGCGAGGAGTTGGAACGAACCGGTTCGATCTTTCAGTCAACCACCGACACCGAAGTGATTATCCATCTGATCGCCACTTCCAAGGAAGCGACGCTGATGGGACGGATCGTCGAAGCACTAAGCCGAGCCCGCGGCGCCTATTCGCTGCTATTTTTGACTTTGGATAAGATGATCGCGGCGCGCGATCCTTACGGATTTCGCCCTTTGGTACTGGGCAAGTTTCCCGAGGGAAAAAGCCGCGGTGCCTATGTATTTGCTTCAGAGACCTGCGCGTTGGATCTGATCGAGGCCGAGTTCATTCGCGACGTCGAGCCCGGAGAGATCATCACGATCGGAGCAGACGGATTGGAATCCCTCAAACCTTTTCCGCCGGCGCCGCACGCGAAGTGTATCTTCGAATATATCTATTTCGCCCGCCCTGACAGCAAGCTTTTCGGCCATAACGTTTATCAGGTGCGTAAAGCGCTCGGTCGCCAGCTGGCACGGGAAAGCGGCGTGCCTGCGGATCTCGTCACGCCGGTGCCGGACTCCGGAGTGCCGGCGGCCATCGGCTACGCCGAGGAATCGAAGATCCCGCTGGAGTTCGGATTGATCCGCAATCATTACGTCGGGCGCACCTTCATCGAGCCGCAGCAGACCATTCGCAACTTCGGGGTCAAGATCAAGCTCAATGCGCAGCGCGACGTCTTAGACGGGAAGCGCGTGGTGGTGGTCGATGATTCCATCGTGCGCGGCACCACCAGCCGCAAGATTATTCGCATGCTGCGCGACGCCGGCGCCAAAGAAGTGCACATGCGCATCAGCTCGCCGGCAACGATCAGTCCGTGCTACTACGGTATCGACACGCCGACCCGCACCGAGTTGATCGCGTCGTCAAACTCCGTGGAAGAAATCCGCCGCTACATCGAGGCCGACACCTTGGCTTATTTGAGCAACGACGGCATGTATGCTTACTTCAACGGCGAGAAACAGGGCTTCTGCGATGCCTGTTTCACCGGCAACTATCCCGTCCATTTCGAGGACGAAGGCCACACCAAACAGCTTCACCTGTTCGAGGCGCTGAGCCGTTGAGCTTTTGTCACAGCGCTACGCGCTAGCCCCTGTCAGCTCCCCATAGTTTTGCAATCCCAATGTCCTCGTTCCCGCTTCCAACTCATGAATCATGCCCAGCACTTTTCGGCAGAGCGGCGTCGGAATTTTTAGCTTTTCACCCTCGCGAACGACATAGGCAAGCGTAAAGTCGACTTCGGTCTTGATTCGCTTTTGAATCTGTCGCAGCGGTCCCTTGCGATCCTCGGTCTTCCACGATTTGGCGAAGGCATTGACCGCGGCCAGCCGTTTTTCGAAAGAGATGCTCGGATGAAAATCCGGCGGATTGTATTCCGCGAGGGGAATAAAGCGGGCGCCGACCGCGTTGCCGATGGCGACAACCTCGGCGAAAAATTGCGTGAGATTGCGCCGGGCTGCTTCATCGGCGCAGGTAGTCACGAGCGAAGCGTCGGCAAGCGACCCGTAATACCCTAAGCAAGTGTAGGTCAGCTTGCTCCAGAGAACGCCGAGGATATTGTCGGTCATCTCGGTTTCCATCACTTGATTGAGCATTCGGTTGAGGTTTTCCAACTGCGCTGTGGTCCTGCCGTGCAGATGACCGATGTAGAGATGGCCGCGAATCGCTGTCTGCACATGACCGGGTGCGACTTTGCGGCAACCCATGCGAATCGCCATGCCAATGGTGCGATCCGCACCGACTTTTTCCTGAAGCAGCGGCGGATTGATGCCGTTTTGCATTGAAACCAGTAAACCGTCGTCGGCGAGATGCGGCAGGACGGTACGAAGCGCGTCCGGCGTATAGTTGGAGCGAACGGCGATCATCCCGATATCGTATTTGCCCTCGATCTCGTCCGGAAAGACGATTTTGATTTTGACATTGAACGGACCGTCGGGCACGTCGACTTGCAGCCCATTCTGTCGGATCGCCGCGACGTGTTCTTTGTCGACGTCGACGAAGGTGATGTTGTGGCCGGCGCGCGCCAGCCGGCCGTCGATAATCCCGCCGATGGGACCGGTGCCGATCACGATCATACGGTCACTCATCTGTGCCTCCAGGTTTGTATCGCTCGAACGTAGCCAACATATTCTGTGCACGGAATAGCGTCAACTCGCCGAGATGCAGCATGCGGCGTCCCTACTTGAACAAACATCTCTCGTAGATTAAGTAGGTCGAGACGGCAAACGGAATGTTGTCGGGTTCGAAAGGACAGATCATGAAAAGAGCGGTGTTCGGCCTTGTCGTTTTTCTCCTTTGGATACAACAGAGTCTGGCCGCGGATCGGATTCGTATCGGCTACAGCTCGATCAGCGGCGCTTACACGCCGATCTGGGTGGCGCATGATGCCGGCTACTTTGCCAAAGAAGGCTTGCAGGACGATATCATTCTCATTCCCAGCGGCACGCAGCTCGCCCAGGTGACCGTGGCGGGTGAGATCGACATCGGCTCGCTCAACGGCAGCTCGGCGATCGCAGCGGCGCTGCAGGGCGCCGATCTCAAGATCATTGGCAATTCCGGCAACAAGATGGTGTTTTCCCTGTACGTGCGGCCGGAAATTAAGAGCGTGGAGGGATTAAAAGGCAAAAAGATCGGCATCACCCGATTCGGCTCCGCGCCGGATATTTCGGTTCGCTACGCGCTGAGAAAATACAACATAAATCCGGACAAAGACCTGACGCTGATACAGCTCGGTTTCATGGCGACGGTCGCTGCGGGCTTGCAGGGCGGTTCGATCGAAGGTGGCGTCGTGTCGCCGCCGACGCAGTTCGCCGTCGATAAAGCGGGATTTAAAGAATTGATCAGCATCACGGACATGGATTTCGCTTTTCCCAATCCCGCTCTGGTGGCGGTGGGATCGATCATTCGCGGCAAACCGGACGTGATCAACCGCTTCATCCGTGCTTACGTCCGCGGCATTCATCGCGCGCGGACCGATCGCGAGTTCACCTACAGGTCGATGGCCAAATACACCAAAATCCAAGACACCTCGGTGCTGCAGAAAGCCTATGATTTCTATATGAGTAAGGTTCTCGAAAAGGCGCCGTACATCAACATGGTGGGCGTGCAAAACGTGCTCGACGATCTGGTCAAAACAGTGCCGGCTGCAAAAAACGCCAAGCCAGAACAGTTCGTCGACATGCATTTTCTCCAAACGCTCGAGAAGAGCGGCTTGTTGAAGGAACTGTATCCGTAAATACGGATCTTCATACTACGCCCCATGAGAAAAAATTTCGGCGTTCTGCTCATTGCTTGCGGGCTTTTGTTTTGGCTCGTGGCCGAGGCGCACGCTCAACAGCGTGTCGCCGCCAGTTATCCGGGTATCGCGGGTTACAATATTCCCTTTTGGGTCGCGCTTGACGGCGGCGAGTTTAAAAAAGCCGGATTGGAAGTCGATCCGGTGCTGATTTCCGGCGGATCCAAGAGCATGCAGGCACTCTTGTCCGGCGGTCTCGACTTCGCTCATGTCAGCGGCGGCGTGTCCGTGCAGGCAAGTCTTAGCGGAGCGGAAGTGACGATCATCGCGACCGCAGCGAATTCCATGTCGGCGGGTGTCATCGCGGCCAAAGAGGTAAAAAGCTATCAGGATCTCCGCGGCAAAAAGATCGGCATCGCTAGCTTTGGCGGCAACAACGATATCGGGTTCCGCTTTGCCTTTAAGAAAAACGGCATCAATCCCGACAAGGACGTAACTTTTTTACAACTGGGCGGCGAGCGCAATCGACTGACAGCGTTGGAGCGCGGCGCGATCTCGGCGACGATCATGTCTCCGCCGGGTTTGTTCGTCGCGGAGGCGCAGGGCTACAGCAGGCTCGGCGATCTGAATACCATGGGCATGCGTTATCCGGAGCTTTCGATAGTCGCGCGCAAACGGGATTTGAAAGACCGGCGCGAGGGCGTGCGACGCTATTTGCGGGCAGTTCTAGAATCAGTTCGAGTGATGAAGAGCAACCGCGATCTGACCGTGCGAGTGATCGAGAAATATATTCACGTTGGTTCGAAAGTGGAAGCGATGAAGACTTACGATTATTTTGTCAAAAGCATTTCCGACACGCTGCGCACGGAGCGCGACGGCATCACGGAGTTTCTGGCAACTCTGGAGCCGAAAACGCCGGGAGCATCGAAGCGCAATCCGAACGAGTTTATCGACGAGTCGGTGTTGGAAGAGGTGTTGAAGGCGCGCTAATCCAGATTCAATTCGTGCAACGCGGCACCTCCACTCTAGCTCTCCCCGTCAAAAGGGGGAGAGAATCGGATGCGGGTGGGAGACGATGGTGAAATTAATTCAGCGATGTCGATGACGGAGAATTAGCATGGCCAGTAACAACGAAACCTATGACATGTTGCTCAAGCTGGTGAAGACGCGGCACAGTGTGCGCAAGTTCAAATCGGATCCGATTCCGGACGATACCATCGAAAAGATTCTGGAGGTCGCGCGCTGGGCGATGTCCGGCGCGAACTCACAGCCTTGGGAGTTTATCGTAGTTACCGATCCAAAAATCAAAAAAGAGCTGCGTGATGCTTATTCCGAATATAACACGGACCTGATCTTTTGGATGGAGCAGCAGCGGGAGTACAACCTGCGCCATCCATCTTATCAGGTCAAAAACGATCCGCACGAATCGCTCCGCTTCAACAAAGCCAAA
>WNGO01000919.1_pt1 | contig 18536 bp, 22 predicted proteins | sample 5400511 | NCBI WGS metagenome assembly WNGO01 (sample SAMN13153380, study PRJNA577476) | soil metagenome | isolation source: 20 cm soil or saprolite under Garry oak tree replicate 2 | place: USA:California | collected 2016-06-15 | reverse complement strand
ATGTCGTAGAGATCACGTAGCGCGCCTACAACCAGCCAATAACGGCGAAACCATTCGCCGGCAGGCGTGCCGCGGCCAACATACGGAATGTCAGCAAGCGTGATCTTCTTCGGGCGTCTCATTGACAGGCAAGAGTTAGTTCTCAATGCGGGATAAAGTGGCTGCTTTGTATCGATTAATACGCGGGCAAATCCCTGTCAATCTACACCCGACCTGTGGAACGCATGTATTGATCGCCGCTTCTTCGATCCCGCATAGACGAAAACAATGTCATGGTCCGGTCTTTCACATTTGCACGGTTTTTGCCTATGTAAACCGCCATGGCCCGATCCAATTTCAGTCCCGATGCGCTAATCGAGATAATAAGCTTGTGCGAACAAACACTTGTCGCGCTGAAGGCGCGCGAGAAAGATTCGACGCATGGACAACAATTGGACAAACCTGATCATTCGCGGCGGCAAAACCGCGCAAAGTCCCGCCGGTTTGTCTTGATTCAGGGCGGCCTTTCAGCTGAAGCGCCACCGTCGGGCTCTGTACAATTAAGTTTTTGTTCGAGATTGCAGCGTTATCGCCGTCGCTGAACTTTGCCTGATCACCCCTCCTCGGTCACCTCCAGATTGAGAACTTTTTGCGACTTCTAGGAAATCGCTTGGACTGATCCCGTTGGCTTCCGCGAGCGGAACACTAATTTTTTATGCCTTCAATATGCTCTGGGGAAACTGTTCGTCCGGCTCGGTGCCGGCTTGCATCTTGTAGGTCTTGCTTTTATCCACAAGCAACTGGCCATCTTCGCCAATCGTTATCTGAAATCGATCCAGTGGTCGGGGGGCCGGTCCTTCGAAGTTTAGGCCGCTCTTATAATAGCCGCTGCCGTGGCAAGGGCACTTGAATTTATCTTGGGCTTGAAGCCAATTGGGCGTGCAGCCGAGATGTGTGCATTTGGCGAATAGCGCGTAAAAACCCTCATCCTCACGCACGATCCACACGCGGTAATCCTGTTTGAATTTATCGCTGACCTCGCCGACGGTGTAGTCGGACGGAAAGCCGGCTTTGAAAGTAGAGGGCGGCTGAAAAAGCACACGCGGAAAAGCGGAACGGAGAAAGCCAACCAACGAAAGAAACGAAAATACGCTGATCCCGCACCAGCCGACACGGCTGAAGAAATCTCGGCGGCTCCAGATACCGGGTTTTTGCTGGTCCACGCTTCGAGTCCTCCATGAGCGAACCAACTCACGGCGCCCTTGGTTACTACCTATAGGCTTCTAAGGTCGCTCTGGTTTCTTCATCGAGGCAACTCGCATATTCTTTCTGCCTATCCTGCTCATCGCCTTTCGCACTCACCGCCCGGTCCGCACGACGTAGAACAAACGAGTGTTTGTCTGACGCGGCGTCGCACTGCGCCAGCGCAGCAAACCCGCCCTGATGTAATCCGGATCTAGGTTGAGACCTTCGCAAAGATGCTCGAACGAGAATGGCCAATCGCTTTTTTCGTGCATCAGCCAGTGTTCCGCCTCTCGGAATATCGATTTGCCATGCTTGCTCGAAGCCGAAGAGAACTTTTGAAAACACGTGATCGCGTCGTCAAGGACGGCGTACATCAGCATTTTTTCCGGTTCTTGACCTGGCTGATGTCGCCATCTCTCTATGTACGCCCCAGCGAGCACGTCCGGCTGAAACATCGAAGTCCAGCCGTCTCGTTCTTGCGCCACGGGCCTATCGCTCATATACCCGCTCTTCGTAATGATTACTCCCGTACCAAACGTTTCAGATTCCCAACTAACATGTGTGGCAAGTGTCGTGCCTAAAAAGACCGATGTGCGTAGCCGTTTCAATGCGAACAAGTCAGGTAAATTACACGATCCGCAAATTTGCGCCTAAAGTGTGTGGCAAGAATGCGAGTCTGATGAGGCAATTTTGCAATGTCGTTAGCCGTCATACGGTGATAACGCGCACAAAAATAATTCCCTAGAAAATGGCACCTGAGTTGCGATTTAATAATTACTGAATCGAGCGCTCAGCACAGACGCTGCGGTTCGGAGGTGGTGACTTACTTGAAGCATAGAATGTGGCTAAATTTTATTTTGGGTCTCTGGCTGATGATCTCTCCCTTCGTATTGGTGACAATTAATCACGCGATTCTTAGAACGCAATGGGAAGATCTGCTGCTCGGCTTTGGCATAGCAGCATTTTCTCTGTGTCGGCTTTTTTCTCGCAAAAACGACGAGATTGTGTTCTCCGATTGGCTGATGACGGCTCTGGCTTTCCTCACCCTCATCAATCCCTTTTTGTACCGCTATTTCAAACTGAAAGTCGCGGCGTGGAATAATCTCAGCGTCGGCATGCTCGTATTGCTTTTGGCGATTTATCAAGATTGGCAGGACTCCTATGCACCGGATCGGCAACACCGGCATTCCCATCCTGACTGATTGTTCTTCGGCGACAGATTTCAATTTGCGATGACAGAAATGACACACGGAGGGCAAGCAATGAAAAAATCATTTAGCGCGCCGTATACCTTCGCCGGCATTTCAGCCGTTTTGGCAATACCCGTAGCATTGATTCTGGCGCAGCCGTTGGCGCTATCGGCTACGGAGTTGACGGGCGGCATCGTTAACGGCAAGACCGATCAAGGATATCCGTTCGCGTCGGGCGGCGTCGGTACAGAGGAACGCGAGTTAATGCGCAAAGAAGCGCCGCGCTACGATCTCGACCTCTCGTTTGCCGACCAGGGGGGAAAATATTTGAGCGACGTTAAGGTCGCGATTACCGATGAGCATGGCAATCGGATTGTAGAGACCACCACGGCAGGCCCTTGGTTCTACATTACGCTTCCCGTCGGGAGGTACGACGTCAAGGCCAGCTACGACAACCGGGTCAAGGAAATCAAAAATCTGGAAGTTTCCAAGGATCACTCAATCACTCGATGGTTACACTGGGATACTGTCAATGAAAAGACCAGCCAAGGTTGACCGGAAACTTTTGAGAGTCTCAAAAGTTTGACGTGGCACGGAGTGAAATAGAATAGGGTTCGCAGTGAGAATCGAGCCTACGGCCTCGCGCGTGCGAGGCGCGCGACCAATGCGTGCCGCCGGCGACGATCGCCGTAGCAGAGATAAGGCTCCGGTATGCATCGGATGCCGTAGCGGTACGGACCTGAAGTTACCGACTCATATCCTTCCTTCTTCGAGACAGTCTGGCTCCAGTTTTTACCGCGGCTCTGTCGCGCCCAGATGAAGAAGGCCGTGCCTACAACACAGATACAGATAAATTACAGATAATGAGGCCAATGCTTACATCGCAACATGGCGCGGCAAGGCGATGAGATGTTGTGCGTACGTCTTTTGCCTAGGGTGGTTTAGGCGCGATGCAGTCGTAGTTTACAATTTTCCTCGCGACTCAGCTTGTCCTTTGCTGAGCCCCACCTGTATAGGATTCTATACGACAGCATAGTCGCAACGTTCCTCTTTTGGCATTCAGGCGCTACGCGCCTGGACGTCAGAATGTTTTTACAATCCTGTTCTCGGTGCTTTCGGTCATCTGTTTACATCGGTTTTTGGCGTTAAGTATTAAATCTGTGACACTCGATGTGTGTTGAAGTTCATATCTGGAACATTCGCGGGAATTCGAATCCACGGGTTTGGCAGTAGCGTCGGCGCGACTGATAAAGACTAAAGACGAATAAGTACGAACGTATGACGGAAATCCGAAGCCCACATATCATTATCCCCATTGATTCATTATCCTCATGATCCGACGCATACGTCGGATTACCTTCTTTCCGCGCTGCTCGGAACTTCGCTATCGATTCTCGTTAAAAACGCGAGCTGCTCTTAGGTGAATGGCAAAGAATTGTCCTCGTGGAACTCGACGGTTCGCGTAATCGGGAAATCGCAGTCACATTCATTGACGGAAATCAGCCGCATATCCTTGAGTGCGTTGGCGAGTGCCTTGGCACACGGCAAACACAATTCGTCCTTCGCATGCATACAGGATTCAAAGTGATTTAAGTGACGGGGAGTTGCGTCCTTGCGCCTACAGCTGGCATCACCCTTGCTCCACTACGTATTTGAAAACGAAAGGAGGAAACTATGATCAAGCGACTATCGATCAATGCTTGTGTTTTAGGATTGGCTCTTACCCTACCACCAGCAGTGGCATTATCAGCTGACACGAAAAGCAGCGGCAAACTGTCGCGGACCGCGTCGAACTTCGTTACTGAAGCCGCGCAGGGCGGTTTGATGGAAGTGGAGCTCGGCAAAATTGCCCAACAGAAAGCTACCGATCAAAAAGTTCAACAGTTCGGCAAGCGGATGGAGCAAGATCACAGTAAAGCCAACGAGGAGCTTAAAAAGATCGCGTCGGATAAAGGAATCGAGCTCGCAAACGAGCTGGATAAAAAACACAAATCGAAGGTGGATAAACTTTCGAAGCTTTCCGGCGCCGAATTCGATCGGCAATATATGCAAGCGATGATCAGCGATCACAAACAGGACATCGAAGAGTTCCAAAGCGAGGCGAAGAAAGAAAAAGATCCTGATCTGCAAAAATACGCCAGGCAAACACTACCCACGCTGCAGGAACACTTGCAACTCGCCGAGAGCGCCGGCCAGCAGGTCAAGGCAGCCGAAAAGAGCAACAGTCGCTAGGTACCGTCTGCCCGCTTAGCGCAAATTTCGTATTATTGAGCTTCAACGGACAGGTCAGCGTAAAATTGAAAACAGGAGGATTTATGGCCAGTCAAAAACAAACGGCGGCAGCTCGGAAAAATATAAGCAAGGCCGCTCGAGCGGCCAAGCGCAAAAAAACCTTGAGGCGGTTGCCGAAAAAAACGCGGCGCGCACTCGGGCAACAGGCAGCAAAAGTTAGAAAGTCAAAACGGTGAGCCGTATAGCGAGATCAAACTGAATCTTAAAGGAATACGATTGAAGTCGTGACATTCTCGTATGAGTTCTAAAGATAAGCGCTGTCAGGATAATTCCGAAAGCTATGCTTTGCCGCGGGATAGGAACCCAAGTTGAACTGACCCGACGCGAATTCATGGTCAGCGCAGGTATTTTGCCGGGCGGAAGGGCTCTCGTAATACCGATGTCTAATGAATGATAGTTAGGCTGCATCAGCCAAGGCGCAGGACAGCGGTCCTATAATCAGCGTTCCAGTGGCATTCAGGGTTAATGGCCAACTTCGCAGTTTGTCATTGGATCCACGGATCACTTTACTCGACGTGCTACGTGAACATCTCGATCTTACGGGGACAAAGAAGGGTTGCGATCACGGTCAATGCGGCGCTTGCACGGTTTTGGTCAATGGGCGGCGCATCAATAGTTGTCTCCCTCTCGCCGCACCCCACGATGGTGACGACATCATAACCATAAGAAGGGATTACCAAAGGCGACGCTCCACCCGGTGCGACAGCTTCCAATGTGGATACTGCACTCCGGGACAGATCTGTTCGGCCGTTGCGCTTTTAAGCGAAGCCAAAACAGGGGCGGCAAGCTACGCCACCAGGAATCTTTCTAAGAATGGCCCGGTCGAATTGACACCGGCTGAAATCCGCGAGCGGATGGGCGAAAATATTTGCCGCTGCGGCGCCTATCCTGGCATCGTCCAGGCGATTCAAAACGCCTATCGTCGAACTTAGCGGATCAAAACCGATGACTCCATTTGAATATCAGCGTGTGAACCAACCTGAGGCTGCTGTCGAAGCGATATCGCGGGCGGAGCACGCGAAGTTTCTAGCCGGGGCACCACCTCGTTGACCTGATGAAAAACAACGTCGAGCAGCCGCGGGCGGCCGAACGCTTCGGCTGGAGCAGGCGGCCCCATGAGCCGCGCTCCATGCGCGACGGAGCGCTGCTTCGCGGCTGGGGAATGGCCACCGAAACTTATCCGGCAAAGCGGCTTCCTGCAGGAGCGTTGGTCCGTTTTCAACCCAACGGTCGCATCCTGGTTGCGTCCGGCACGCACGAGCTCGGCACTGGAATGTACACAGTCCTGGCGCAAGTCGCCGCGGAGTCACTGGGCTTATCGCCGGATCTTATCGACGCGCAACTCGGCGACACGGTTTTACCGCAGGCACCGATCTCCGCAGGCTCAATGAGCGTAGCCAGCGTGACTCCAGCGGTTCAGCTCGCCGCTGGGAAAGCGCGGCTGAAGCTCCTCTCCATGGCTACCGAAGATGCCCGGTCGCCGGTCCATGGTGCTAGAGTGGATGAACTAGATTTCAAAGACGGAAGGATTTTTTTGAAGCGATCGCCGGCCGTCAGCGAGCACTACATCGCGCTTCTCGAGCGCAACGGCAATCCGCCGGGTGAGGCGAGCGCCCGAACGAGGCCCAACGAAAACGACGACAAGTATTCAGCGCACTCTTTCGGCGCGGTTTTCACCGAAGTCACCGTGGATTCGGAGCTCGGCATTGTGCGCATGCCGAAGGTCGTGGCTGTCTACGATGTCGGCAGACTACTGAACGAAAAGACTGGCAAAAGCCAGTTCATCGGAGGGATCGTTGGGGCATTAGCTAGCGCTGCATGAAGATACCCACGTCGACCCACGTACTGGTAGAATCGCCAACGCCAATCTCGCCGAATACCATGTGCCGGTCAACGCGGACATTGGCGAAATCGATGTGTCGGCAATCGATATTCCAGACACGAAATTGGATCCGCTGGGCGCACACGGCATCGGTGAAATCGGCATTACCGGAACCGGCGCTGCAGTCGCAAATGCTATTTATCATGCGACGGGGAAACGCGTCCGCGATCTTCCGATCATTCCCGATAAACTGCTTGCCTAGGACCGATACTTATTTCACGTTGGAAGAAATAAAGATCCGGGCGAAACGACTGTGCATCGCAAGCTAGGATTGAGGCGGCAGCGCTTATTGCAGCACCTATTCTTCTTTGTCATGACTTCGAGCATTATTGCCTAATCTCTCATAAACTCGTCGAAGCCGATCTATTTTCTCGTCGTCCAGTTGCTCTAAGTCAATCATCAAGTTATGCGCACCTTTGGTGACTCGGATCAATTCGTCCAACTTGAGTTGAAGCGCCTGAGTATCCCTGTTCTGGGTGCTTTGGATGAGAAATACCATTAGGAAGGTCACGATCGTTGTACCGGTATTGATGACTAGCTGCCACGTGTCGCTATATCCGAATAGCGGCCCGGTGGCTGCCCAAACCACGACGATTAACATCGCCAAGCCGAATGTCATGGAGTGACCGGATACATTGGCAGCCCATCTGGCGAAAGCTGGAAACCAGGCGCGTGATTTTTTCATGTGAATGATTCCTTCATAATGATTGAACGAATGTGCACTTTAACATGTTGCACCGCGACTGCAGCGTTCCTACCATTGGGAACAAGTTGTAGCGTCATACCGAGACCCGTCGGCGGTTTGTTCGAAATTCTTTTCGCCTCATCCCGACCTGTGCCTGTTGTGTGGAGAAAACACTGATCGAACACTACGATTCGGCGCGTTTACCAATGAGCATTCGATAAATGAGGAGTAGGATAACGGACCCTGCGACAGCCATGATGAAGCCTGCCGGCTCTCCTTGTTGGTAAAACCCAAGGGATTGTCCGAGAAAACCGCCAACCAGGGCACCGCCAATCCCGAGCAAAATCGTCAGAATAAATCCTCCCGGATCGCGTCCGGGCATCAGGAGTTTGCCGACAACGCCAACGGCCAAGCCAAATAATATCCAGCCGATAACACTCATAAAAATCTCCTTCAGGGCAAAATTGTTTAACTGCTACGCCTATTCGAAGCAGCAATAGGCATGCCGACAGGAAAGAGACACCCTCGCCATGAATTATCGAACCAAGCGAGAATCTTTGTCATAAGCGAAACGATGATTTGATTCGGTCTACCCATTGTTCAGCGCTGCGAATTAAGCCAAACTGATTTTCAGCGATGGTATTTCAAGAGCACGAGAATTTGATGATTAATCGGGATCTCTCCTGGCTCGAGTTCAATCGACGCGTTTTGAATGAAGCCAAAGATCCAACCGTCCCGCTTCTCGAGAGACTAAAGTTTCTCGCCATCTTTAGCTCCAATCTTGATGAGTTCTTCATGGTCCGCGTGGCTGGATTAAAGCGCCAACTCAATAACCAACAACGGACCCCCGCCACCGAAGAAGCCGACATCGCCTCGGTTCTCACTTCGATTTCTCGGAGAGTTCACGAGCTCACGGAGGAACAGCATCTCTGTTTTCTCAGCACTGTACTGCCTCGCCTTAGCGAGGAAGGTATTTATCTGGTCCGTCCGGAAGAAATGAGCGGCGAACAGCAGGAGTGTTTGGAAGAATTTTTTCACAAGACCCTCTACCCGATCGTGACTCCCTTAGCAATTGACCCGGGCCATCCCTTTCCTTATCTTAGCAATCGCTCCCTCTCTTTGATCGTTTCGCTGCGCGCAAAGACGGCCTCCACTTTGCCGTACACGGAGCTTTCTATAGTTAGTATTCCGGCTCAAGTTGTCCCCCGCTTTGTCCAATTGCCGACCCAAGAAGGCCAATACGCCTTCATGTTGCTCGAACATGTGCTGCGTTACTATCTGCCGCGCCTCTATCAAGGCTTCGAGATTCTCTCAGTCCACGCAATCCGCGTCACGCGCGACGCGGAATTTGGCCTCGTTCGCCGGCGCAATGAAGATTTATTGATGACCATTGAACAAGGAATTAGAGAACGCCGCATGGGTGACGCCGCGCGTCTGCAATATGATCCGGATCTTCCCAAAGAGATGTTAGCCCAGCTCGTCGAGGAACTCGAATTGAGCTCAGAGGACCTTTATCCGGGCAAGGGTTTTACCGCTTTCACGGACTTGTTTCAGCTTTATACCACAGCGCACGTTCCCAGATTGAAAGACCGGCCTCAAGTGCCCCTAAGACTTCCTCTATTCGAAAGAGGATTGGATATTTGGAATAGTATCCGCAACGGCGATTTAATGCTCTTTCATCCATACCAGTCATTCGGTGCCGTCACGCACTTCGTCGAGGAGGCGGCAAAGGATCCCAAAGTATTGGCGATCAAAATGACTCTCTATCGGGTAAGTCCAAATTCACCCATCGCACAGGCGCTCGCGCGCGCGGCTGAGGCTGGCAAAGAGGTATCGGTCTTAGTGGAACTGCAGGCTCGTTTCGATGAAGAAGCGAATATCACTTGGGCGAGGGCTTTAGAAGAAGTGGGGGCGCATGTGGTTTACGGCTTGGTCGGTTACAAGACCCACTGCAAAGTCTGCCTCGTGGTCCGACAGGAAACCGACGGCATTCGACGTTATTGTCATCTCTCGACGGGTAACTACAACACGCGCACGAGCGGGATCTATAGTGACCTAGGAATTTTCACTTGTCGAGAAACCTTCGGCCAGGATCTGACCGAGCTATTTAATTTTCTCACGGGTTACACCCGACCTCAAACATTCCACCACCTCGTATTGGCGCCAATGGGCCTTCAGGAACATTTTATCGGCCTGATTCGAAAAGAAGCTGAGCAGGCGCGCGCCGGATATCCGAGCCGGATAATTGCGAAAGTGAATAGCCTGATCGATGACGCCGTTATCGAACAGCTCTACCTGGCCAGCCAGGCCGGTGTGAAGATAGACCTTATCGTGCGCGGGATGTGCAGCCTTCGTCCCGGCGTCCCGGGTATTTCTGAAAGCATCCGCGTGGTTTCCATTATCGATCGATACCTCGAACATGCTCGAGCGTTCTATTTTCACAACGGCGGCAATCCGACCTTCTGGCTGGCGTCGGCGGACTGGATGCCACGAAATTTCAAGCGCCGCATCGAAATCGCTTTTCCAGTCGTAGAAACTTCGCTGCAAAGGAGACTAAAGGAAATCCTCGATCTGCAGCTTGCCGACACTATCAAAGGTTGGTGGATGCAAGCAGATGGAAGCTATGTTCGACAGCCACGAGGCAAAGATGCAGTCAGATTTCAAGAACGCTACTACGAAGACTTGCAGCGGAAGAGCGTCCAGGAAACTCTAAGGGCATCGGAGTCATCAACCGCAGCGATCCTTACTCCGGCTCGCATTAGTCTATGACTGACGCCGCCTGACAATCTTTATGATCGCCATCATCATGGAGCACGTCGCTCGTAGCAAAACAGTTCACACTCGCTACGTAAAACCTTTGTTTCGAGATATGGACGCGTACGACGTGCGCCAGGATCGGGAAAAAGTCTCTCTTCGCAAGCTCTACGAGGATCTGGTCGGCGGAATTTCGGCGTTGTTAACCGGGTCTGAAAGAAAAGTCGCTCAAGGCAAAAACAATCACAAACGCAGTTGCTGTGTTTGATGTCATGGGGCGATGATTCCAACGGGTGGATCAGTGAGGCATTGACACCAGGCGAGCCGCGCAGTGCGCAAATCGTGAGTGAAATATTGCGGCTGAGTGATCACCAAGAAACTAGGATCTTTACAGTCATACCTCCGGTGAGTAGCCTATGAAACCCTGACCTTCAACAGGAACTTTAACTCAACCCAAGCGCCAAATGGCGCCCAAATATTCCGCTTAAACACCTGCGAGCCAATAATTTGCCGCTCCAAACTGCTTCATGAGTAAGTAAGCGAATCACTTCTCGTCAAGACCTAACTGCCGGGCTGTGTCGTCATCGATCGCTCCACTTACATTAAGATGGTTCGATAATTGAAACGCCAGTATAGCCTCGCGCATACTCTGAGTCATCATGCCGTCAACCGGTCCCGAGTAAAAACCATCATCCTTCAGAGCTTGCTGCGCTTTGATAATCCCATTTTTATTCGGAGCTTTCAGATCATCCGATCGTCGTTGGCGCAGAAGCATCGCTTGCATCAAACGACTTCCCGAGATTCTTTCCGGGTGCATCAACGTCGAGCCACTCGGTACGCCGCGATCTTCCGAAACCAGTACGAATAAAGCACAAAGAACGGCGAGACTTGCGAGCAGTGTGATTAATATACTTCTCATAGAGCAGGCCAGATTTTGTGCGCCAATTACAATTGTTTCCGGTTGAGCCTGTAGTTCTCCCGATTGGGCGAGTCGTTCATGCAAATTGTAGCGATTAAAGAATGCAGCAGTGACGAATTATGCGGCATATTCGGCAACTCGTTTTGTTTTTATTATCGTCTCGGAATTTGACCCGATTCAAGAGGTCAGAAAAATTTAATTCCCTGAAACCCGGCACCCTCAGAGGGCTCGACGACGCCCCGATCTCCGCCACCATCAGGGGCGACTCTCTGCCTCCAATCACGATCCAGCCGATGTAGTGGCCATAGATCGCTACCAATGTGTTGAGTCTAGGCTCGAGCATGTGCCGCCCGCAGCGGTCACATTTATTACCTTTCCAAGAGGATGAATTGCTCTATAACCGCCTCGATTTCTCTTAGCGGAATCGGCTTTTGCAGGTACTCAACCATTCCCGAGCGCAAGGCTTCGTCCCGCCATTCCGCTCCAATATATGCGCTGCAACCCACGATGGGGATATCCGCAGTCTGCTGGTTTTGCTTTAGCGCCCGAGCGGCTTCCATGCCTGTCATGTCCGGCAGGTAAGATCCAAAAGAATGAGTTTGGGCTTCGCGACAATGGCCGTTTGGATGGCCTCTTGGCCCGTCGCCGCCACAGAAATTGTGTAACCATGAAGTTCGAGTGCTCCCGCGAGAATCCGGCGCAGATGGATATTATCCTCAACAATAAGAATATGTTTTGCATTCAACCTTCTTAACTCCTCCTTTCCACGTTCCCCGCCTGCGCAAGCCTTCATCTACAGAAGCGACAACCGCGGCTATGGCTTGGCCGCTTGTCCTTCTTCAACCGTGCCGGAAGAAGCACTGCCTTTTGGGAGGGGAACGTCGCCGGCTCGTTCCGAACGCGATCCGCCTTTTGCTGCAGACACGTCTCTGGGCTTGGCGATGTCCGTGAAGTTGCACATCCAGCGCCGAAGCAAATCCAAGCTGCCGCGAAAACTGTTGCCGAAATTAAATGGCCACCGCATTTCTTAAGCTTTCCTTTCTTAATTTTGATATAATTATTTGTTCTTGTTTTGTTTCATAGGCAACGACAAAAAATTGCACCGAAGTCTATTAATTCTCCCTGGCAACCTCGATGGAATCCCTTGTTGCAAAAGCGGATAATTTCGTCAGTATATCTGTTGAAAAAACGGGGAGCAGATTTACTCTCCTCCCCGTTTTATATCTGCTCCTAGCCTGCATGCGCTACGCTAGATCTTGTTCGGTTTCGTCTTCAGTGCACAGGGTGTAAAGGTCCACGACTTCACCGCTAGTTGGATCAATGACGCTTCCCTTGTAACAGTAATCGACGTCGGCTGTGTCGAAGGGTTCAGCAAGGTCACTTTGATCAGCCAATTCGGCCGGGAAACGCCATCTGTATGGCCGCGCGGCGCTGCTGTCAGGATTCATGAGCTCCAAAAAACTGTCGTCTCCAAGGCTTTTAGCCGGATGACATAACATTGCTCCTGCTAAAACCAGACCAAGCAAATATGTATGTTGCCTCATGATTTCTCCCTCCTTTCTTATAACTTTAATGGGCAAATGCAGCGCCAATTCGTCACGGACCTTCCTTGATTTTCATGTCTAACGAAACAGATAAGAGTTTGCGATTGGGTCCGTCGTAACCGCACCGACGCCAGTTCAGAGCATCGCATAGCTCAGACGCCGCGAGGCGAGAAAGATCACGGTCTTCCTCACCTCGCGTTCCTGAGCACCGAGCCAAGCCCAAACACTAACTAACCGTCTTCATAGTCTCTACCGAAGCGGAAAGACTCTTGATGCTTCTGCTCGATCATCTGATCCCGGCTCGTTGGGCTCTCATCACACGGACCGTAAAAATCAATGGTGTCGCCTAACCACCCCGTCATGTACGGGGTTGCGGTATCGCCAGGGCGAGCCGCTTGGAATACCGTATGACAGTAGTTATCGGCCCCTTCCTCTTGAAAAAGCACGCCATCATCGGCAATCGCTACGCCAACAGAGCCGAGCAAGATGGTCAATGAAATTATCGAACCTATTCGTTTCATATCCATCGTCCTCCCGTCTTTTTGTATTTGTATTTGATAAAAACCCAAAACTAAACGTGGCATGCTATCTCGGTAGCATTACTCACAGTTGTGCCAAACATGAGCAAGGTCTTTGTTTGCTCTTACATTTTCCCTCCTTTCAATTAATCTCCGTATAAGGGGCAAGTGCCGTGCCGGCAGGCGAAATCCCTTAAATTCACGCAATTAAGAGTTTCGCATAACAGGTTTTGTCGCGAGCTCGGAACATCAGTCATGGCGCGCCCTGGAGATTCAAGCAAAACTTTTCCGTGGCCAGACGCACCACATAGGAAACGTTGGTTCGTCTGGATTCCTTTTTGCCTAGCGCTTGTCGACTTGGTAAAAAATTAGGCGAGTTTTTCGGTTCTTCACTTTGTCACAGAAATGCGACGCCGGAGCGCTCGTGGCTTACCGATATTCGAACTTCGGCTGAGGCCCTCTTTGAGTAGAGTGGGTATCTGTCACTCTTTGGTCGCAGCCTGCTTGGTCTCAAATCAAAGGTCCCGAGGAAATCACCGGCGGCGGAACAACCGGTAGTAGCAATGGAGCAACGAGCGGTGGGGCGATAGGTAACGGTGGCGCCAGGCAAAGCCCGGGAACTTTCACGGCTCCTGGAACAACGACTGAGAGCGGAAGCATGGGAGGAAACCAACACTGGCAGCGGACAACAAAACTGTTCAAACGCTTTCAGCACGTCGAGAAGCCAAGACAACAGGGCTGTCCAGAGCGGTACGCCTGGTACATCGAATCAAAGCGGCTCCCGGATCAACGGGAACGGCAATTCGAATCCTATGGGAACCAATAGTTCGGGAGTGCCCGGCGGAACCAACTCTGGAAATAGCAGCTTCGCTACACCAGCAAGTCCCAACGGCCTCTTAGGGATAGCCGTAATTAAATAGCCGCGTGCATAGTTGTCGCGCAAATTCCCACAACGGATTGCCACCACATCATTTTTTTCTTGTCATTCCGGATTGCGGCGAATACAGAATTTCTTAGATGCCCATCCGGCGTCTACTCGGTGAACGCTATTGACGTCACGATCAAACCGATTGCGCCCTCTGGCTGCATAAATTAGCTTTCGGTTGGATATGTTGTCTCGCTGTCTTCTTTCCGCCGCGCCAATCTGCTAATTTGAGAACAAGGTGAATTCGATGAAATTTTTGTTCTCGACAGTCATACTTTTGGTTTTGCTAGTCTTAGTCACCCCCCATCTTCGGGCGCAGTCATATGGCCCCTACTACGATCCGTATTGGGATGCTCAGTATCAGCAATATTTGCAGTGGCAGCAATATTTACAGTATTTGCAACAAAATGATCCGTACTACGACCTCCATGTAATGCACTACCAGCTCTATCTGCAGCCCTATCAGCCGTATCAAATATACCAACCCTGCTGCTATTCATTCGGCATACCTGTATGGTCGACACCCCGTCGACTGATGCCGCAAGCCGGTATTACTCGGCCAAATAGGATTGGAAGAAGGTAAAAGTATCCGGGTGAGCCGGGGTTTCCCCCTTCTACTTCCGCTCAGCTTGGCTTTACCTTCTCGCAAGCCATTTTAAAAAAGTAATCTCCCCATCTGCTCTCCGATCAGCTTCTGGAGCTTTTCGAGCTGATCCACCAACGCGGCTTTCTCGCCCCGAGATCCACAACGACGCCTATGAAAATCTTGCCGGACTCAAAGCGGCAGGCTATCCGGCCGGCGTAAAACTCACGCCACAGGTATCGCGATTATTTCGCAACGCAGCTTCGGCGCAGGTCATGTACCCCCAACACGGTCAAGCAATTAATGAGGCATCGAGCTTGACCACAACCAGCCGCTTACATCCGAACAGCAGCCGGGCTCAAAGAAGCCTAAACTCGGGGGAAATTTCCTGCGTAAATGCCGGCGCGGATCTTGATCACCGAGCCGTAGAAAAGCCAAGGGCGCGACGTGAAAGGAAAAAGTGGTGGTCGCAATAGGAGTCGAACCTACGACCTCGCGCATGTGAGCAATGTGTTCACCAAGGACAAGCTCTTGGAATTGCTCGCGGAAATTTTGTTGGAGGCAACTGATGGAGGCGATGAGGACCTATGAAAATAGAACCATTCCGCATTGCCTAAAATTCAGCGGCTTCTTGTTCGCACGGCCAGCAAACGGTTACGGTATTGCGCGAAGTTATTATCATAGTCGGCCATCGCTGCGTGTACTCTGTCAAACCGTGTGTTCGCGTTCCGTCGAACGACGCTTCGTCAAATCTCGCAGGATTGAGTCGTAGGAGATCTCTAAACGGAACGACGTTGTCAAACCCGATTGGGGCAATGTTTGAAAGTTATTCTTTGTCTGTCATGAAATTAACCTCCGCCTTTCATTTTATCCACCTAAACAATTATTCGTATATGTTAGTGCGGCATTGGCCTCTCGGGCAGTGTGAACGTAAACATTGAGCCCTTGCCCATCTCGCTTGTCACCCACATCTTTCCTCCATGCAACTCGACAAATTTCTTGGCAGCGTCAGTCCTAACCCGGTTCCTTCGCTCTTGTGCGCATAGTTGCCTCCCACTTGGCGAAATTCCTCGAAGATCCTTGCTTGGTCCTCGGGGGCGATGTCAATACCGGTATCGCTAACGGAGATTTCCAATCGCGGTATATCGCGAGTAGTTGGAATCTTATAATCACCGAAGTGCAACGTCGTCACTTTACCGTCGGCGAACAGCAAACTCCGTAAGATTGAGCCGTCGGAGAATTAAATTTAGATTGAACTGATCGACGCGTCAACGTGATTTCACACGGAGATTGAGTCGTAGGAGAATACAATTCAATCGTAGGTCTAACGTTTTGGCTGCGGCTTGTACAGCTGCGTTCGCTGCTAAAGATTCAAGATTCCCGCCCACTTTTCGCGGATCTGTTTTTTGAACTCGGCGCTCGACTCGGCCACCTTGGGAAAGCGGTCACGCAAAGCAAATGGACGGCAAGCGTCGATCACCGCGCAGGAACTCGTGTGGCCGGCGTTTTCGTCGAAACGCGAGCGCACCATCGGATCGAGAAAATTCGCTCGAGTATGGTCGATGAGCGTGATCGAACGGATCGGATCACTCCGCGTGCACACCGCCCACATAACGTCTTCGAGGTTCATGACGTCAATGTCGTCATCGACCACGATTACGTAGCGTGTCGGGAAAGAAGGCTGGAGGAGCTGTGAAGCGACGACGGCCACCTGTCGCGCGTGGCCGTCGTAGGCCTGCTTAAGGCTAACAAGCGTCAAGAGATTCCCCCCGCCTGCTTCCGGCCGGTGGACGCCGGTAATACCCGTGATCCGCGCGCGCTCGAACAGCTCCCAAAGATTGGCCGATTTGATGATCGAATGCCGATAGGTGCTGTCGTGCGGCGGGCGCCCCGGCCAGGCGCCCAGGATGATCGGATCGTTGCGATAGTAAACCGCTTTGACTTGGATCACCGGTTCCGGCCTGGCAGCGCTCACGTAGTAGCCCGGCCATTCGCCGAACTGTCCTTCGCTCTTGAGCTCATGGGGATAGAGGAAACCTTCGAGAACGATTTCGCTGAACGCCGGCAGCGGCAGACCGGTCAACTTGCCCGTGACCACGGGAATACGTTCGCGCAACACTGAACCGGCATAGTTATACTCAGACACTCGCGGCGGCAAAGAAAATGTCCCGGCGAAGAGAAACACTGGATGATGGCCGGCAGATATGGCGATCGGGCAAGGCTCGCCGGCTTTCCAATAGCTCTCCAAGATGATGCGGCCATGATGGCCCGGAGCTATGAAAATGCCGGCGGACTTCTCATCGTGAATCATCACCCGATACGTGCCGAGATTCACCCAATCGCCGCCGCGCTCGCGCATGATCGCCACCGAGCCGGTGCCGATATAGCGACCGCCATCGTCGTGGTGCCAGAGCGGCGCGGGAAACTTGAGCAGGTTGACCCGATCGCCTTCATCGATGTTTTGGAAAATCGCACCATCCTTGACCGTGATCGGCGGAAACTCATCGAGCTCATCGCTCCAACCGCGCATCTTATCCTTCATGCTGCGAATCAAGTCCAAGCCTTCAATGCCCAGCGGCATCCCCAATGTGATCGATAGGCGCTTGGCGCTCGACATCGCTCCGGCGAGCAGACGAAATCCCGCGGGATAATCCTTGATCTTGTCGAACAGCAGCGCCGGTCCGCGCGCTTTCGCATTGAGCTCGACCACCGTGCCGATCTCTTTGTCCCAGTCGGCGCCTTCGACGGTTTTCAGCTCCCCCTGCGCTTCCACATCCGTCAGCCAAGATCGCAAATCGGTTTTCATCTTCTTCCTCGAGGCTTTGAACTTGTTCAGAGTTTACTTCACTTCGCGGAGCACTTCTTCGATGAAGCGCGGTTCGACAATCTTTCTAAAATCCATCGGGCCGTCTGCTTTTTCTTTCCCAAACGATTTGGGACCGCAAAAACGAAACCAAAAAAGCCGCCGGCAAAAATCCGCTCCCCACCTCTACTTCGTCTCGCGGTATTCGTTATTTATCAGATATTCGCCGCGGCTCGTTCGATGCCGATGATTTTTCGCTAAGCCGCGAGACCAACTGCTGAGCGCTGTCGACATTGCCATCTCTCAGCCTCATATCAATTCCCGCTTCACCCACGCAAATGATTTCCATGACAACGGCTTGACAATTCAAACCGCTCAACACTATTAGGAAATGAAAGTTCCATTGCAAGAACGGAGGAATGGATGGAAGAAATTAAATACACACCGCAGAAAGCCGCCTATCTGCGCTGGATGGAGCAGGAAGGTATTCCGATTTTTGACGGACTTGCGGTGGAGGATGTCACCGAACTGCCGCGTAAACCCTGGGCGCGCATGGGTGGGAGCGGTTCCTATATTCAGCTCAAGGGCAGTGGCGGGGTTACGGGCATGTACGTTGTCGAAATTCCTCCGGGCGGCGCTCTAGAGCCTGAAAGACACATGTACGATGAGCTGCTGTACGTTCTTAAAGGCCGCGGCAGCACCGAGGTCTGGTATGATGGGATGCGCAAGCAGGCTTTTGAATGGTCAGAAGGCAGTCTCTTTGCTCCCCCGCTGAATACCTGGCACCGTCTCTACAACGGCGCGCGCGAGTCGGCCTTTTTGTTAGCGGTCACGACCGCGCCGATCATTATGGATTTCTTTCGCGACCCGGAATTTGTTTTCAACAATAGTCATGCGTTTAAATCCCGCTACAACGGTGAAGAATCTTATTTTGCGATGAGCGACCGGCGTTACAAGGCGACTCGGACGAGCATGTGGGACACGAACTTTATTGTCGACGCGCGCGTGGCGGCGGTCGAGAGCGCGCCTTACAAAGTCGCCGAGGGAGGAATCACCTGCTTTGAGATGGCCGACAACAGTTTAATCGGTCATATTTCGGAGTGGCCGTCGGGCATTTACCACAAAGCCCACTATCACGCGGCAGGGGCGATTCTTCTCGTCGTGCGGTCCCACGGATATATCTACATGTGGCCCAAAGAATTAGGAGTGCGCCCTTT
>WNGO01000918.1_pt1 | contig 18537 bp, 15 predicted proteins | sample 5400511 | NCBI WGS metagenome assembly WNGO01 (sample SAMN13153380, study PRJNA577476) | soil metagenome | isolation source: 20 cm soil or saprolite under Garry oak tree replicate 2 | place: USA:California | collected 2016-06-15 | reverse complement strand
GCGTGGTGATGCCATAGCGGCGTGCTTCGCCGATCACCGCCGCTTCGCCGATCCCCATTCCCAGCTTGATCGTCGAGAGGTTGCGCGAGAGGTACAGCGACATGCGCATCGGAACGGGGCCGAGCGTGGTGTCGTCGTAATCCTTGGGCTGCCAGAGTGAGCTGTCGAGCTGTCTCACCGGCGGATTGAGCGGCGAATCATCCAGCATCGTGTCCACCGGATATCCCGCGCGCACGGCCGCCGAGTAGACGAATGGTTTGAAGGTCGAGCCGGGCGGGCGGCGCGACTGCGTCACGCGATTCCATTTCGAGTCGGAGAAGTCCCGGCCTCCGACCATCGCCAGGATATTTCCCGTCTTCGCGTCGATCGCGAGCAGGGCGCCCTGGAGGTATGGCGCAAACGGCCCCTGGTCGTCCGGCGTCGCGCGACCCTGCTCCAGATACTGGCGGTAGGAAGAGCCCTCGAATTTGCCGTTCGAATACACGCCCGATTCGATCTCGCCGAGCTGCGACTCGAGCGACTGCTCTGCCGCCTCCTGCATGTCGAGGTCGAGCGTCGTGTAGATCCTGAGCCCCTTCTCGTACAGGTCGCGGCCAAAGCGCGGCTCGAGGAAGGAGGTGCGCAGCCACTCGACGAAGTACGGCGCGACGTCGCCGTAGTTGGTGCGGCGGGTCGTCAGGACGAGCGGATACGCTTTCCAGAACTCCGCGTCCTCGGGCGCCAGGAATCCCTGATCACGCATCAGATTCAGCACGGCATTGCGCCGCAGCACGGCGCGATCCGGATGCGTGCGCGGATTGTAGTTCCCCGGCGCCTTGGGCAACGCGGCCAGCGTCGCGGCCTCGGCGACGTTGAGGTCGCGCGCGGGTTTGCCGAAGAACACCTGCGATGCCGCTTCCACCCCAAAGACGTTCGGCCCGAGGGCGATCTGGTTGAGGTACAGCTCGAGGATCGTGTCCTTGCTGAAGTTGCGCTCGAGCTCCACGGCCACTCGGGCTTCGCGCAACTTGCGGGCGATCTTCTTTTCACGGCCGAGGCGCTCGGGGAAGACGTTGCGCGCCAGCTGCATCGTGATCGTCGAGAAGCCCTGCGTGTAATGCAACGTCAGGAGGTTGGCCTTGAGCGCGCCCAGAATCCGCCAGTAGTCGATGCCGTTGTGCGCGTAGAACCGCTTGTCTTCGACCGCGATGAACGCCTGCCGGACGTGCACGGGAATCTGCTCGAGCGGGAGCACCGTCCGGAGCTGGATGCCGAGCTCGCTGATGAGCCGGCCGTCCGCCGCGTAGACTTTGGATGTCTGGAGCTGCTCGTGGCGCCCGTTGCCGGGCGCGAGGCGCATGATGCTGGGGCAGCGGTCGCCGGCGCACACCCGCGTCCACGAGCCGTACGCCAGGCCGCCGCCGTACAGCAGGGCCAGGACGGTCGTGATGATCACGCGCCGTCGCTGCGTGGGATCGTACCACCAGCGGACGATCCAGGGGCGACGGGGGGCGGGAGTGACGAAGGGCTGATGCGATGCGGCCATCTGTGTAACAACCTAGCAAGGCGATAGATTCGCCGCCATGACAACGCCTAACGTATTGCAAGAATTGGAGTGGCGGGGCTTCGTCCAGCAGACGACGCCCGGCCTCGCCGCCCACTTCGCCAAGGGACCGGTCACGGCTTACTGCGGCTTCGATCCCACCGTGCCGTCGTTGCAGGTGGGCAATCTCATGCCGCTGATGCTGCTCGCCAATCTGCAACGCGGCGGGAACCGCCCGATCGTGTTAATGGGTGGCGGCACCGGATTGATCGGCGATCCATCCGGCAAATCGAGCGAGCGGCCGCTGCTTTCCAAGGACCAAATCCGCGAGAACGTACGACGCATGCGCGACCAATCGGCGCGCATCCTGGAATTCGGCGCCGGACCCACCGCCGCTCTGCTGCTCGACAATGCGAAGTGGCTGGTCGAGCAGCACCTGATCGACTTCCTGCGTGATGTCGGGAAGCACTTCACGGTCAACGTGATGCTGCAGAAGGAGTCCGTAAAAGCGCGGATGGAGAGCGGCCTGTCATTCACCGAATTCAGCTACATGCTGCTCCAGGCCTACGACTTCCTGCACCTGTATCGCGAGCGCCAATGCACGCTGCAAGTCGCCGGCAGCGACCAATGGGGGAATATCACCGCCGGCGTCGAGCTGATCCGCCGCGTCGAAAATGCCGAGGTGCATGCGCTCGTCTCGCCGCTCGTTACCCGGGCATCAGGACAGAAATTCGGTAAGACCGAGTCTGGTGCCGTGTATCTCGATCCCGAGATGACGTCGCCGTACAAGTTCTACCAGTTCTGGATCAACGTGGATGATCGCGACGTCGAGAACTATTTGAAGCTGTTCACGTTGAAGTCACGCGCAGAAATCGATGCCGCGATGGCGGAGCACAAGCGCAGCCCGGCCGGGCGCGCGGCGCAGCGCGCGCTCGCCGCGGACGTCACGACCCGCGTGCACGGCGCGGACGTGCTGTCGGGAGTTCAGGCGGCGTCCGCTATTCTGTTCGGAGAAGAGCAGGCGGAAGTCCACCCACAGGTATTCGACATCCTGGCGACTGAAATCCCGACCGTCGCCGTCGAGGGACCCGCGGACGGCCTCGCGCTGGTCGATCTCGTCACCCGCTCGGGTCTCGCCAAATCCAAGAGCGAAGCGCGCCGGAGCATCGAGCAGGGCGGCATTTACGTCAATCAGCAACGCATCAACGACGTCGCCCGGACGATCGAATCCCAGGACTGGATCGGGGGGCGGAATCTCCTGCTGCGCAAAGGGAAGAAGGAATACGCGCTCCTGAGACGCGGGGGATAGTCGTGGATGGGCGTGTATCTCTCACATCAAGTCATCTAGCACCTCGATCACCTTCTCCATCTCCTCCACCGTGTTGTAGCAGTGCGGCGAGAGCCGGATCGAGCCTTCGCGCAGGCTGCACACGACGCGCGCGCGCTTCAAGCCGTGATAGGCCTCCGCCGCCTTGGGTGGAGCGACGCAGAGGATCGCGGATCGATGTCCGTTCTCAATGGGAGACGTGATGCGCAGCCCATTCTCCTGCGCCCACTTCACCACCGGCTCCTGCACCGCGCGCGTCACCTCGGCGATCTCCCGAACACCGACCTCCAGTACCAGCCGCAGCGACGACGTGAAGCCGACGAAATCCTGATATGGCAGCGTGATCATTTCGAAGCGGCGCGCGTCCGCGCGGAATGTCGGATTGTACTCGGTGAGCCGTGAGAAGTCGTCGGTCCCCTCGAACGCCATCCAGCTGATCATCGTCGGCGCGAGGTTGGGGATCAGCTCCTTGCGCACGTAGACGAAACCCGAGCCCCACGGGGACAGGAGCCATTTCTGGCCCCCGCACGCGAGAATGTCGATCGGGATTTCGCGCACGTCGAGCACCGAGTTGCCAATGCCCTGAATGCCGTCGACCACGAGGTACGTGCCGTTCGCCCGGCATGCCGCGCTCAGCTTCTTGAGATCGGCGCGATAGCCGTTCGAGAATTGCACGAACGACACCGCCAGCACGCGCACGCTCGGGTCGCGGAGCCGTGAGAGCAGATACTCCTCGTCGGGCCACCCTTCGGCGCTGACACGCGCGACCTCGACCTTGATCCCCCGCTCTTTCAGTGCGAGCCAGGGATAGACGTTGGCCGGAAACTCCTTGTCGGACAGCAGCACCGTCTCGCCGCGTTGGAGCGGCAAGGTCTGCGCGGCGAGGTTCAAGCCGTAACCGGTATTCGTCGCGAGGGCGATCTCGGACGGATCGGCGTTGATGAGCTGCGCGACGCCGAGGCGTGCTTCGGCCAGTCCGGTGAAGAGCTCGCGATCGGGCAACAGGTGCGGCGCCGTGCGTTTCGCCGTGAACTCATCGAGCGCGCGCCGCGTCCGCTCCGGAATCGGGCCGATCGATGCGTTGTTCAGGTAGACCGTGTCGGCGGTCCAGGGGAACTCGGAGGTGCGGAGCGCCTTGAAAGTCTCGCGCAGCGCACGGACGTGCGTCGGGTGATAGGCGATTTCGGTCACGCGACTCTTCCCAGACCGCGGACGTCGAGGGCGTCGCGCAAGCCGTCACCGAGCAGATTGAGACCGAGCACCGCGAGACCGATCGCCAGCCCGGGGGCGATAGAGACCCACGGTGCCACGCGCAGCAGATCGCGGCCTTCCGCCACCATCGCGCCCCACGACGGCTGCGGTGGCTGCGCGCCGAGGCCGATGAACGACAGCGCGGCCTCGGCCATGATCGCGCCGCCGATGCCGAGGGTGGCCGCAACAATCACGGGCGCGACAACGTTGGGCAGCAGGTGGCGCGTGATGATGCGCGTATCCGAGGCGCCGAGCGCGCGGGCCGCCTGCACGTACTCGAGTCCGCGCGCGAGCAGCACCTGGCCGCGGACGAGCCGCGCCATCCCCGCCCAGCCCACGATGCCGATCACGACGAACACGACGGGCAGCGACGGCTTCACGGCGGCGGCGATGGCGATGAGCAGGAGCAGCGAGGGAAAGGCGAGCGTCACATCGGCGACGCGCATGATCATGCCGTCGATCCAGCGGCCGTAGTAACCCGACACGAGTCCTAACGTCACGCCGAGCGCCAGGGCGATCGACTGGCTGATCAAGCCGACGGCGAGCGACAGGCGGGCCCCGTACAGCACGCGCGACAGCACGTCGCGCCCCTGCGCGTCGCTGCCGAGCAGAAAGGCGCCTGAGGGTGGACGCAAACTTGCAGCGAGATCACCGCGCAACGGGTCACCGGGGGCGAGCCATGGCGCGAGCAGCGCGAGCAGCGCGAGCAGGGCGACTAATCCGAGGCCGAAGCGGGCCCAGGGATCGCGGGCGAGACGTGACCAAAACAGTGGCGCTGCCATGGGGGTGTTCACTACGTTACTCGGGACTCAACTCCCCGGGCAAGCGGATACTGGCGTGAACCGCGATACACCGTTCACCCTCGTGCTGGGCGGCGGCGGCATGAAGGGCCTCGCCCATATCGGGGTCATTCAGGCGCTCGTCGAGCGCGGGCACCGTCCGACCCGGATCATCGGGTCGAGCGTGGGGGCGCTCGTCGGCGCCGCGTGGGCCGGCGGCATGGGCATCGCGAAGCTCCGCGAGATCGCGCTGGGCCTCAGGCGCAAGGACGTGTTTGCGGTCGCGCATGCCGACATGGCCTTCAAGCGCATGCGCTCCCCGGCGCTGTTCAAGCGCGAGCCGCTCGAGCACCTCATCGCCCGCACTGTCGGCGATCTCACGTTTCAACAGCTCGACCCGCCCGTCGTCGTCAACACGGTCGATCTCAACTCCGGGATGCAGGTCTGCTGGGGCCTCCCGGGTCTCGACGACATTCGCGTGGCCGACGCGGTCTTCGCCTCGTGCGCGCTGCCGGGCTACTTCCCGCCGCACGAGATCGGCGGCCGGTTCTACGTCGACGGCGCGGTGGTCTCCAACGTCCCCTTCGACGCGGCCCGCGCCCTCGGCCCCGAGCTGATCGTCGCGGTAGACGTCTCGGCGTCGAGCGTGCTGACGGCGGACGCCCAGGACGAAGGCTTCGCGGGCGTGTTCGCGCGCGCGACGGAAATCCTGATGGAGACGCTGCTCGAGCAGCGCGTGCGCACGTGGACGACGCCCGCGGTCTACTATATCCAGCCGCGCGTCGAGCACGTGACGATGTTCTCGTTCGATCACCTGCGCGAGGAAGTGGAAGAAGGCTATCGCGCGACGAATGCGGCGCTCGAGCGCAGCGACGAGTGGCCCGAACCGGGCGACGTCGGCATCCATCCCAAGCGGCGCGTTCTGGTGCGCGTCGAGCGCGAGCGGTGCATCGGTTGCGGGAACTGCCTCGTGCATGGACCGCAGGGGATGTTTGTGCTGGACTCGGAGCGAAAGGCCGTCGTAACGCAGCCCGACCAGGAATGGTCGCCGATGGACGGCGGGTACATCCGGCACTGCCCGACCTACGCCATCATTGCGCGGCCGGCGGATCAGAAACGTGAAATGATGAAATCGGGGTGATCGTTGGGCGCAGCATGCTGCGCCCCTACGAAGAAACCTGTGATTCGATCTCTCGCAGGTCCCGGATCACGCGGTCCCAGTTGTAGTAGGTCTCGATCGCCTTGCGGCCCGACTGGCCGAGCCGCCGCGCGAGCAGCTGATCGCCGAGCAGGCGTTTGAGCGCCTCGAACACCGAGTCGGCGTCGTCGGGATTCACGACGAGACCCGTTTCCCCGTCGCGCACCGCTTCCGCGAGTCCGCCCGACTGGCCGGCGATCACCGGGAGTCCACACGCGCTCGCCTCGGCCAGCGCGACGCCGAAGCCCTCGACGCGCGCCCCATCGTCGCGGCGCGACACGCCCAGGTACACGTTCGCGGCGTTGAACACCGCCGGCAGCTCCGCCTCCGGCACATTGCCGACGAACCGCACGTGGTCGGCGATGCTCAGCTCAGCGGCGAGCTTCTGGTATTCCTTGCGCTTCTTGCCGCTCCCCACGATGAGGTAGTTCAGATCGATCCCGTCTCTGCGGCAGTGCGCCACGGCGCGCAGCGACATGTCGACGCCTTTGTAAGGCTCGAGCCGCGCGACGGTGAGCGCCCACGCTCCGCCGTTCACGCGGTAGCGCTCGCGCACCGCGCTCGTATCGAGCCCCGGCCGGAATTGCTCGGGATCGGTGCCGAGCGGCACCAGACGCACCGTCTCCGCGAGTGGATCGAGTCCCAATTCGCGCAGGACCTTCTGCGCCTGCTCGCGCGTCCACTGGCTGTTCGCGACGACCGCCACGGCGGAGCCCAACAACGCCTTCGCGGTCTTCCGCGCGAAGCGCGAGTGATGGATGGCGTGCAGCTCCTTGAGCAAATCCCCGCCGTGCACGAACACCCCGTACTTCGTGCCGACCCGCTCATGCATCCACTTCGCGAGATAGGTGCAGGGCCGGATCGAATCACACCACGCAAAGCGCGGCTTGTGCTGGCGGGCTAGCGATGCGACGCGCCGGGACCAGAAGAGCAGGCCCGCGAGATTGCGCAGTGCCCTGCTGGGGAGCGGCAAGCGGTCGACCACGGCGCCGCTGAACCGCACGTCGGAATCGAGGGAGTCGCGGTGTTGTCCGGTCGAAACGAGCAGCTCGCCGCGCGGGTAGCGCCGGGTGATCTCGCCCATCATACGGGCGATGCCGGTCTGCATCGGTGGGAACTCACCCGTCAGGAGGAATGTCCTAGGCGCCGGCGGCATCGTTTTCGAATGTTAACGAAAGCCTTGTTCAACGGGCAAGCAACTCCTCGACTTTGTCCTTGAGGCGCTGGCTGGACCGGCCGTCCAGGGCGTGAAAATAGTAGTCGCGCTGCGCGTCGGCGGCGGCTCGCATGGCCGGCGTGGGGTGTAGCGCCTGAGCGATCGCCTCCCCTAGCCGGTCGGGCGCCCCCACGTGCACAAATGCGCCCTTTAGGAACTCGCTGTTGTCCTCGGTGAGCAGTGGCTGGCCGTCGCTGTGGAACAGCCGCGGGAGGTCGTAGACGATGCCGGTCTTGCCCAGGGCGAGGAAGTCGAAGACGGTGCTGGACGCTTCACTGATCAGGGTGTCCGCGGCCGCCATGTACGGCATGATGTTGTATTCGCTGGGTGGCAGCAGGACGCTGTGCGGGTACCGCTTGACCCGGCGCTCGAAGATGCGATGCTGCCGGTGCGGCGCATACGTTCCCATCCAACTGTAGTGATGGAGCTTGATGATCAGGTTGTAGCGGCCCTCGGTCGCCGTGAAGATCGCGTCCTGGACGGCGTACATGCAGGTCGGCTTGTACGTGGGCGCAAACAACACAGTCGGCCGCTCTGGATCGAGGCCCCAGCGGCGCAGGAGACCGGCACGGTCCGCGTATCGGCCCTGGAAGTACCAATCCAGCTTGGGCAGGCCAATCAGGTGCACCTCGCTCTTTCCCTGAAAACCGGACTCCCGGATGCGCTCCACGCGATAGCGGCCTTCGACAAAGATCTGGTAGCGAGTGCCCTGCTGATGGGAAAGGTTGCGATACAGGATGTTCTTGATCCCGGTGCCGTGGTTCAAGAAACAGAGGAGCGTCCGGCCATACGCCTCGGGGCTCGAGACCGTGTCGCCCGCGATCACAATATCGAAGCCACTCTTCTCCCCGGTGAAGCGATAGCCCTCGCGGACCCATTGATCCACGATCGCCGGACGGTGGCGGAAGTTGATGAAGAACCGTCGGACACGCTCCTCGTCCAGCGCAAAGAAGACGTCGTAGCGGTCATCGCGCTGAAACAGCTCGATGACCGGATCGAACGCAGCCTTGTGATAGACGAATCCGATCTTGAAGAGCAGCCGGAGCCGCTTCATCCGTTATCATCTCTGCCATCGCGCGCGTAGCGGCTGAGGTTGGCGCTCGCGTATTCGTACGCCGCCGGTGTGTCGATGTCGATCCAGTGGCTGGAGGGCGGGATCGGCACGGCCTCGAAATCGTGCGCGGCGATGAGCTCCCGCACTCCTTCGGTGATACTGTCCTTGCCACGGGCAATCTGCCGGCCCATGGCATCGAAATAGCGGCGCGTGAGACGAAACACGCCGCAGTCGACGGCGTTGAAGTCGGTCAGCTCCTTGCCGATCTGGGTGATGCGGCCGTCATCGGTCACGACTTTCGTGGCATCGTCCAGGTCGTGCACGAGCGGGATGCGGGAATCCACGAGCAGGCTGTTGCGGCCGGGCGGCGCGGCGACCATCGCGCGTAACGCGTCAGGCGCGACGAGATGGTCCGCCATCGAGAGCAACACTTCATCCTCACCGGTCTCCAGGATGCGGCCGGCGAGGTGCACGGAGATCCCGTTGCCACGGCGCCATTCCTGGTTCGTCACGACAGTCACGCGGAATCCGAAGTTGTCGTGTGCGCGCAGGTAATCGACGATCGCGTCTCCCCGGAATCCGACGACCACGATGAAGTCGGAAACCCCCGCCGCGGCGAAGTTGCGCACGATTCCGGAAAGGATCGTCCCCGCCCCGAGCTGCAGCAGCGTCTTGGGAGTGTCGTCCGACGCGTCGGACAGCCGGCTGCCCCGCCCCGCAGCCGTGATGATGGCTCTCATCTCGCGCGTCCCGCGAGCACGTGCTCGTAGACTGCGGCCGTCTGCTCGGCCGCGCGTCGCCAACTCAAGCCGGCGGCGCGGGCGAGCCCGCGATGGCGGAGCTGCTCGCGCAGGGCTGGGTTTTCGAGAACTCGCGTGATCGCCGCCGCCAGCTCGGCGGCGTCGAGTGGATTGTCGACCAGCACCGCCGCGTCGCTTCCGCCCGTGACTTCGGGGATCGAACCTGTGTTGGCGGCGATCACGGGGCAGCCGCAGCGGAGCGCCTCGAGCACCGGCAGCCCGAACCCCTCGATCAGCGAGGGGAACACGAATGCGTCCGCCGCGGCGTACCACAGCGCGAGCACGTCGTCGGAAACGTCGGATACGTAGCGCACCGCGCCCTCCAGCTGCAGACGCCGAATCAGCCGGCTGGCGCGATGGCTCCTGCCTCCGACACGGATGAGCTGCACGACTGGAATCTTTGCGGCAACAAGCGGGAGCGCGCGCAGCAGCGTCTCGACGTTCTTGCGCGGCTCCTCACTGCCCACGTGCAGCAGCAGCGGCTGTTCGGGCGCCACGCCCAGCGCGTCCCGCGCCTGCGCGCGCGCCGCGGGCCGAAACGGATCGCCGGCTCCCTCCGCGACGACGAACGCATCCTGGGCGGGGTAGGAGAAGCGCGACAGGAAATCGCGGCGCGAGAACTCCGACGGAAAAATGATGGCGGCGGCGCGCCGCAGCGCGTCGAAATGCCCGGTGCGAATTTGCGTGGAGATCCACGGATGGTTGCGCGGATAGCGGAACGCGATGAGATCGTGCACGGTCACGACCGCGGGGGCGGGGGCCACGCCACGGACGCTGGCGCCCATCATCTGGCTCGTCACGTGATAGAGCGCGTAGCCGGGCGGGATTCGTCGCGGGTAGTAGTAGCGCGACGCGAGCTGGTACAGCGTGCCGTAGCCCGATTGTTTCGACCACCACGGCCGGCGCTGAACCAGGATCGAGCCGGGATCGCCGTCGGTCCAGCCGTTCGTCACCGCGTGGCGCGGGACGCTTTGCAGCAGCACAGAAACTCGTCGCTCGGAATAGTGGTCGCGCAGCTCGGTGTAGAGATTCCGCACGTAGCGTCCGATGCCGCCCCACAAATGGTCGTTGACGAGGAGAATGCTCATCCGCGGTGATGAATCATCTCCCGAAGCTAGTTATACTGGAACGCCCATGCACGTCGTCGTCGCCTCCCATCACCGGCTCCCAGTCGAAGGCTACGGCGGCCCGCAACGCGTCGTCGTCGCGCTGGTGCGCGGCCTGGCGGCGCTTGGGCATCGCGTCACGATCCTGGCGCAGCCGGGAACGAAAGTCGCCGAAGCGTCCAGGATCGTCGAAGTCGCGCCGCGCATTCTCAAGGATTCCACCGCGGACCTCAAGCGATTCATTCCCGACGGCGCCGACATTCTGCACGCGCATTATCCGCTCAAGCAGGGGCCCAAAGGCGTACCGTTCGTGCAGACCCTGCATGGGAATTGGAAGCCGGACACGCCGCTCCCTCCCCACACCATCTTTCTCTCGCGCGATCACGCCAAGCGGCACGGCGGCACGGTCTTCGTCTACAATGGGCTCGATCCCGCCGAATACATCTTTCGCGCGCGCAAGGAGCAGTGGGACCTCTTCCTCGGCAAGCTGCACAGCGATCGCGGGTATCACTGGGCGGTCGAGGCGGCAAAGCGCACCGGCCGGCGCCTCATCATCGCGGGCGGCTGGCGGCCGAGTTTCACGGGATCGATCAAGTACGTCGGCGAGGTCGGCGGGAAGCGGAAGGCGGTGCTGCTCGCCCGGGCGCGCTGCTTGTGGATGCCGGCACAATGGGACGAGCCGTTCGGCCTGCCCACGATCGAAGCGCTGTTGTCCGGCACGCCGGTGGTCGGCACGCGCCACGGCGCGCTGCCCGAGATCGTGACGCCGGCGGTCGGCGTGTTGCGCGACACGCTGGACGAGCTCATCAGCGCGGCCGAAAAGGTGTCCACGCTCGATCCGCGCGCCTGCCGCGAGCGGGCCGAGCGGCACTTCAGTCATGTGGCGATGGCGGAGTCCTATGTCCGGCTGTACAACCAGATGCTGCAGAAGGGCGAGCTGAAGTAGTCTACACGATTTCGTAGTTCCGATACTCGAACAGCCGCGCGCCCGTCAGCCGCTCGATCCAGTCCGAGAGGTACAGGCGCGCATGCGCGAGCCTGAACTCGCGCGGCCCGACCACCCGCTCGGGATCGTGGGCGCGCTCGCGAATCCACTCGGCGGCCGCGCGCGGATGCGTTCCCGCAAACGGCTGCAGCAGCGGAATCCATTCGAGGTGATTGTCGGCTTTCAGCTCCTGCTCCAGCCGCTGCTTCGCCCAGGGATAGATCGTCCGCGAGATCTCGCGCTTCTCGCGGATCGCCTTGGCCGGGCGGGCCCACCCGTAGTGGAACATCTCGGCGTCCGTGGGCCGCGCGCGGATCCTCCGTTCTTCCGGGCCGACGCGAAATCCCTGCGCGCCGTGATACGGCCGGATGTCGCGGCTCCCCCCGAGGCGGATGCAGCGCACTTCGCGCTGATACCAGCGCCGGTTGGTCGCGATGACATCAAACCCGCCGTAGAAGTGGAGGTATTTCACGAGCAGACCCTCCACGCGCTCGTCCTTGTCCCACTCTCGAACCATGTCCTTGAGAATGTGGGCGCCGCGCTCGTGCAGGACTTCGTCGGCCTGGATGTAGATACCCCAGGAGCCGCGGCACGCGTCCATCGCGCGCTGCGTCTCGGCGGAAATCATCCGGTTCCCTTTCGAGAAATCCCACACCGTATCGAGGATGCGCACGCGCGGGTCGGCGATGGACGCGACCAGGTCACGCGTCTCGTCCTCCGATTTGCCCACGTTCACCACGACTTCATCGCATACCTCGAGCACGGACCGGATCGCGGGCACGATCGGGAAATCGATTTTCACGGCGTTACGCACGAGCGTGAACGCGGACAGCATGTCAGGTCCGGAACTGGAGGTTGTAGAGGCGGCGATACAGGCCGTCGGCCGAGAGGAGATCGCCGTGCGTGCCGCGCTCCACGATGCGCCCCTCCGCCAGCACGACGATGAAATGGGCGTGCTGCACCGTCGCGAGCCGGTGCGCGATCACGAATACGGTGCGATGCGCCATGAGCCGCTCGATCGCTTCCTGCACCAGGCGTTCCGACTCGGTATCGAGCGCGCTGGTCGCCTCGTCGAGAATGAGAATCGGTGGATCGCGCAGCAGCGCCCGCGCGATCGCGATGCGCTGGCGCTGGCCGCCGCTGAGCCGCGTGCCGCGCTCGCCGAGAATCGTGCCGTAGCCCTCCGGGAGCCGCATGATGAACTCGTCGGCATTGGCGGCGCGCGCCGCGCCCCGCACCTGCTCGAGCGGCATGTCCCGTAACCCGTACGCGATGTTCGCCAGCACGGTATCGTTGAGCAGTACCGTCTCCTGCGACACGATGCCCATCAAGCGTCGCAGCGAGGAGCGGGTGTAGCGCGTGAGCGGCACACCGTCGATCAGGATGTCGCCGCGCGTCGGCTCGTAAAATCGCGGCAGCAAGTCGACCAGGGTCGTCTTGCCCGCCCCCGACGGCCCGACGATCGCAACGACCTGGCCGCGCTGCACCTCGAGATCGACGTCGCGCAGCACCGCCTCCGCCGGCTCATACTCGAACGACACGCCGCGGAACTCGATGCGCTCGCTGAACTCGGCGTGCGTCTCGCCCGGACGGTCGAACTCCGCCGAGGGCAGATCGAGTACCTCGAACACCCGCTCGGCCGACGCCACGGCAGCCGCCATGACCGCCGGGTAGTTCGAGACCGACTTGATCGGCGACATCAGCCTGAGACTCACCGCCAGGAACGTGATCAGCACCGCGGGATCGAGCGTCGCCGCGGTGCCCAGTGCGAGCCGCGTGCCGACGACCAGGATCAGGACGATCATGATGCCGCCGAAGACTTCGCTCACCGGGCTCGTGAGGCTGGAATACCGCTGCGCGCGCAGCACGCGCTTGCGGTAGCGCTCCGCCAGGTCGCCGAACCGCTCCAGCTCGAACGCCTCGGCGACATAGGCGCGGATGAGCTTCGCCGACGCGATCATCTCGCCGACGTGACTCGTGACCTCACCGCGCTCGGTGGCCAGCTCGCGCGAGCGGCGGCGCAGCCGGTTGATCATCGGCCGGATGATGAGGAGCAACACGGGCGCGAGCAGCAGCGACAGCAGCGCGAGCTTCACCGACAAACCGAACAGAATGACGACGTACACGACGATGACGACCACGTTCTGGAGCAGCGACGCGAGGGCCGCGCTCACCGCCGTCTTCACTTGATCGGTGTCGTTGATGACACGCGCGATCGTCTGTCCCGCGCGGGTACGCTGGAAGTAGCCGAGTGGCAGAGTCTGCAAGTGCCGGAACAGGCGCACGCGCAGGTCGCGGACGATGCCCTCCTGAATCGACACCTGCCCGAGCGCGGCGACGTATCCTGCCACGTTCTTGAGCAGCAACGCGACGAGCAGGACGATGACGACATTGCGCAGCGCGATCTCGGGGGTGCCGGCGCGCAGGAACGGCCCTGCGATCTTGTCGAGCACCGCCTCGACTTGAGACCCACCGTTAGCGGGCAGCGCCGCGTTGCCGAACAGCGTGCGCAGGAAGGGGATCAACAGCACGAACGTGAAACCGTCCAGCACCGACGAGATCACCGTCGCCGCGATCGTCGCGCCGAACAGCACCTTGTACGGGCGCAGCAGCGACAGGAGCCGCGCGCTGCCTCTGCGGCCGGCCATCAGCGATTACGGCGCGGCGTGAGCAGCGCGACCGGCAGGATCATCTCTTCGGGCGTCGCGCCGCCGTGCAGAAAGGCGCCGCGATAGCGGGCCTGGTATTCACGCAGCTTGGTCGGATAGACAAAGAAGCGGTCGCCGGTCGCGAGCAGGAGCCTCACCCCCAGGCCCTTGGCCGGCAACCCGTACGACTTCAGGTCCTCCACCATGATCGCCGCCTCGGGGTCTTCGGCCCGCAGGTCCTCACCGAACTTGTAGCGCAGGTTGGCGGTCGCGTCGCGCTTCGCAAAGACCGTGGCCGGAGTGTTGCAATGAATCGCGCCATGGTCCGTCGTGAGCAGCACCGGGACGTTGCGGCGCTCGGCTTCCTGGAGAGCGGCGAGGACGGGCGAGCGCTCGAACCAGGTCCGCGTCAGCCCGCGCAGCGCATCGGCGTCGCGCGCGACCTCGTAGAGGATCGCGTTCTCGGAGCGGCCGTGCGTGAGCTGATCGATGAAGTTGAAGACCAGCGCCGTCACGCCCGGCTGCGCGAGATGCGCGGGCAACCGCCGCAGCAGATCGGCGCCGTCGGCCGCGGTGAACAACTTTTCGTACCGCACCGGCACCGGCTCGCCCACCAGCTCCAGGAGCTGCTCGGTCAGCAGCTCGGCCTCGTGGGAGTTGAGACTCTCTTCGTCGGTCGGGGCGCCCCACCACTCGGGATGGCGCGCCGCGATCTCCATCGGGAAGAGACCGCTGAAAATCGCGTTGCGCGAGTACGGCGTCGCGGTGGGAAGAATGCTGTAGTAATGCGACTCCTCGAGGTCGAACAGCGGCGTGATCAAGTCGCGAATTACCTCCCACTGGTCGAGCCGCAGGCAGTCGATCAGGATGAACACGACCCGCCCGGTGGTCTTCAGCGCCGGCACCAGAAACTCGGCGCCGACATCGACGGAGAGCGGCGGCCGGTCCCGCTCCGGGTCGGCGAGCCAGCGTGGATAGTGCTTGGTGATGAAGCCCTGGAAGTCCTTGCGCAGGCTCTCCTGCAACGTGCGGAGCGCTTCCTGAAGACCCGGCTCGTCGGCCGCGGCGAGCCGCACCTCCCAACGCGCCAGCTCGGCGACAAGCTCGCTCCACTCGCGCCACGCGAGCGTGGCACCGCGACGGCCTTCGAGCTCGCGGAAGCGCGTGACGAAGTCGCGGGCGAGGCGCTGCTGGCGAATGCGGTCACCCTCGAGCAGGCGCGTCACGACCGACAGGACCTGCCGCGGGTGCACCGGCTTCACGAGATAGTCGTCGATCTCGATGCCGATGGCCTCGCGCAGCAGTCCGTCGTCTTCGCTCTGCGTCACCATCACGACCGCCATCGCCGGATCGATCGCGCGGATTTCCGGAATCAGGTCGAGACCGCGGCGGCCGGGCATCTGCTCGTCGAGCAACACGACGCTGTAGGGCTGCCGCCGCAGCATCGCGATCGCGTCGTCGCCGTGCGCCGCCTGCGCCACCGAGAATCCCTGCTGCTCGAGAAAACGCCGGTGCGCGGCGAGGCCGTCCACTTCATCGTCAACCCAGAGAATACTCTTCGGACGCGGCATATTCCGTGACAAGCTAGTCCTGCTGGCGAAGCCGGGCAACGAGACTACATTGCCCGCGTGTTGCGCATTCTTTGCGTCCGGTTCAGCTCTATCGGCGACATCCTTCTCACTACTCCCCTCGTGCGCGCGATCCACCGGCGTCATCCCGATGCCGAGCTCTATTACGTCACCAAGCGCGACATGGCGCCGCTGGTCGTCGAGAATCCCCACCTCACGCGCGTAATCGATCTCGACCCGAAGGAACGGATCACGGATCTGGCGCGCCGGCTGCGGACGCTCGGCCCGACGCACGGGCTCGATTTGCACGGCAGCGTGCGCAGCCTGGCCCTGCGCTGGCTCGTCCCCTGCCGCTGGTCCGGCTACTCCAAACGGAAGCTCGCGCGGACGACCTTGATCGCAACGAAGGTCAACATCTACGGCCGGCACCTACCGGTGCCCGAGCGCTACTTCGAGGCGGTGCGCGCGCTGGATGTCACGCCTGACGGCGGCCCGCCGGAATTCTTTCTCGCGCCGGCGGCGCGGGCGCACATGAAGTATTGGCTTGCCGAGGTGGGACTTGGTCAAAAGCCGTTTGCCGTCATCGCGCCCGGTGCGGCGCATGCCACCAAACGCTGGCCGCTTGAACATTGGAAGGCGTTGACGACGCGATTGCAGCAGCTGGGGTATGGTGTCGTCGCCGTCGGCGGACCGGCGGATCGTGAAGTGGCGAAGGCGCTCGGCCAGGGCATCATCAACGTGGCCGGCGAGTTCACACTGCAGGAAACCGGCGCCTGTCTCACCCATGCCGCCGTCGTCGTATCGGGCGATACGGGGGTGATGCACATGGCGACGGGCATCGGTGCGCGCGTCGTCGCGCTGTTCGGCCCTACCGTCGAACCGTTCGGCTTTTTCCCATACAGCCCGCGGGCGACGGTGCTCGAGCGCGACCTGGACTGCCGCCCCTGCTCCGCGATGGGGACGGCCCGCTGCCCGCTCGGTCACCACCGCTGCCTCGCGGAGATTCTTCCGGACGAGGTGGCGGATGCCGTGCGACACCTCGTCGCATGACGACGCCGGCTGAGGAGCGCCTCGTCACGCTGATCGCGGAGTCGGTCCGCGGCCCGCAACAGGAAGGTCTCTTCGCGCTGTGGCTGATGGTCCGGGCCGCCGAGGCGCTGCTGCCGCCGGCGCCGGTGAGCGCAAAGAACCATCGCCGCCGGCTCCAGGCGTTGGAAACACGGCTCGGGAGCCTCGCCTTGCCGGCGCCGCTCAAGCGCGCACTCGCCGCGGCGCGGCAGCATCTCGAGAGTGCCACCCCCAACGCCGCCGCCCTGGTGCTCAGCCAGCTCACTGCCCCCACCCGCGAGGTGCTCGGCGCCGAGGCGGCGGACGCCGTCACCGTTGCCGCCCGTGGCGCCAGATTGCATCTATAGGTCATGCCCTCTCCCGCGCGCCGCTTCGAAAAACGTGCATCGCTCGACAACCTGGTCGAGCGCGTGGATGCCCAGCAGCCCGGTGAAATCACGGGCGACACCGTGCCCACCGGCTTCGGGTCGCTCGACAAACTGCTCGGCGGCGGACTCCGGCGCCGCGACCTGATCTTGATGGGCGGCGACATCGGCAGCGGGAAGTCGGCGCTCGCGCTCGGGATCGCCTTGCGGGTGGCGCAGCAGTCCGTGGGCGTGGCGTATCTCTCCGGCGAGATGAATGAAGAGCGGCTGATGGAGCGCGCGCTGGCGATCGAGGGGAAGGTCGCGGTGGACGAGCTGCGTGCCGCTAAGCTCACCGATCAGACGCGTGCCGGTGTGGGCGGAGCGGCGGTGCGGCTCCGGGGACTCCCGCTCTCGCTGCTGCCGCTTGCCGGCGAGGACTTTGAGACGGTGTTCGAGCGGCTCGATCCGCTGCGCCAGGTCGGACTCGTCGTGGTGGACTACCTGCAGCTCGTCCCGCCGCCGAAGGCACGGACGACACAGGACGAAGACACGGCCCTGGTGCTGCGCCACCTCAAGGCGCTCGCCCTGGCGCGGCAGGTGGCGCTCCTGGTCGTCGCGCAGCTCCCGGGATTTCAAACCGGACGGGATGCGAAGCGGCCCACGCTCGACGACTACGGCGTCATGGGGGCGCCGAAGCAGCACGCCGACGTGATCCTGTCAATCTTCCGCGAGGAGATGTACAACCCAGGCGGCGGCGTGGACGGAGCCACCGAGCTGATCGTCGCCAAGAATCGCAACGGGCCGACGGGGTTCGTCGATCTGTACTTCTACCGGCGCTGGATGCGGTTCGAGGATATGCTCGACCCTGATAGATGATATAACTTCGGAGCAAGGAGCAGGGAGCAGGGAGCGGGGAGCGGGGAGCAAGGAGCGGGGAGCAGATATGGCTGGTCACAGTAAATGGAAGCAGATCAAGCGGAAGAAGGCGGTCACCGACCAGAAGCGCGGTGCCGTGTTTACCCGTCTCATTCGCGAAATCACGATCGCGGCGAAGGCGGGCGGCGGTGATCCGGGCGGCAACGCGCGCCTGCGGACGGCGATCGACGCCGCGAAGGCCGAGAATATGCCGGCCGACAACATCGACCGCGCGATCAAGAAAGGGACCGGCGAGCTCGAGGGCGTGACCTACGAAGAGGTCACGTACGAAGGATACGGTCCGGGCGGCGCCGCGCTGCTGATTCAGGCCACGACCGACAATCCCAACCGGACGGTCGCCGAGATCCGCAACGTGTTCCAGCGTTACGGCGCAAACCTGGCCGCGAGCAACGCCGTCGCGTGGATGTTCGATCGCAAGGGTCAGATCGTGATCGACGCGAAGGCAAACGAAGACGCGACGATGGAAGCGGCGCTCGACGCCGGCGCGGAGGACATGGAAAAAGAGGGCGACATCTATCTCATCACGACGCCGCCCACGCAGCTCCACGCGGTCGATCAAGCGCTGCGCAGCAAGAAGCTGCCGGTCCAGAGCGCCGAGATCGCCATGGTACCGAAGAACACCGTGAAGGTCGAGGGCAGCGACGCCAAGAAGCTGCTGAACCTCATGGAAGGCCTCGAGGAAATGGACGACGTCGCGAAGGTCTTTTCCAACTTCGACATCGACGCCGAGGC
>WNGO01002277.1_pt1 | contig 18550 bp, 17 predicted proteins | sample 5400511 | NCBI WGS metagenome assembly WNGO01 (sample SAMN13153380, study PRJNA577476) | soil metagenome | isolation source: 20 cm soil or saprolite under Garry oak tree replicate 2 | place: USA:California | collected 2016-06-15 | reverse complement strand
GGGTGCCCGCCGATCTCCATCTTGTCGGGGGTCGTGAAGAACGTCATGCCGATGGGGTAGCGCACGACCGAATGGACCACCGGGCCGGCGTCGATCACCAGCGGGTCCACGCCGTGCCGCTTGGCGGAGACGGCGCAGGCGAGCCCGATCGGGCCGGCGCCGGCGATGAGTGCGTCTTCCATGTTCGGGAATCCTAATAGACGAAACCCCGCGCCGCCCGGAGGCGACGCGGGGCTTCGTGTGCTACCGCTGCGAGGTTCAGCCTTCGACGATGATCAGGAACTTGGTGCCCGCCCAGAACCGCCCCGCATCCGCGATGGGGAGCGTCGTGGGCCCGCTGATCGAGCCGTCCTCGGCGGGCTGTACGCCCAGGGCCGAGAGGTCGTTGCGCGACACGATGCGATACGTCGCACCGGGATCGGTGAGCGGAATGCTCGTCACCTGGCGCTTGTCGATCGCCGTGAACTCGTGGGGATCGAGGTTGCGCGCCGGCACCAGCGTCTTGCCCGACTTCCACAGGACGAAGAGGAAGCGGCTGCCGCCCTCCTCCGAGATGATGCCCTTCTTGATCAGATCGTCCTTGGTCCCCACGATGTAGTAGACGGTGTTGGTGTAGGTCGTGAGGTTGCCCAGCGTGTCGCGCAGCGCGCCGTTCTCACCGCGCAGCGTGTCGACCTGCGCCGCGAGCTGCGTGATCTGCGCCTTCTGATTGTCCATCATCTGCTGGAAGTTGGTCAGCGTGGACTCGAGCGTGGCGCGCAGACTGTCGGAGATCTGGGTCAACCCGCGCACGTGCTCCTCGCTGGTGCGCAACTTGGCGTCGGTTTGCTGCATCCGCGTGGCGATGTAGCGGATCTTCGCCGCCACCGTGTCGCGCGTGGCGTCCGAGGGCGACTCCGAGCGCCCGAGCTTCAGGTCCTTGGTTCTGATCTGGACCTTCGACAGGTCGGCGCCGATCTCGCTCAGAAAGCGGGTGTTCTGCGCCATCTCATTCATCAGTTGGTCGCGCTCGGCGGCCGCCGTGGTGAGCGAGTCGATACGAGCCTGCGCTTCGGGCGGCACGCCCTGGCGGCAGGCCGGGGACGCCGCGAGGACCACCAGCAGCGCGCCCTGAAGCGTTCGGTTGACGAACATGGCAGATTCCTCCTTGGTGACTTCCGTCACGTGGCGGCGGGTCGCGTGTCGACCCTCCCCGGCCGCGTGCGGCGAACTTGGTACACTCGCACTCGAGAAGTGTTCGCCAAATGAACGAGGCAGTTCCGCCACGCTTGCTGCTCGCCGACGCCGACGCGTTCTATGTGGCGGTGGCGCGGCTGGTCGACCCCGCCGGGGCCGGCCGCGCGGCGCTGCTCATCGTCGGCGGATCGGCCGAGCGGCGCGGCGTGGTCACATCGGCGTCGTACGAGGCGCGGGCGTTCGGCGTTCATTCGGCGATGCCGATGGCGCGTGCCATCCGGCTCTGTCCTGATGCAACGGTCGTGCCCGTGCCGTGGGAGGCCTGCGTCGAAAAGAGCCGCGACATCAAGCGCGCGCTCACCGATTTCACGCCCGTGGTGGAGCAGGCCTCGAGCGACGAGTTCTACCTCGACATGTCGGGCACCGAGCGCCTCTACAAGAACGAACCGCTCGCGGAGACGGCCCGTCGCATCCGCGCCACAGTTCAGCAGTCTACGGGCCTCACCGTGTCGATCGGTGGCGGGACGTCGAGGGTCGTGGCGAAACTCGCGGCGGGCGCCGCGAAGCCCGCGCCCGCGGGCACGGGCGACGGCGTGTGGGTGGTCGAGCCGGGCGCGGAGATCGCTTTCATGCAGCGCTTCTCACTCGCCGAGATCCCGTCCGTTGGCCCGCGCTTTCAGGAGCGGCTCGCGAAGTTCGGGCTGCGCCGCGTGGAGGACGTGCTGCGCCACGAGTGCCGCACGCTGGAGGCGTGGCTGGGTGAGCGGGAAGGGGAGTGGTTGTACGATCGCGTGCGCGGCATCGGCGCCGCGACGGTGGACGCGCATGGCGAGGCCCAGTCGATCAGTCGCGACGATACGTTCCCGGCCGATGTGTCGGATGACGCCGGGCTCGAGCGGCTCTTGCTCGAGCGGGTGGATACCGCGTCGTCCGACCTGCGGGAGTCGGGCTTGCTCACGCGTACGATCACGGTCAAACTCCGCGACGCCGATTTCACCACGCGCCAGGCGAGCCGCACGCTGGCCGAGGCGGTGTGCAGCACGCGGGCCGTGTTTCAGGTGGCGCGCGAGCTGCTCGCCAAGCTGCGCACGGCGCGGCGCGTGCCCGCCCGGCTGATCGGTGTGGCATTGTCGGGGCTCGTGCGTGTGGATGTCGGGACCCAACTCTCGTTGCTCGATGCCGAGTCCGACGGCATCGAATCGGAGCGCGACCGGGCGTTGTCGCGGGCGCTGGATGAGGTGCGGGAGAAGTTCGGACGGGATAAGCTGGGGTTCGGGGGTACGGGGGAGTAATCGCTCGGCAGAGCCCGTCGTCCGCTGATCCGTGCCCCTAAAGGACAGGCAGCTCGGCGCCACGGCGGGAAACGTTCCCTGGCCGTCATCCATTTCCTTCACTAGAATCTCCCCGCCCTTTCTACTTGGAGCACCCATGCCCGCTGAGCACGACCGTCAGATCGACTACATCGAATTCGGCGCGACCGACGTCGCCCGCACCAAACAGTTCTATCAGGCGGCGTTCGGCTGGGAGTTCGAGGACTACGGACCGGATTACACCAGCTTCAAGGACGGCCGCATCGCGGGCGGCTTCGAGAAGCGCGCCAAGGTGGTGGCCGGCGGTCCCCTCGTGGTGCTGTACGCCGACCGCCTCGAAGACGTCCTCGCCAAGGTCACGAAGGCCGGCGGCAAGATCGTCAGACCCACGTTCGACTTCCCCGGCGGCCGGCGCTTTCACTTCGCCGATCCGTCAGGCAACGAACTGGCCGTCTGGACCGATCAACACTAGAATCTCCCCGCCCTAAACTCAGAGACTGCATGTCCTCCGCTCGCTTCGTCATCGCCCTGGCTCTCCTCGCGGCGCCGCTCGCCGCGCAACAGCCCACCGCCAAGCCTGCCGCTCGGCCGCCGCGCCGCGCTGCCGCTCCGCCGGCCGCCCGGCCCGACACCACCAAGCGCGACACCACCACGGTGAAAGACTCGCTGCAGCGCTTCGTGGAGAGCTTCAATTACCGCAACCTCGGCCCCGCGGCCTACTCCGGCCGCGTGACGGCAATCGCGGTGCCGCCGGGGCAGGGCCCGCGGCCCAAAACCATCTACATCGGCGCGGCAGGCGGCGGCATCTGGAAGACCAGCAACGGCGGCATCACCTGGCGCTCGGTGGGCGACGGACTCGGCATGCAGGCCATCGGTGACATCACCGTGGCGCCGAGTGATTCGAATGTCGTGTGGGCGGGCACCGGCGAGCGCAACAGCCTGCGCTCGGAGTGGTGGGGCGACGGCGTCTACAAATCCACCAACAAGGGTGGATCGTGGACCAACATGGGGCTCAAGCAGACGCGCGAAATCGGCCGCATCGCCATCGATCCCAAGAATCCCGATGTGGTCTACGTCGCGGCGCTGGGTCACCTCTGGGGCGCCGGGCCCGACCGCGGCATCTATAAGACGACCGACGGCGGCAAGACGTGGGCGAAAGTGCTGTTCGTGAACGACACCACCGGCTTCGTCGATCTCAAGATCGATCCCGCGGATCCCAACGTGCTGTACGCCGCCGCCTGGCACCGGCTGCGCTGGGGCGGCAGTCACATGGAAGGCGTGGGAAAAGGCTCAGGCATCTACAAGAGCAGCGACGCGGGCGCCACGTGGAAACGGCTCACCGATCCGGCTCTGAAAAACGGCCTGCCCACCGACGCCTTAGGCCGCATCTCGCTCGCCGTGTCGCCGCAGAACCACAACCTGGTCTACGCGATGATCCAGGTCGATCGCGGCGTCACTGAAGCGTCCCAAGGACGTTGGGGCGGCGTGTTCCGCTCGACCAACGCCGGTGCCACCTGGACGCAGGTCAACGACCTGCAGGCCGTGCCGCATTACTACTACGACGAGATCATCCTCGATCCGTCCGACACGAATCACGTCTTCCTGCTGTTCTCGCCGGTGCTCGAGAGCAAGGACGGCGGCAAGACGTTCGCGCCCGATTCGCTGGCGCGCGTGCACGTCGACAACCACGCCATGTGGATCGATCCCCAGGATCCCGAGCACTGGCTGCTCGGCAACGACGGCGGCGTCTATCTCACCCGCGACCGCGGCCGCTCGTGGGAGCACCAGCAGATTCCCATCGGCCAGTTCTACACGGTGATCGTGGACAGCTCGCACACGCCGTACTTCCTGTGCGGCGGCCTGCAGGACAACGGCGTATGGTGCGGGCCCAGCGCCACGCGCGATCGCACGGGCATCACCGACGCCGACTGGTTCCCGGTGAACGGCGGCGACGGCATGTGGGTGCAGATGCCGCCGCACGATCCCTGGACGGTTTATTCGGGCTGGCAGTTCGGCAATTTCTCGCGGCTCGACCTGCGCACCTGGAAGCAGGATCCGATCCAGCCGCTGTCGCTCGACGCGGGCCACGACTCGGGCTACGAGTACAACTGGGGCTGGACCACGCCGCTGCTCATCTCGCAATTCGATTCGACCACGATCTACGCCGGCGGCAATAAGCTGTTCAAGCTCACGCACCGCGGCGACGACTGGCAGGAGCTGGGCCCCGATATGACCCGCGCCAACCGCCAGAATCCGGCGCCCGAAGTCGGCAACACCAGCTATCACGCGATCTTCTCGATTTCCGAGAGCCCGCGCTCCGCCAACATCCTGTGGACCGGCACCGACGACGGTTACGTCTGGGTGACGCAGGACGGCGGCAAGACGTGGGCGAACGTCGCCAACAACTTCCCGCGCGGCGCGCCGACCCAATGTTGGGTCGGGGCCGTGGTCGCGTCGCGCTTCGCCGACGGCGGCGCCTACGTCGTCTACGACTGCCACATGCGCGACGACTACCAGCCGCACGTGTGGCGCACCGCCGACTTTGGGAAGACGTGGACGGAGATCGGCCAGGGCCTGCCGGCCGACGCCGGCAGCCTCACGATCTATGAGAGCGTGCGCAACGCCAAAGTGCTGTTCGTCGGCAACGTGATCGGCGCGTACGTCACTGTGGACGGCGGTCGCCGTTGGTTGCGGCTGGGCAAGGGCCTGCCCAACGTGCCGGTGGAGCAGATCGCGATGTCGTATGCCCAACGCGATCTGATCGTGGCGACGCACGGACGCGGGTTGTGGGTTCTGCCGGCCGGGCCGCTCGAGGAGCTGGGCGACTCGACGCTGGGTGAGGCGGCGCACTTGTTCGGTGTGTCGCCCGCGTATCAGTACCGCGAAGCCGACACGTATCCGAGCTTCGGCAGCCGGCCGTTCACGGCGTCCAATCCGCCGCGCGGCGCCGTGATCACCTACACACTCAAGGACGTGCAGCCCGACGGCGTGAAGTTCGTGATCACGTCCGCGGCGGGCGACACGGTCCGGACGTTGACCGGTCCCGGATACACGGGCGTGCAGCGCGTGACGTGGGATTTGAACCGCGACAAGCCGCGCCCGCGTGAGATGGGCGGGCCGACGTCACCGCAGGAGCTGCGGCGCGTGGCCCCCGGCGACTACGTCGTGCACATGACGGTGGGCAAGGTCAAAGCCGAGCAGAAGTTCACGGTCAGCGACTGGCCGATGGACCCGCAGGGCCGGCTGCGCTGAGCGACTCGCGCCGCGCGGCGCGCAGCAGGGCGATGGCGGTGTAGAGCACGACGACCACCACGAGCCACAGCACGGCGGTGAGCGGCAGTGATTTCACGATGAACGCGGCGATCAGCACCGCGGGCACGCCGCCGATCAGCAGTCCGAGGCACGCGCTCGGTGAGAACGCGCCGCTCTTGATGAACCGCGCGCTCGACACCGGCATGAGGAACGCGCACGAGCCCATCATGATCGGGAACGCGGTCACCGCGTTCATGCCGAGCAGCGAGACGAGGATCATGCACGGCGCGTACAGCCCGATGCCGAGCGTCATCAGTGCGCCGAGGGCGAAGTTGCCGACGAGCCCGACGACGAGCCACCAGCCGCTCAAGCCGAGCGCCGCGCCGCCCGACGGTGTGAGATGCAGCTGCCGCGAGACGAGCAACGCCGCGGCGGCGATCAGCGCCCACCCCATGCCGATCCGTACTTTGCGGCGCGACCACCGCGCGACCACGCCCGCGCCGAGCCACGCCCCCGCGATCGACGCGGCGATCATCAGCACCAGCGTGCGCGCGTCCACCGGAATCAATCGCGTGATTCAACGTTCCGGGGATGCGCTCGTCCGGCACGAGTTTCCAGAACCGGAAGATCGACGTCGTGGTGGCGAACGAGCCGATCCCGAGGGTGTCGAAGAAATTCGTCACGAACCCGGTCGCGATCTTGGCGCCGCTCACGCTTCCGTCGGCGGGCGCGCGTCGCAAGCCGGCCGTGAACACGACGAGGTAGAAGGCGGTGAACACGCCGAGGGCGACGAGCAATACGATCTTAGCGTCCATGGGCGCCTAATCTCGCTTGGGGTTATTCTTTCGGCTATGCCATCCCGTTACTTCATACTGATCGGCCTCACCGCGCTCGCTGTGGCTTGCAATCGTCCGCCCGCCGCGAGACAAACGCCGGACGCCCCACTGCCGGCAGGCCCCCTGGCCGACGCGGTGCAGCGTGGCCGGGCCCTGGTGTTGGCCACGCGCGACAGCCTGCCCAAGAATGTCGGCAACAGGCTGCGCTGCGTCAGCTGCCATCTGGACGGCGGCCGCCGCGAGACGGGCACGTGGGTGGGCGTGTACGGCCGCTATCCGGGATACCGGCCGCGCAGCGCCACGGTCGAGACGATCGAGTACCGCGTGAACGACTGCTTCAAGCGCTCGATGAACGGCGCGGCGCTCGCGGTGGACGGCCCCGACATGCGCGACATCGTGACGTATCTGTGGTATTTGTCGCGCGGCGTGCCGGTGCACGAGCCAGCGACGGGCACGCCGCCGCAGCGACGGTTCCTCGCGCTCACCGCCGACACCGCAGCCGGCGCGCAGATCTTCGCCGCGACGTGTGCCAAGTGTCACGCACCGGACGGGCAGGGCACGGCGGTGGGGCCGCCGCTATGGGGATCAGGCTCGTACAACGTGGGCGCCGGGATGTCGCGGGTGTCCACGGCCGCGAACTTCATTCGCGCCAACATGCCGTTCGATCAACCAGGCACGCTCACGGACCAACAGGCGCTCGACGTAGCGGCCTACGTCAACGCGCACCCGCGTCCCGACTTCGCCGCCAAGCAATTCGACTGGCCGCACGGCGACGCACCGCCCGACGTCGCGTATCCGACGTTGGCGGCGCGCCACCGCGCGGACTCGTCCGCTCACCCCGCGAAGCAGTAGGTGCAGCCGTGCTCCTGGGCGCGGTTCACGGCCCAGACGCCGGAGGGTACGACCTGCATCCCCGGGATCACGGACGCCAGCCAATCCTTACGAATGTCCTCGGCGTTGCCCCCCGTGCTCTTGGCCATGGCGCCACTGTAGAACCGAATCGCCATGTTGCACGCGCCGAAGAGCACCCCCGTTTGGAGGAGATCGCCGATGTCCATTCCCGGGAGCGGCAGCTCGCCGGGCGCCGTCTTGTAAAAGATGTTACGCACCGCCGGCGCGTTCGTCTTCGGGTCGGTGATCTTGAAAAACTCACCGAACTTGTACTTCGCCCAGGCCGCATCGACCATGGCGAGCGGGATCGCCGCGTGACGCAGCACCACCATCACCGACATATCCGCGTCGGCAACGCCAGTCTCGTTGTTCGTCATATAGAAGACGCGGGACCAGGCCAGCGCGAACCCGTTGTTGAGCTCGGGCGTGTCGTACAGCTGGCGGTGCTTCCCTTTCAGTTTGCCGAGCCAGGCGGTGACGGCGGGGTCTTCCTTGGCGGGACCCTGCGGCGGCGCGGCGCTCAGCTCGAACGGTCGCGCGAGCTGGGTCAGGCTGAGCGCGGCGGCGCTGCCAGCCACGCGACCCAAGAAGCCGCGGCGATGAGTGGGAAGCTTCCAGTCGAACATGAGTCTCTCTCCTGAGAAGGGGACGGACCGCGTGGTGCATTGCGGGGGGAGGCAATCATATCGCCATTCCCGAGGGGCGCGCCATCCCTGAATCGGTTCCCTGTCCGGCGGCGTAGGGCGGGGGACCGTTTCATGGCCACCCTCGAGCAACTCCGAATTGAAGTCGACCGCGAATGGCGCGCGGCGCACCGTCCGCAGCCCGTCGCGCTGCGCGCCGCGGCGCGCCCCGGCTTGCGGCGCGCCGTACTCGTCGCCGCGCTGCGTGTCGCTGTGATTCTCCTGCTGCCGTTCGTCGTCCTCATCCGCTCATCGGTGTTTCTCTACGCCCGGCGCGGCGCGCCCACGTGGCTCGCGCTGGCGGGCGGCGCGCTGCTCACCCTGCTCGTCGTGACGGTGTACGCCGCGTGGCTGTCGCACCGCCTGTCGGGTCGCGCGCGCGTGGGCGCGATGGCCAAGTGGGTGGCCGCGCCGCTCGTCGTCGCGTACTGTGGCTTCGCGCTGCTGTATCTCTCAGCGCTGCACGCCAAATCGCCGCTGGTGCAGGCGGAGTACCGCGCGGTGCATCCGCTGTTGCGCATCGCCGTGGCGACGTTGACGCTGGCCGATCGCGGCCTCGTCATCACCGACCTCGAGCGCGTGCCCGCCGACTATCCGGCGATGGGCCTGCCGGTCTACGACGGCTCGCTGCACTACGTGCAGGCGGACGGCTGGGCCCACGCGATGGATCTGCGCACCAGCGGCCGCGGCCTGATCGCGAACGGGCTGCGCCAGCTCTACTTCGCGGCGATGGGCTTCGGCACGCTGCGTCACGTGGGCACCGCCGACCACCTGCACGTCGAGCTGGCCCTCCCCCGGCGTTAGGCCGTCGCGCGCCGCGGCGCGCGCGCCCGGCGCACGCCGAACCAGGCCAGCGCGGCCAGGAGGACGAGCGGTCCCACCACTCCCAGCGCCTCGATGGCGATCGCGACGAGGGCCACGAAGTTGCGCCAGCCCTGCGCGAACGACGCCGCGATCACGCTGAAGCTGCCCTGCTCGCCGACGATCGGCGCGGGCTCGTGCACCGTGATCGAGAGGGAGCTGGTCGCCGCGTGGGCCTTGAGGTAGCGGAGCCGGCCCTCATAGCGCTCGATCTCCTCTCGCACCCGTCCCAGCTCCTGCTCCAGCTCGATCACGTCCGCCAGCTTCCCCGTGTGCGTGCTGAGTAGGTCGAGCAGGCGGGCCTCGAAGCGCCGGTCGTTCTGCACGCGCGCGCTCACATCCACGAACTCCTCGCCCACATCCTCAGCGTTCACGTCGATCGATTCGACTTTGCCGATGGGCTTGAGGCCCTGCAACGCTTCCTCGAAGCGCTCCGACGGGACCTTGATCTCGATCGTGGCGGAGTGGAAGCGCTCCTGCCCGGTTTGGATCGCAGTGTTCGCGACGTAGCCGCCCACCCGCTCGGCCAACCCGCGGACGCGGGCGATGGCGGAGGGCAACGAATCGACCTCGACCGAGACCTGGCCGGTGCGGATGATCATCGCCGAGAGGGCCGTGGCTGATGTGATGCGGCCGAAGGGATCCGCCGGCGCCGCGGGCGCGCCGATGCCCGACGCCTGAGCCTGGCTCACCGCGACGTCGGCCCGCCCCTCGGAGTATCCGCGAGTACTGAGGTTGTCCCGGAACAGTCGCCGGTCTGGTGACTTGGATTCCTGACCCGTGCAGGCCGTGACAAGTGTGACGAGGGTCGCAAGCAGGATGGCACGTGACATACTGGTCTCCTGGGGTAACGGTGCTCCCAAGAGACGGCGTGGTCCTCAGGACTTGCACACGCCTTACGCGCCGAACAGCCGCTGCAGGTCGGCGTGGGAAATCGTGGCTTCGGCGATCGCTCCGTACGTGCCGCGCTCGAGCAGCTCCCGCGCCCCGCGCTGCGCCGCCGTGTAAGCCGCACGGGCCAGCCCCGAACCGACGCTCACCCGCCGCACCCCCAGCCGCTCCAGCTCCGCGATCGGCGGCGCAGCCTTGGTGCCGAGCACGTTAATGGGACCGCGAATCTCCTTGACGAGCCGGGCGATCGTGTCGCGATCGCTCGTGAACGGCACGAACGCGCAGTCGGCGCCTGCCGCCAGATAGAGGTTGGCGCGCCGCACCGCCTCGGCGAACCGCTGCGCATCGCTGCCCGGCGCTTCGAACGCGTCGGTACGCGCATTGATCACCAGCGGCACGCCCGCCGCCGTCGCCGCCTGGCGCGCGGCGCGCACCCGCTCGGCGTGCAGCTCGGCGGGGAGCAGGCCGTCCTCCCCGGCATCCTCGAGGTTCATCCCTACCGCGCCCGCCGCGATCACGCCCCGCGCGGTCTCCGCCGCCGCGTCGGCCGTGGCGCCGTAGCCACCCTCGACGTCGGCCGTCACGGGCACTTCCACCGCCGCCGCGATGCGCCGGATCATGTCGAGCATCTCCGCCCGCGGGATGCGCTGGCCGTCCGCGTACCCCAACGCGTAGGCCACACCGGCGCTGGAGGTGGCGATCGCCGGGGCGCCCAGGGCGGCGATGAGTCGCGCGCTCGCCACATCCCACGCGTTGGCCAACACCAGCGTGGGGGGACCCGCGTGCAGGCGGCGTAATCGTTCGGCTTTCTCTCGCAACACGGCGGCCTCCGGTGGTGAGGATGTCGGATGTGCTTCATCTTATTCCGACTATGGCGCGCGTCCAAGAGCTGCTGCGCTTCTGGTTCGGGCTGTCGGACCCTGTGCCGCGGGGGCGCTATTTCCTCCACGGCGCGTCGTTGATGGCGTTCAAGTACGCCGTGGACTCGTTGCTGGTGTGGCTCGTGACGGGACACGCCTGGCGCCCGTTCGACTACATCAATCCGGTGTGGAGCGTGCGTGCCGCGGCGATCGGGCACATGCCCACCTGGCTCAATCTCGTCTTCGCGGCGTGGACGCTGCCGTTCCTGTGGATCGGCGTGGCGCTGACGTTGCGACGCCTGGTGGATGCGGGCTGCACGCCGTGGCTGTCGCTGCTGTTCTTCATTCCCTACATCAATTACATGCTGATGCTGCTGCTGTCCGTCCTGCCGACGGCCGTGCGTCCGCCGGCGGCGCGGCAGGCCGAGTTCCGTCACCAGGGACAGCTGCTTCGGGAGGCGCTGGTGGGTATCGCCGCCGGCCTCGCGGTGAGCGTACCGACGGTGCTGATCAGCGTGTTCATCGTGAAGAGCTACTCCACGCCGCTGTTTCTCGGCACGCCGTTCTCGCTCGGCGCCATCACCGCGTATTTCGTGAACCGCAACGGCCAGCGTTCGCTGGGCGACACGCTGCGGGCGGTGACCGCGGGGCTGTTGTTTCTGACGGGCGTGATGTTTTTGTTCGCGATCGAAGGAGTGATCTGCCTGCTGATGGCCCTGCCGCTGGCGATCGTGGTCGCGGGCCTGGGCGCGATCCTGGGCCGGGCGATCGCCCGCCTCGATCCCGATGCCGCGGCGCCCGCGTCGTTGATGGTGCTGATCCTGCCGGCCCTCACGGTGGTCGACGCTCGCGTCGCGCCACGGCCGGCGCACGAAGTGGTCACCAGCATCGATATCGCGGCGCCGCCCCAGCGCGTCTGGGACAACGTGGTACGGTTCTCGGACCTCGCCCCGCCCACCGAGTGGCTGTTTCGCGTGGGGGTCGCCTATCCCGAGCGCGCGCGCATCGAGGGCACGGGCGTCGGTGCGATTCGCTACTGCGAGTTCTCGACGGGCGCCTTCGTCGAGCCGATCACCGAGTGGCGCGCGCCGCAGCGCCTGGCGTTCGACGTCACCGCCCAGCCGCCGACGATGACCGAGCTGTCGCCGTACCGGTCGATGCAGCCGGCGCACTTGCGCGGCTACTTCCGGGCGACGCAGGGACAGTTCGACGTGCTGCCGCTGCCCGGCGGCGGCACACGGCTGATCGGCACGACGCGCTACGACATCCAGATGTATCCGCAGACCTACTGGTCGCTGCTGGCTGACGCCGTCGTCGGGCGCATTCACGCGCGCGTGCTGCGGCACATCAAGGAGCTATCCGAGCGATGATTCGCCGTTTCGCGCTGCGCATTGCGGTCCTCGCGGCGCTGCTGGCGCCGCCGTCGTTCGTCTCCGCCCAGACATCGCCGGCCTGTGTCGCGCACGTCGCGGTACAGGCCCCGGAGCGCTACCGCGCCGCGGTAGCGCGCGCCCGGACGATCATTTGCACGGAGCTGCTGCCCCACATTCCGGGCGTGCAGGTGGCCGTCGCGGTGGACGGCAAGATCGTGTGGTCCGAGGGATTCGGATATGCGGACCTCGAGCGGCACGTGCCGGTGAGCGCCACCACGCAGTTCCGCATCGGCAGCGTCTCGAAGTCGCTGACGGGGGACGCCGTGGCGTTGCTGGTGCAGCAGGGCAAGCTCGACCTCGACGCCCCGGTGCAGAAATACGTGCCGTCATTTCCCGTGAAGCCGTGGCCCGTCACCACGCGCGAGCTCGCGGGCCACACGGCGGGCGTGCGTCACTATCGCGGCGACGAATTCCTGTTGAACAAGCCGTACCACAGCGTGACTGAGGGGCTGGCGATCTTTGCCAACGACTCGCTGCTGTTCGCGCCGGGCACCCGGTTCTCCTACTCCACCTATGGCTGGAATCTCATCTCGGCGGTGGTCGAGGGAGCGTCGGGGGAGGACTTCCTGGCGTACATGAGCCGCAACGTTTTCCGGCCGTTGCGAATGGTGCACACGGCGCCGGACCGCGTGGACAGTCTCATTCCCGATCGCACGGCGTTCTACGACGCCGACTCGACCGGCGGGTTCCATCGCTCGCCGCCGGTGGACAACAGCTACAAGTGGGCGGGGGGCGGCTTCGTGGCGACGGCGGAAGACCTGGTGACGTTCGGCTCGGCGCACCTGGCGCCGAGTGTGCGGCTCACGCAAGCATCGCTCGATTTGCTAATGACGTCGCAGCACAGCAGCGACGGTAAGGAAACGGGGTACGGGGTGGGATGGTTCATCGCGCGCGACAGCCTGGGCCATCGCTACGTGCTCCACGGCGGTGGCTCCGTGGGCGGCACCACGGCGTTCTCGGTCGATCGGGACGGCAAGATCGTCTTCGCGCTGTGTTCGAACCTCACCGACGCCCAGCTCGCACCGGCGCGCGTGATTCCGTCGCTGTTCGATGCGCCGGGGCCGCGCTAGCGCTTCTTGGGCGCCGCGAACAGTGAATCGGGCAGCGCCTTGCCGGTCGTGATGTCGTCGTACTCTTCGAGCCAGACCTGGCGGCCGTCGATTAGGAATTCGACCCGCGGCGACACCCACACCGGTCCCACGGCGCGATAACTCTCGAACCGCGTCTCGGTCATGCGGGTCGTATCGCGGCGGCCGCGTTCGAGCATCCGCACGAAAACCAATCGCCCTTTCTCGATCCAAAACTGTTTGGTCCGCAAGTCGCCCGCTTTGGCCCCGACGACGTAGGCCGGCCGGCCCTCCCAGCTGTCTTCGTGCACCACGGACAGATCGATGCCCAGCGCCTGCAGTTTCGTGATGCTCGTGGCGACGGGCTGCGCATACACGTCGAATCCCAGGACCATCAACGGATGGATGAGCGCCTCAGCGTGGGCCAAGGTGTCGGCCTGGCGGACGTACTCGCTGTCGTTGGCGAACAACAAACCGTTCCCGGAGTCGGGGAGGAAGTCGATGCGCAGGTTGCCCGGAATGCGCGCGTCTTCGTGCCAGGTGGAGTGCTCCTGCGTGCCGTCGGCCTTCGTGGCGGTGTTGTGCTGCACGAAGCTCAGCGTCGTGTACCACTTGCCCGCGTAGCGGTCGTGCATGGCGCGGATCACGTCTTCGCCGGAGCGGATGGGGGCCTGCTGCAGCGTCAGAACGAACACGAGTAAGTGCATGGGTGTCTCCCGTTCAGCGCTCGAGCCGGTATCCGGCTTTGCGCACGGTCAGAATGTGTTTGGGTTGTGCCGCGTCCTGCTCCAGCTTGCTGCGCAGCTCGGCGACGTGCGTGTCCACCGTGCGCGACAGCACGCTCGCACTGTAGCCCCAGACTTCGGTGAGCAGCTCGGTGCGCGAGGCGACGGCACCGCCGCGCCGCAACAGCGCGATGAGCAGATCGTACTCCTTGGGCGTGAGCGTCACGGATTTGCCGTGCCGCAGCACGGCGCGGGACGCGGGAACCACTTCCACGTCCCCGAACCGTTCGCGCTCGGCGAGCGTGGCGGGGACCGCCGCTGCCGATCCGGCGCGGCGGAACAGCGCCTCGACGCGGGCGAGCAGCTCGAGCACGCCGAACGGCTTGGTGACGTAGTCGTCCGCGCCCAGGCGCAGGCCGCGGACCTTGTCGCCTTCCTCGCCGCGCGCCGTGAGCACCAGGATCGGCAGGCGCCGGCCCTCGTCGCGCAGCGCTCGCAGCACGCGGAATCCGTCCATCCCGGGGAGCATGAGGTCGAGGATGATGAGATCGGGCCCGGCCGTGCGGGCCAGGGCGAGGCCGCGCGTACCGTCGCCCGCGACGTCGACCTTGTAGCCTTCAATCTCGAGATTGTTGCGCAGGCCGTACGCCAGATCGGCGTTGTCTTCCACCACCAGCACGCGCTTCATACCGGCACCTCGATCACGAAGCGCGCGCCGCCCGCCGGCGCATCCTCCACCCACGAGCGGCCGCCGTGCAGCTCCGCCAGCTCGCGCACCACGGCGAGACCGATGCCCGTGCCGGCCACCGCCGACCCGCGGTCGCGTTGCAGCCGCCAGAACCGCTCCCAGATCCGTTCGCGATCACCGGCGGGCACGCCCGGGCCCTCGTCGTCCACCAGCACGCGCGCCGTGCCGTTCTCGGCGGCGAGCGTCACGGCGATGCGTTGGCCCTCGGGCCCGTACTTCACCGCGTTGTCGAGCAGATTGATCAGCATCTGGCGCAGCGCGTCGGCATCCACCGGCGCCACCACGCTGCCGCCCTCCGGGGCGGTGATGCGCATGCGCCGCGCCGCCGCGATCGGCGCAAAGTTCTCGACGACGTCGCAGATCAGCGGCGCGAGCGGCGTGGGGGCCGAGTGGATTTCGGTGATGCGCCGCTCGGTGCGGGAGAAGTGCAGCAGGTTTTCGACCAGATGTGTGAGGCGGCGCGCTTCCTGATCCATGATCTCGACCGAGCGCTGGCGCTCCTCGTCGGAGCGGACGCGGTCGAGGAGCAGGGTCTCGGAGAACATCCGGATCTGCGCCAGCGGCGTGCGCAGCTCGTGCGAGACGCTGGAGACGAAGTCCGACCGCAGCCGCGACAGCTCGTACTCGCGGCGCAGCTGGAACAGCGCCGCGGCGATCAGTCCGGCCGTGAGAATGAGCAGGCCCAGCGTCAACGGCAGGCGCGAGCGCGGCAATCCGCCGATCACCAGCTTGCCCGCCATCTCCGGGCGCAGCGCGATTTCCACGCGCATCCGTCCCGCCATGACGTCCACGGTGTCGCGCGCGGCGAAGTCGGACTGATACTGCACCGCGGTGCGATACAGCTCGCCGCCGGCGCCGTCGACCACCCGCACCGAGCCCATCGAGTCGTACACCACGCCGTGCGTCAGCGAGGGCGGCAGCAGCGGCGCGCTCTCCACCGTGAAGCGCACGAACGGCATGATGGCGTCGGCGTCCACGTCGGCGCCCGTCGCCGCGATCACCGCGCCATCGGGCGCGCGATCGAACGTGTACAGGATCACGTGGCCGCGGGCCGGCCCGACGCCGATCACGCCGCCCATGCGCCATTCCTTGGGCAGGCGCGACTCGGCGATGAGCCGCAGCGTGTCTACCGCCCAGGCCGCGACCTGATCGGGAATGTGACCGCGCGACTGCAGGCGGCGGGTGCGGAAGTCGTAGCGGTAGGTGGCGAGCGTGCGGTGCACGAACTCGCGCGTCAGCGCCTCGGTGTCGGCGGGGACGAGCGTGCGCGGATCGGGGAGCGCGCCGCCGCCCTTGGCGACGCCGCGGCGCACCGCGTCGAGCTCGGGTACGAAGGCGTAGAACCAAAGCGTCTGGCCGAGCCGCATGGCGAGGCGCGCGGCGGCGTATTGCGAGTAGTCGCCCAGCACCCGCTCGGCGCTGGCGCGATGGTACGTCACGGCCATCTGCGCCTGCACCGCGAGCAGCGCGGCCACCAGGATCGCGCCGAACAACAGCAGCGCCACGAACGCGCCGCGATGGCGCGGGCCGAGCCGCCGCCCCGTCAGTCGCCGCATGCGCAGGCCGTCATCATGCTGGAGTCTAGCCGGTTGCAGCCCCCCGGGGCACGGGCCTCACCTCTTTCTGACACGCAGCCGGCACTCAATGCTTCGACAGGTCTTGAAACAGGATTTCCACGAGCCGATCGGGCGTCATGGAGCCGCGGCCCCACTGTGCGTCGAACTCGGCGGTGGGTTTCGCCGCCTTGACCTGATCGAGCGTTCTCCCGCGGCGGATGGCGGTGCGCACGCGGTCGCGCACGGTCGCCAGCATGTCGCGGAACGCCTTCAGCGCCACGCGGTCGCCCAACGGTCCGTGGCCCGGAATGATTTTGGTCGCCGAGTCCGCCAGCGCGAGCATGCGGTCCGCCGCGCCCACCATGCCGTCCACAGAGCCGCCGGACGACAAGTCGACCAGGGGATACAGGCCATTCCAGAACGTGTCGCCGGCGTGAATGACGTTGGCATGCCGCCACCGGATGATCACATCGCCGTCGGTGTGTGCGGGCGGGACGTGGAACGCTTCGATCGAATCGCCGTTCATGTAGAACGTCACCGCGTCGCTGAATGTCACGACCGGCAGTGCGATCGTCGGCGAGGCGCGAACCGTGTCGCGTATGGCGGCCACGAATTGGTCCACGCTCATGCGGCGGCGCACGTTGTCCTGCGCGATGATCAGCACGCCCGAGCGGGCGAACGTCTCGTTACCGCCGGTGTGGTCCCAGTGCCAGTGCGTGTTGAGGATGAATCGGATCGGTCCCGAGTCGATCGCCGCGACGGCCGCGCGGATCTTTGGTGCCAGCGGCGCGAACTGGTCGTCGACCAGGATCACGCCGTCCGTGCCGGCCGACACGCCGATGTTCCCGCCGGCGCCGATCAACATGTAGACGCCGTTCGCGATCTTGAGCGTGCGAACCTGGACGCTGTCGAAATTGCGCTGGGCGGCCAGCGCGCCCGGCAGCGCGAGCGCGACACAGACGAGCAGACGGCGGAAACTCATGCGTCACTCCTGGCGGATGGCGGTCCGCTTCAATTCACGGTGAGATCGAACGCCCCGGTCAGAATCCGGCCGCCGCGCTTGACCTGCACCCACATGCGATAGCGGCCGGGGCGGGGAAATGAATACGGGAAGGTCAGCGCGGGCGCCATGCCCGGCATGCTGGCGTGCACCGCCGTGTCTTCGAACGCAGTGATGCGCCGGCCCAGGGTCCCCGGCGTTGTGTCGCCCGGCTGCCGCAGCTGAAACACCAGCTGCGACGCCGTCGCGATCGTGCCGAGAGGGTGGAGGTGCACGAAGACCGATCCGTCGGACGTCGCGATCACCGCGTGCGCCGCCATGCCCATGTACGGCTCGAGCGTCACGGCACGACCGTCGCGTCCCACGACCGCGAACAACAGCTCCACGTCCTGTCCCGCGAGGAGCGGCTGCGAGTCCCATCGCATGATGGATCCGTCCGCCAGCGTATCCTGCGGATGGTTCACGTCTGATGCCCGAGGGCTCTCCCACCAGGCGTCGTCCGGATCGGATGCGCGCCACGCCGCGCCCGCAGACGAGACCGCGACGGTATCGACCAGTGTCTGCGCGAACCCGCTCTCGTGCACGACGTCGGCGTACACGCGGTAGCGGCCGGGCGGGAGCGGCGGCAGCGCGGCATTGAAGGTGTTCGAGTCCTTCGCCACGGGATGGAGATGCGCGAAGGCCGCGGCGTCGTCACGGATCAGAAACAGATGCATCAGCTTGCCGTGGTCTGGAATCAGCGGTGTCCAGCGGCGGTCGAGCCAGTTGGTGTCGTCGATGGTGAAGCGGAGCACTTGCCCGCGGCCGTCGGCGGAGATGCGCGTGGCCGCGTGCAGCGGCTTGAACATGTTGCGGCTGTAGCTCGTGTCTTCCGAGTTCCACCACGCGCGCCCGCCCCACAAGGCGACGACCAGCACCACCGCGCCGCCCGCCACCACCAACCGCGCCCGGCCGCGCCGTGCGGCATCGGGCTCCACGCCCGGGTCGAGCACGCTGTCGCGCGCCGCGGCGCCCACGATGGTGAGCGCGCCCACGGTCAGGAACAGACCGAGGCCGATCATCATCACGCGCAACGTCGTGTCGAACGGCAGGCGCCGCGTGGCGGTCGCCATCACCGGCACCATCACCGTGCCGCGCCCGCCCGCGCCGTCCAGCGTGACCTGCACACTGTAGGAGCCGAACTGCATCAGCCACAGCTGAGCGGTGTAGAGGTCGGTCGTGCCGGCCACGGCCCGTGCGGTGTCGGCGGGCGGCAGGGCGG
>WNGO01001388.1_pt1 | contig 18551 bp, 19 predicted proteins | sample 5400511 | NCBI WGS metagenome assembly WNGO01 (sample SAMN13153380, study PRJNA577476) | soil metagenome | isolation source: 20 cm soil or saprolite under Garry oak tree replicate 2 | place: USA:California | collected 2016-06-15 | reverse complement strand
GATTGATGCGCCGGGGCACTCGTTTCAGCGCGAAGATCCCCTTGACCTCCGAACTGATCAGGATTTCCTTTTCGGTTTCGCAATAAAAGAGCGGCTTAACTCCGCAGCGGTCTCGCGCAGCCAAAAGCCGGCGATTGCGCGCGTCCCATATAATAAAGGCGAATTCTCCGTTGAGCCGATGGATAAAATCCATACCATGCTGCTCGTAGAGATGAACGATGACTTCGGTGTCCGAATGGGTGCGGAAACAATGGCCCTGATCGATCAGTTCTTCTCGCAGCTGTTTGTAGTCGTAAATTTCACCATTGAAAGTGATGCAGATGGCGCCGTCCTCGTTGTAGAGCGGCTGGTCTCCCTCCTGGAGGTCGATGATGCTCAGGCGAACATGGCCGAAGGCGAGTGCGCCACAGTCGAGCAATGCATAGCCCGCGCCATCCGGCCCGCGGTGGCTGATCGCCGAACACATCCGCGTGATGTCTTCGCGCTCAGCTGGACTGCCATCCTTTTTCAGGATCATATTAATGCCACACATGGTACGCCGTTGTTCTTCCGTGAGCGCTGTTGATCAAAAAGGCTCTTACCGATTTGGCTGATGGTCTACAGCTATCACTGACCAGATCTAGCACCATATGTTATAAAGACCCAACTCTACGCTGGGATGACATGGAATCATATAATTTTGCTTGGGCGTCTCTTTCGATCAATCGCGCCAGATAGAGGCGAACAATGTCCGAGACTGTTTTTCTGATTCATGGAATGTGGGGCGGGCCGTGGTATTGGGAGAACTATAAACGCGTCTTTGAGCAGCAAGGCTACAAGTGTATTGCAGCAACCTTGCCTTTCCACGACATGGCTCCGGATGATGTTCCCGATCCTCGCCTGGGCACGCGTAGTCTCATTGACTATGCCGCAGCAATGGAACAGGAGATCAGACGAATTGGTTTGAAGCCCATCGTGGTAGGGCACTCGATGGGAGGCCTGCTGGCGCAAATTCTCGGAAGCCGCGGACTGGCTAAAGCTCTTGTACTGCTAACGCCCTCATCACCGGCTGGAATTATGGGCTTGAGGTTTTCGGTCATGAAGGGTTTTTGGAGTGCGCAAACCAAATGGGGCTTTTGGCGAAAGCCGATGCGCCAGACATTCGACGAGGCGATTTATTCGATGCTGCACCTATGTCCGGTAAAAGACCAAAAGGCGATCTACGACAGATTCGTCTACGAATCCGGGCGGGCGGCATTCGAGACCGGATACTGGCCCTTTGACAGGCACGGCGCATCTAGGGTCGACGAGTCCAAAGTGACTTGCCCGATGCTGGTCATTGCCGGAGCCCAGGACAGGATCACACCTGCGTCCGTTGTCCGGCGTGTCGCGAAAAAATACCAGGCTGTCGCGACGTATCGGGAGTTCGACAATCACGCCCACTGGGTTGTCGCCGAGCCCGGCTGGCAGGAGATCGCAGATTATGTAACGGCCTGGATGAAGCAAGTTGTGCCGGCGGTGAGTAATTGAGACTATCTTAAAAACGGAGGATCTCATGACCGTGGAAAAATCGGCGGTGAGCCGGCGAGATTTTCTCAAGCAGAGCGCCGCCGTCGGTGTTGGAATGCTAAGCGCAGGGGGCGTCATAGGCTCAGTCTGGGCTGCATCCAGGGAGCGCGTGACTATTTTCAGCTCAAGCGTCACCGATTCACTCAATCCCTACAATCACAGCGGCAGTTTGATTTATGGGATGTGGCAGCACCTCTTCGAGCCGCTCGTCGAAGTGGTCTATAAGCCGGTGCGCTACACCGGAGTCTTGGCCGAGTCTTGGGAATTCCAGGGTAGCAAGTGGGTGTTTCATCTTCGTAAAGGGATTCGCTTTCACGACGGTACTCCGTTTACTTCGAAGGATGTTATTTTTTCGATTAACCGCATGAGGACGGATAAGAACAGCCTGCAAGGAGAAAATTTCAAAGACGTCATCGAGATGCAGGCTCAAGATGATCACACCGTGGTTTTTGTCCTGAAGCAGCCCAATGCGGTCTTTCTGGATCGCGTGCAAAATCGCTTCATTGTCAGCAAGGCGGCCGCCGACAAGTATGGCGACGAGATGGACCAGCATGAGATTGGCACCGGACCGTATAAGTTTGTCAGCTTTCAGCGCGGCGGCAATTTCGTCATGACACGCAACGATGACTACTGGGGCGCGAGAGCGGAAATTAAAGAGGTGATCTTCAGGAAGGTGACCGAAGAAGCGGCGCGAGTCGCGGCTCTGGAGGCGGGTCAGGCGGACGTCATCAACAATGTGCCGGTGCACGATGCACCGCGTTTGGCGCGCAACCCGAGGGTAAGAGTAGAGAAGGTCGAGGGGCTGAGGATGTTCTTTCTGGCGTTGAGCCCCGCTTTCAAACCCTTCGACAATAAACTGGTCCGTCAGGCGGCCAACTATTCGGTGGATGCTCGGGCGATTGTAAAAAACATATTCGAAGGCGGCGGGTTTGTTCTCAATGGCCCGCTCGGTCCGAACGTTATCGGCTATGATCCAAACCACAAACGCTATCCCTATGATCCAAAAAAAGCGCGCGATCTCCTGGCCAAAGCGGGTTATCCCGGGGGAGTTGACGTCAAGCTTTATTTCTCCGCCGGCCGGTTTGCCCAGGATAGAGAAGTGTGTCAGGTGGTCGCCGCGCAGATGGAAAAGGGCGGATTCAGGATCGAACTGATCTCACAGGAGTGGGCGATTTTCTGGGGGCCTTCCGGAGTCAACGGCGGCAAGTTGCCACTTTACTATATCGGCCGCGGCAGCCTGGTCGACGCCGACACTCTTTACGACCAATATTTTCGCACCGGGACCACGAAGCGACTTTCCTACAGCAATCCGGAGTTCGATAAGCTGATCGAAGAGGAGCAGGGCACCGCAGATCCGAAGAAACGGATTTCACTGCTCCAACAGGCGGGAAAAATTCTCATGGAAGATGTGCCGTTCGTGCCGCTCTTCAATCTAGCCGATCTCTACGGCGGAGCGCGCGGCCCGACGAAAAGATTTTCAGCTGGGCGATGAAAGTCAAATCGTGAAGGTCGCTAATATTGGCATCCGCGGCGAACAGGAGCTAGGGATTGAAACCACCGGCTTGATACCGGCAAGCTTACCGCGCCAACAAGAAGATCCGGTCTTAGTAGGAATCGGCCGATTGGAGCGAAAGGAAAAATAAATCGTGGCAGAAAAAATACTCGTTGTGCAAGGGGGAAAGCTGATTGACGGTACCGGCCGGCCGCCGATCGACAATGCCGTTATCATTATCCAGTCGAGCAGAATCCAAGCAGTCGGTAGAAGCGGCGATGTCGCTATTCCCGCCGGCGCTGAGGTCATTGACGTCAAGGGCAGGACCATTCTGCCGGGCTTCATCGATGGTCACGGTCACCTGGAGGATTTTCATGGCGAGCTTTATCTCCATCTGGGCATTACGACCTGCGCCAATATAGAACTCTACCAGGATGGCCCATGGACTCGGGCGCAAAAACAGGGCACCGCTCTGGGAAAAATCCGCGGGCCGCGGATTTGGATGTCCGGCCGCGCGATCGGCGGCGTCAGCACTGGGCACGATGCTTTCGGCTCGCGCACGGCTCGCGACAACATCATCGTCACCACGCACGAAGAAGTGCGCAAAGCAGTGCAGCGGAAAAAAGATCTCGGCTGCGAGATCCTCAAGGTCAACGAGTTTCTTTCCATGGACTTGGTAAAAGTTGCTTGTGAGGAAGCGCATCGGTTGGACATGCCGGTGGCGGCTCACAGTTGGGACGTCGTCGGCTCCGCCAACGCGGGCGTTGACGCCGTCGAGCATATCTGGTCGGTGGGTTACAGCTCCATTCCCTATGCTCCCGCGCGGCGCAAACTTGCCGAAGATCGTCTCGGCGGCGTGATCGATCAAGAGCTCGCCGGCGCTTATTATCAGACGGAAAATTACGACGCGGTGATCGGCGCGATGATTGAGAATCAAGTTGCGTGGACTCCGACCATCGCCAAGTGGCTGCGTCCGCTTTCGCCGAGCGCGGCGCGCTTCAGAGAAAGAGAAAACCAAATCTTGAACGACCCCAATGCCGATCTGCCGGCGGCGGTCCGCGCAGTGACCGATAATTCCTATGACAAGTTGCTCAAGCGTTACACGCCCGCGCAACTCGAGCAAGCCAAAGTCGGCTACGAAAAAGCCAACGAATTCATCCGGCGTTTCGTCCAGGCCGGCGGCATGCTGAAAGAAGGCTCGGACCCGCCGCGCGGCATGGCGGCGCTGCTGATGCATCAGGCGCTGGCGATGGACGTGGAAGCGGGCGTCCCGCCGATGAAAGCGATTCAAGCCGCTACGCTCAATGTCGCCAAGACTTTCAAGAAAGACAAAGACTACGGCAGCGTCGAGCCCGGCAAAGTCGCCGACCTCTCCATTGTCGAGGGCGACCCGCTAGAAGACATCTGGATGACTCAAAACGTCAAGATGGTCATCATGGATGGAAAGATCATCGATAGCGGATTCACAAAATACAAGAATCCGATCGCGTCGTTCTATTCCTATCAGAGCTTGCCCCTTGACCTCGAAATATCTCCGCTCTTTCTCGTCGAGGGCTCCGGCCCGACTACGTTGCGAGTGCGCGGCCAAGGCGGCATGTGGCCATTCCACCGAGTCATGCTGAACGGCAAGCCCCTGCCAACGAGTTTTGTCTCGAAGGATGAACTCAAGGCGATCGTTTCACCTGAAGCCATTCCGACAGCGGGCACCTACATCGTCACGCTCAAGTGCGAAGGAGAATCGTTCCCCGAGTCCCATCGCGCCCATCTCGTGGTGGGATTTAAGCCATAGCGAGTCACAAAATAGTCTCTCCCCTTTAATCGTCCAAGTTATATGTGTGATGAAATGAGAAGTTGTTGGGCTTGGCCAAATTCAAACTGACTCGCGGTCCGCGCTTCGATCGTTGACGGTTAGGGGCGCTTCCACCGCTGGCGTTACTGCGACTTCCTGTGGTCCCTCCGGGACGATGACGTTGTGCTGGCTGACGCTGTCGCCGTCATTGTATTTCAATTCGTGGAAGACAAGGGTGGAAAGAACGGTGAGCCCGCCGAGCACCATGAAAGCCTGGTGCACGCCGTGGATCATCTCCGAGGCGTCTGAGGTGAATCGATCAGGGATGAAGAGCGCCGCTACCAGCGAAGCCGCTGCAACGCCGAAGCTGATCGACATCTGTTGAACCGTGCTTGCGATGGTGCTGGCCATGCTGGTGTCGCTTTCAGTAACGTCGGCGTACACGAGCGTATTCATACTCGTGTATTGCAGCGAAGAAAAGAATCCGAAGCAGAAAGCTTGAAGCACAATGAGCCACACCGGCGTGCCCGGCCCGATGGTGGCAAACAGTACGAGGACGGCGCCAATGATCACCGTGTTGGAGATCAGCACCCGGCGGTAGCCGAAGCGCGTGAGCACGAGAGGCATCGACATTTTCAAGCTCATTGCCGCGAGGGCTTGAGGCATAATAAGGAAGCCGGATTGGACCGGCGTGTAGCCAAGTCCAACCTGATAAAGCAGGGGAAGAAGAAAGGGCAGTCCGCCCACGCCCAGACGGGTGATGAAGCCGCCGATGACTGCGGCACGGAAGGTTCGGATGCGAAACAGGCCTAAACGCAGCAGAGGGTGTTGTGTCGTGGTGGCGTGGCGTCCATAGCCCAAGAGCAGCACGATAGAAAGCGCGAGAAGGCTCAGTACTTCCCGGGCACTCAGGGTGTGCTCGCCGAAGACTTCCAGGACGTAGGAGAGCAAGGCGACACCGGCCCCAAATAGAATCAGTCCGATGATATCGAGCTCGTCGATGCGTTCTTCGCGATAGTCCGGAAGATGACGATAAATGAAATACAGGCCGAGGATGCCGATCGGCACGTTGATGAAGAAGATCATCCGCCAGTGAAGAAATCCAACAATGAGGCCGCCGGCGACGGGTCCCAGCATCGGGCCGATGAGTGCAGGGACGGCGACGAAACTCATGGCGCGGATAAGTTCGGATTTGGCGAATGTCCGAACCATGGTTAGGCGACCGACCGGCACCATCATCGCCCCGCCACAGCCTTGAAGAATACGGCAAATAACGAGCATGTGGATGCTAGTCGAGATTCCGCAAAGGACCGACCCGATAGTGAAAATGCCGATCGCGGAGGAAAACACCCGGCGGGTTCCATATCGATCCGCCATCCAGCCGCTCACGGGAATGAAAACTGCGAGGCTCAAGGTATAGCTGGAGAGAACCGCCTTCATGCTGAGAGGTGCCACCTTGAGCGCCTCCGCGATCGCCGGCACCGCAGTGTTCAGGATGGTAGTGTCGAGCGACTCCATAAATACGGCTATGGCTACCAACCACGGCAAAAGTCGTTTGACGGAGTCGTTGGGAGAATCTTGAGGCGGCATCAGCTGACCCCAGCCGGAACGCCTGGCTCCGGACTCGGAGAATCAGCACGACGGAACTTCCGGAAACTTCGGGGATAAGTTATTTTTTCACGATCAATCTCGAAATACCAGTCCGCTGTAAGATTTGTTTAGTGACGCTTATTCCGTTTTCGCCGGCATCGATAGAGTTACGCAATTATGGCAAGTCTGGCACGGGTTTGGATTTGTTTCGTTGGTTGCTGGGCGCGATAAACATTTTTGTCACTTCGGTTGGGAGAATAAAATGTTAGAGATAAATTCTCAGACTTCGGAGCGTAAGGAATCTAAGATGACCCCGAAGACATGATAAGGAGAATCGCTATGAAAGACGTCGAACGTGATCTCATAGCGACGGCGCAGCCCTATTGGGAAACTGAAGCGACGATCGTTCGGCGATTTTTCCAGAGCAAGCCGACGCGGGAGGATCATATTTTTTGGCTCAAGGCGCAGCTGTGGAAGGAGCTCCATCCGGTGGACGGTTATTTCACGGGGTTGCAAATAGAACTGAACAATCTGGCGGCTAGTTTTCCCGAGATCGATAAAACCATCGGGCGCCACCGGTATCACTCGCTCCTCGAACAACTCACCCAGGAGTTCAATCACTACGTGCTCATGGCTGACGTTCTCGAATATCTTCTGGGACATGCGGTTTCCGCCGAGGATACGTCTCAATTGCCGCAGGAGAAAAAACTCGGCGATATACGCAGAGCTTACGCGAATTCGGGCTCGGCCGTCGATAAAGCCGCCGTGCTCGTCACCGAAGGTGGCGGCGCGCGGATGTTTCGCGAAGGAAGACAGCTAAAGGGCAGCCAGCTCGAAAGAATGATTGCAAGGGCGATGGAAGTCGTCTATCAGGACGAGAAGAACCACTATAAAGAAGCCGCAAGGGAAGCGGCCCGCGCAGTTCAGACCAAGCAAGACCTGGCGCAAATGAAAAAGGCGGTGCATGAAGTAAGCCTGCAACGAGTCTACATGCGCAATGAAATGTTCAAAGCGCCGCTGACGAGCGACGAAATCAAAAGTTGCCTGGCATCTCACATGCATCGAGTAATCGACTAAGTTAGCCTTGCGTAACTTCCCTAACTCGTCACGCTCTTAGAAATCTGATTTGGGGTTAGGCAAGTTGGGCAAGTCTGGCACGCGCGCCGCGCGCTGTGATACTCCGCGGCCGTCCGAAGCGATCATGAAAAGAACTCCCGACCCCTTTAATCCGCTGGCTGAAAATCCGCTAGTGATGTGGCGATACTCAGGTTATCGTCCGTCGGAGCGCTGAAAGGAACGTTTTCTAGGTCTGTCAAAGTTGCCGCCAATTATGTCGTGCTATTGGTGTTTTCCGCGCGAAGCTGACAGCAGTCCAATGGCCGCGATGATACATATGCCGGCGGACACTGCCAGAGTGTGGTCGATGCCGATGATCGCGGCAGCGCTGCCGATCGCCAGCCCTCCAAGCGACCATAACCCGATATCCATGAAGAATAGACTCAGAACTCGGCCGAGCAAATGCGGCGGCGTTTCCACTTGGATCGCGGTATTCGAAGCGGCGCGACCGGCGACTTGGCAACCGCCAACCAGGGCCAGAAATACCAAGGACAAGAAAAAGGAGTGTGAGAAGGTAAATAAGCCGAGGAAAAGGCCGAAGCCGGTCACGCAACAGCAGATCCAGAAAATCCCCGGACGGAAGCTGCGCGTGGAAGCGAGCGACAAAGCCGAAACAATGGCGCCGGCTCCCGGAGCGGACATCAGAAGCCCGAACCCGGTGGGGCCGACATGCAAGATATTGGTCGCGAACATCGGGATGAATCGCGAGTAGGGCGCGCCCACGAGCGCAACGATATACGAAAGCGAAACAATCGAAAAAATCCGCCGGTTGTTGCGTAGATAGCCGTAGCCCTCTTTGATTTCCTTCCATACTCCCTGCTTATTGATCGGAGCTTCCCAGCGCGGCAGTTCCATCAGATAGAGATTCCAGATCAGGGCCACGAAGCTCAGGGCATTGAGAAAAAAGCATCCGGATATCCCGAGGAACGCAATAATCGCTCCTCCCATGGAAGGGCCCAAAATCTTCGAGAGATTGAAGAAAGACGATTGAAGCCCGATGGCATTGAGTAATTCTTCTTTGGGAACCATGCCGTTAACCAGCGACTGGCGCACGGTTTGATTGATCGTGTCGATACAGCCCAACAAAAAGGCCAAGACCGCGATGTGCCAAAAAAGAATGACTTTGAAATACACGGCGAGACAATAGACGACTGCTTGAACCATCGCCAAGCTTTGAGTGATGATCAGCACTCGCCTGCGGTCGAAGCGATCCGAAATGGCGCCGCCGATGGCGCCGAGGAACAAGCGCGGCACGGTATCGAAAAAACTTACCAGTCCAAGCAAAAAGGGCGAATGTGTGAGCTGCCAGACGAGCCAGCTTTGGGCGATGCTCTGCATGAAGTCCCCGGAGGTCGAAATAACATTGCCCTCTACGAGCAGCCGAAAATTTCGATGTCTGAGGGAACGAAAGGTTGAGAAATCGTAGATGCTGCGCATTACTTGCCGAGTTGTCTGAAGTTTTCAAATTCAGTGTGACGGTAAAATGGTCAGAAATCAAAGAGCGGGGTGACTCGCGGCCTGACAAAAACTCTTTTGCGCTTAAAACTCTAATCCCGAATACCTAGGCCAGCGCTACTCCACAATTTCATCATAGCCTCGCCCAAGAAACTCGACGAAGCAGAACCCATGGCCGAAGGGATCGGCCATGAGAGCGAGCTTACCCCAGTTGTGTGTAGCGATGGGCTGCTCTAGCCGCGCTCCGGCCGATAGAGCTCTCTGAACTGCGAGTTCGATTTCGTCAACCACGAAATCAAGATGGACCGGTGTCCAATGCCGCTGGTAACTTCGACGCTGCGAAGTTGTATCCGAGGCCAGCGTCTCGGGTGATTTGATGAGCAGGTAGATTGGCGCCGAACTTCCGAGCATCTCTACTCCAAAGGCTCCGAAGCGACGGCCGATTTCTAATCCAAAAACAGAGCTGTAAAAACTGGCTGCCTTGTCGAGATCATCGACGTCGAGATTGACCAGGAAATCCATAACGCATCGCCTTTTGCGGCAGCAGTTTTGGTTCAGCGGCGCCAGCGGCCCTCCGTCGCAACTAGGGTATCGGCGTCGCTGATTTCATAAGAACCGCCTGTCGAAGTGTTGAACCGAAACGTTTTCTAGGTCGATTCCTCGAGCACGGACAAAATATTGCCGGCCGGGTCTTTGAACCAAGCGATCAACGGCCCGCCGCCGCGAAAGATTCCCTTCTCGTCCGTTTTGAGTGTGCCATCGTAGCGCTCGAAACGCACTCCTCTCTTCGTCAACTGCTCCACGGCTTCCTCAATATTGTCGACAGGGAAATTGAGAATAGTGAAAGTCGCCGGAGCATGGTTCGGCTTGGGATAGATGAGCACTTTACTGCCGCCCGCGAGGTGCAGATTCAATAGGCCGTGAGTTTCAGAAACCTCCAACCCGAGCGTTGCGCCATAAAACTCCTTCGCCTTTTGAATGTCATTTACCGAAAATCCGCTGAATGCTTTAGTGTCTTTGAACTCTTTGAACATAGAATTACCTCCTGTCATCGCTGACTTCACAACGACCGCCCGTCGAAGTGCTGAACCGGAAACTTTTCCAAATCAATCCCTTCGAGGCAGCGAATATTGATCGCGGCCATCCGATTGCCCTTTGGATCGGTACCTTCGCCGTACGGGTGGATGCCGCAGGTCTGGCAAAAGCGATGCTTGATCACGTGCTTGTTGAACGTGTACGTGCCGATATCCTCTTCCGCTGTGAGCACATTCAACTGTTCGCGCGGTACAAGCCAGAGGAGAGATCCTTTGCGCGAACAGATGGAGCAATTGCAGGCCATTGCCCCATTGAGTTCGCCTTCCACCTCGAAGGCGACCTTGCCGCAGTGACAGCTACCTTTGTACTTCACGTGAAATCTCCTTGACTCTGTTAGTCCTCGGCACGCCGATTGTAGGGCCGTTTCTCGCTGCTCTTAATTTGGCTTTACCGCGCTCGGCTCCATGTAGATGAGCTCCCAGATGTGACCGTCCAAATCCTGAAATCCATGGCCATACATAAACCCGTGGTCCTGCGGCTCATTGTAAGTGGCGCCTCCGGCGGCGACTGCTTTTCGAATCATCTCGTCGACCTTTGCCCGGCTTTCCATGGACAAGCACACAAGCACTTCCGTGTATTTCTTTGCGTCGCAAATCTCCTTAGGAGTAAAAGTCTTGAACTTCGATTCAGTGAGCAGCATGACGAAAATATCATCAGTTACAATCATGCACGTGGCCGTCTCATCGGTAAATTGCTGATTAAAACTGAAGCCAAGTTTGGTGAAAAACTCGATCGACTTATTCAGGTTTTTCACCGGTAGATTCACGAAAATTTTACTTGCCATGTTTTCTCCTTTTGAAGATTTATGCCGCTATGAAGTATCATTTCTGCTCGCCATAGAACATCCGTTCGCCTTCGGCATGGGTGTATCGCGAAAGGCTGAAATCATGAAAACTGCCGGTGAACAGCGGTGCCAATTGCATCCATCGCTTACCATGACGCCTTAGTCGTCGATTGCTTGGTAAACTGCGGTCCAGAAATCGACATCGATCCTCGAGGGGAAACCAGGGACCTGGGTCATCAGGATCGCGATCATGTCCTCCTTCGGGTCCGAATACCAGGACGTGCCAAAGCCGCCATCCCAGCCGAACCGCCCGGGCACCGACGCCACGTCGTCGCGGCGGATGATTATCGACATGCCGAATCCCCAGCCGCGGTTGTCCCCAAAGAACCATTCGGACCCTGCCGCTTGCCCGGGCGCAATCTGGTCGGTCGTCATCAGCTCGATCGAAGGCCTGGAGAGGATGCGCTCGTTGCCGTGTTTGCCCTTGTTCAGCATCAATTGGCCGAAGGCCAGGTAGTCGTCAACAGTCGAGACCAGCCCTCCCTCGGCGTCTGGAAATGCGGGCGGGCGGCACCACTGGCTGTCGCCGACGCCGTCATAGAGTTCGAGCGCCCCGGTGTCGGGATTGACTGCATAGCAGTTCGCCAGCCGATCGAGCTTGGTAGCAGGTACGCTAAAGCCGGTGTCCTTCATGCCCAGTGGTTCGAAGATGCGTCCACGCAGGAACGTCTCCAACGGCTGACCCGCAGCGCGCGCCAGCAACACGCCCAGCACCGAGAAGGCCGTCGGGTACATCCATTTCTCCCCTGGCTGGTGCATTAGCGGCAGCGTCGCGAAGCGGCGCATCCACTCGTCCGGCGCAGGAGGCGCCTGAGGTTTCGGCGGACCTGGCATGACCTGTAGCTCGCTCGCGGCCCGCTGGATCGGTGTTGCGCCTGGCGGCGCCATGACGAAGCCAAAGCCCATGCGCAAGGTGAGCAGGTCGCGCACGGTGATCGGCCGCTTTGCGGGCACGGTGTCGTCGAGCGGGCCGTCGAGCCGCCTCAAAACCTTGCGGTCGGCCAGTTCGGGCAGCAGCCGATCTACGGGCTCATCTAGCCGCAGCTTGCATTCCTCCACCAAGATCATCGCTGCAGCGGCGGCAACCGGCTTGGTCATCGAAGCAATGCGGAAGATCGTGTCGCGCCGCATCGGGTCGCTGCGATCGATCGCCTTCATGCCGATATCACCGATATGCGTCTCGCCCCGCCGGCTGAGCAACGTGACGACACCGGGCACTTTGCCGCGCTCGACATGACCGGCCATGACGTCGCGCATGCGGCTGAGCCGCGCCTTGGACAATCCTGCGGTGCTCATCTGACAAGAATCCTTCTATTCGCAATCTGCATTTTCAAGTTTTTCGGTAGATTCATGAAATTTTTGCCATCCATGTTTTCCCTTTCTTGCTGTGTGTTTCCGCGTCATCGCTAGAATTTGTTTCATTATCACGACGAATGAGTACGGGCTTCAGGACATCCGTGATGAATTTTTTAATACCCCTTAACGAATTGTGCAGGATTAAAAGAAAAATTAAAGGAGGATGCGCCGAAAAATCGACAGGCCGAGATAAGAGGTTTGAGTCACAGAAAGCTGTTTTCATACACTTGATTGATTAAGGCGAGGTTTAGGGTACTCTCAAAGAAACCTGTAAGGAGTAGCTTCCGTATGAAATTGAAAACTCGGTCGGCATTATCAATGGTCGCGGTTTTGATGTTGGTTTACAGCGGCAAATTGGCCAACGCCGGCGAGCCGACTGAAGCCATTCGCGGCGCGGTGAATCAAGGCGTCGAGATTCTGAAGAATGGCAAGCTCGACAATCAAAAACAACGAACTCAAATCATCGACCGATTACGGCAGATTGTCTACCCGTTATTCGACTTCAATGAGATGGCCATGCGCTCGCTGGGCGGCAATTGGCGCCGCCTCAATCCGCAGCAGCGCCAGGAGTTCGTTTCGACCTTCACGGCTTTGCTAGAAAAGACCTATGCGGATCAGATCGATCTCTACAACGGCCAACAGGTCGTTTACGCCGGTGAAAGCATCGATAGTGATTACGCGCAAGTCGATTCCCGCATCATCGACAAGAAGGGTCAAACGTATTCCGTCGTTTACAAGCTGCACAGAGTCGATGGCAAGTGGAGAATCTACGACGTCGTCGCGGAGAATATCAGCTTGGTCAACAACTACCGCGCGCAGTTCAATCGCGTGATCGCCAAGTCCTCATTCGAAGAACTCTTGAAAATGATGAAACAGCAAGCGAGTTAGCGCGGGCAAGCCAAGGCAACTCCGGTCCGAGTTCCGCTTTCAATCGGCACGCAAGGCGCATCGACATGCATCGACCATCAAATCGCCGGCTGCTCCAAGGCGAAAGCGATTTGTCGGAGCACATTTTTTTCTGCCTCCGAGACCCGCTCGCCACCGAATCCGAAGATACCTCCCTCGTTCGACGCTTCAGCGACTCGCTGGCCGATGGCTAAGAGCCATTTCTTAAACTCATCTGCCTCCTCGGGCTTGACCTTGCGCTTGAGGAGATCATTCACGGCTCTCACGTGATTCAGCGCCGACTCCTTACACTGCTCGGTATCTTTTAAGCCTTGGGGAGGTTCTGGTTTCGTTTGCCGCGCTTTTAGATCGGCAGCCAACTCGGCAATGAGCGGATTGGAGCTAGCTTTCTGCAGCATTTCCGCCATAGCCATCCCCATCGATAACATCTCTTTCATCACGCCCCATGGTCCATTGGGACTCGCACAGGTAACCGCTAGTCCAACCATAGGCGCGGCGGCGACAATTGTTTTCCACTCCTCCGGTGTGAAATCAGCTTTGCTTGCCATCGAAACTACCTCCCGTTTCTGGCGATTGATACAAAGTGCATTTTCTGCTGACCATATACATACAATCGGCCTTGGTTCGGCGACGCGGCGTAACGCGAGGCGTTCAAGTCGTGAACACTCCACGCATTGCCTAAATAATAAGATGCACTAACCATCTGCCGGGATCTAGAGCACCCCTGCGAGAGGCGAACTGCGATATTTTTGATGTGTTCCAATCATCGATCGCTTAGTCGACCGCAGTCCAAAAACCGTACGACGCGCTGCCGTAACCTCCCACGGGTCAATTACCCGGCCGGCGAAACTGGCGACTTAAGACCGCGTCGAGGGAGGCGTGAGCCGCCAGCGGCCATAGGCGACGAATGCACAAAGAAGTCCTATCACCAGCGTGATCAGCGCCGTCGCGACGTCACCGGCCGCTAAATTGTACGCCGTCGCACCGATCATAACGATCACTAGCCCGGCGGCGGCCAGTGGTGTTAGACCCGGCCGTATGCGCAGGAGCCAGGGAAGGATCACGCCGATCGCGCCGAGCATTTCGAAGATGCCGGTGACCTGCAAGAACCAACCCGGCAGCGGTATCGGCATCTGCTTCAGCATCTCCTCGATCGGCATCACCAGCTTCATTCCTCCGGCGAATAGAAACAGGGCTGCGAGTAGCCCTTGAACGATCCACAGCGCAATGTTCATGATCAGTCTCCTTCGTTGTGATTCGCAGCCGTTTCCGTTCTATGGCAAAGGTAATTGCTGTCATTTCGATTCTCGTCTGTTACGCATTCTCGTAATGGAGTTCAACGACGCATGCATTACCGAGCGAATGTGATGACGAACTCGCGGTCGGCTTGAGCCTGTGTGAAATCACTCTCGGTTATTATCGAGCTCGTGCGCGGTTTGTTATTCGTTGACGTTAGTGGGTAAGGGATTGGACGTTTTATTACTTGATGATGCGCCGTTGGAACATTACTCGATCATCGTTTATACCGAGCGGTCTTGGTTAACTTGCCTTTGGGGTCATAGGTCCGCCATTCGCCGACCTTTTTATCGTCACGGTATTCGCCCTCGTCATACAGTGCGCCATTGGGGTGGTATCTCTTCCAGATACCTGCTTTCTTTTCGTCATCAAACGAACCCGTCTGCATCAGTTTCCCATTCTCGCGATACCATTCCACTCACCCTTCATTTTGCCATTGGAAAATCTGCCTATAGCTTTTAGCAATCCGTTACGGAGGTAGTACCTCCACTCGCCGATCTTCGCGCCACTGCGGTATTCCCCCACGCACGACAAAGCGCCGTCCTTGAAGAACTCTTTGCAAATACCGCTCTTCAGTTGACCATCAGCGTCGTCCTTGTGCTTGTCCGTCTTCATGGGTGTCTGTGCATTACTTTGGCTTTTCATCAAAAGCAAAATCAGACATCACCTCATGGATCCGAAGCAGTTCGGCAAGGCGATCCCAGGATTCGGCCGCTCCTTGCTCCATTCCCGACTTGAGCATTCCGTCGCGCTGCCTAATTGTGTCGAAGAGAGCATGGGCCGTCACCTTCGTCTTGCCGTTGCGCGCCTCAAATGTCACCGTTTCAAGCAGAACATGGCCCGGCATACCTGAGAATTCAAAGGTGTATGCAAGCCACTCGGGCGGCACGATCCCGCGATACACGCCATTGAACGCGTACTCATTGCCGTCCGGCCCGCGCTGAACGAATCGCCAAACACCGCCAGGCCTCACGTGCATATTGTCAACCGTGGTCGTGAAACCTCTCGGCCCCCACCATCGCGGAATAAGATTTGGGTCTGTGTGCGCCCTAAACACGAACTTACGCGGCGCATCGAAGATGCGCGTCAAAGCGATTTCTCGATCCGACGGCGTCGTCAAGGTCATGGCGCGACTATTTTTTCGACCATGTTTCTTCTCCCTTTGAGTGAATGAAAGTCGCCGCTTATTGCTTGGGCGCTGTTTCCACGATCGATTTCATGCTCGCCAGACCCTTTTCGAATTGGCCGCCGATCATTCTGTCCATGTTCATGAACAGGTGGATGGCCTTGGCCATGAAATTGTTTTCGCCGGACATGCTCCACGTGACCGCGGTTTGATTGCCCTCGGGCTTGAAGGTGAACTCAGCGGTACTGATACCGGCGAAGGGCTTGAAGAATTCCATTTTGATTCGAATTTGCTCGCTCGGACGGCTCTCAATGATCGTCATGCGTCCTTCGCCGACCTCTTTGTTGCCGATCCAAGTGTAGATCGCGCCGGTTCCCGCCGGCGCGCCCTCGTAACCTTGTTTCATCGCCGGATCGATTTTTCCCCACGGGTTCCATGCTTCCCATTTGTGGAAATCGTTTACCTGAACAAATACCGCCGGCGCCGGAGCCGACATGGTGGCGCTCCGTGTGACGCGGAAATCGGCTGGCTGCAGAGCCACGATGACAATAAGCACAACGACAATGACGGCGAGAGCGATGATGATTCTTGTGAACATGGAGGATTCTTCTCCTCTGTGGTTACAGGTTTCCGGCCAACGATTATCCTCGGTTCATTTCTAAGACGAACAAAGGAGATCGCTCAGGACAGCGGCGTTGCGAATCTTCGCGTCATGAAGAGGCACGTCACTACGATCTCCCGATCCAGCATTGACCATGGTTCTCTTCTTTTGAATTCTGTCGGTCTCCTTTCGCTCAGCTTGCTGCTGGAGACCTATTCCAGACTCTTAACGTCCGTCATTCCCGAATGCTTCTATCGGGAATCCAGGCAAGACCGGAACTGGCCCCCGATTAAAACACTCGGGAGTGACGACCATTGGGATAAATGCTCGTCGCTATGATCTGATTTTAATGTCGAGGGATGAAACCAGTCACTTTCACCCAACCTCTAACCGCCGGCGATGGCCCCCACGATCCTGAATGGCTCGGCGCCTGTCGCGACCGCGTCGGGCAGCGGCGCGTCCGGCGCTTCGTGGGAAAGATCCTCCCCGCAGGCGAAGAACCGCACGAACGCTCGGCGCTTTTGTGTGACATGGTCGCGGATGGTGCCGCGCAACATCGGATAGCGCGTCTCGAGCGCGTCTAGAACCGAGCGCTGTGTGACTTGGCCCTCGACGTCGACCTTCACCTCGCCGTCGACTTGCGCGAGCTTGCGCAGATGTGCGGGCAGTGTAACTCGGATCATCATGGCAGCGTCTGGACCTCGACGGACACCACGGCCGGAAGATCCCGAACGATGGGCGCCCAGTTGTCGCCGGCATCGGACGATGCATACACCTGTCCGCCGGTGGTGCCGAAGTACACGCCGCATTTATCCAGCGAATCGACCGCCATCGCGTCGCGCAGCACGTTGACGTAACAGTCGCTCTGCGGCAGACCCTTCGTGAGCGCCTCCCATTCGTTCCCGCCGGTACGGCTGCGGTACACGCGCAGTTTTCCGTCGGGTGGAAAATGCTCCGAGTCGCTCTTGATCGGCACGACATAGACAGTGTTGGGCTCGTGCGCGTGCACGTCGATCGCAAAGCCGAAGTCGGTCGGCAGGTTGCCGCTGATTTCTTGCCACGACTCGCCGGCGTTGTCGCTACGCATGACGTCCCAGTGCTTCTGCATGAACAGCACGCCCGGACGCGACCGATTCATCGCGATGCGGTGCACGCAGTGGCCGACCTCGGCAGTTGGATCGGGGATGTACTGGGAGTGGAGGCCGCGGTTGATCGGCTGCCAGGTCTTACCTGCGTCGTCGCTGCGGAATGCGCCAGCAGAGGAGATCGCGATGAAAATTCGCTTTGGGTTACTTGGATCGAGAATAATCGTGTGCAGGCACATCCCGCCGGCGCCCGGCTGCCAGTGCGGCCCGGAGCCGTGGCCGCGCAGTCCGGCAAGCTCTTGCCAGGTCTTGCCACCGTCGATCGAGCGGAACAACGCGGCGTCTTCAACACCGGCGTAAACTGTGTCCGGATCGGTCAATGATGGCTCGAGATGCCAGACTCGCTTGAACTCCCACGGGTGCGGCGTGCCGTCGTACCATTGGTGCGTGGTGAGGGGCTTGCCGGTTTCGGGAGACGTGTCGTAAACAAACTTGTTGCTCTCGCCCTTGGGCGTGCCGTCCGGGGCGGTGGTCGGTTCGCCCGCCGGAGTTCCCGGTTGGTGCCATGTCTTGCCGCCGTCATCCGAGCGTTGAATGATTTGGCCAAACCAGCTGCTGGACTGCGACGCGTACAGCCGGTTCGGATCCGCAGGAGATCCCTTGAGGTGATACATCTCCCAGCCGGCAAAGTGGGGGCGGCTGACATCCCATTTTTCACGCTTTCCGTCCGACGTGAGAATAAACGCGCCCTTGCGCGTACCAACCAATACTCTTACTCCGCTCATAATGTTCTCCTTTTTCGCATGATCTATTTCGTTCGATTTAGCGTGCCTGTTAGTTACGTCGGCAACCCCGTGATCTCTTTCATCGGACGCACTTCGACGGTGCCGATCTGCGCCCCGGGCACCCGCGTCGCGATGGCGACCGCCTCGTCGAGATCTTTGGCATCAATCAGAAAGTAGCCGGCGATCTGCTCGCGCGTCTCGATGAACGGACCGTCGGTCACGAAGCTCTTCCTGTCGCGCACCCGAACGACGGCCGCGGTGGACGCCGGACGCAGCGGCGAAGCGCCCAGATATTTCCCGTCGGCGTGGAGCTGATGCGTGAGCTGCACGGATTCGTCAAGCATCTGCTGCTGCTTGGTCGCGCTGAACGTGCCAAAGAGATCTTCATCGTGGTGCACCAGCAAAATATATTTCATGAGGATACCTCGAGTGACATCTGATAGTCGTTTGCGAGAGCTCAGATTCGA
>WNGO01001338.1_pt1 | contig 18551 bp, 13 predicted proteins | sample 5400511 | NCBI WGS metagenome assembly WNGO01 (sample SAMN13153380, study PRJNA577476) | soil metagenome | isolation source: 20 cm soil or saprolite under Garry oak tree replicate 2 | place: USA:California | collected 2016-06-15 | reverse complement strand
GATTGAGAAACTGTGGAACGGTCTTAAAGGAGATTCTAGACGTTCCCGATGACATTCCGCAGGACTTGCTCGACAAGGCAGATTGCGTCGTTGTCTTTCCCTCCGTGCTAAAAGCCGCTTTCATCGTTGGCGGAAGTTACGGGCGTGGCGCAATGTTGTGCCGCAGGGGTGAAGACTTCAAGAGACCTTGGGGCGCTCCGACCATGATGGCCCTCGAAGGTGGAAGCTTCGGCTTGCAGATCGGTGGAGAAGCTACAGACTTTGTGTTGCTGGTGATGAATGACCGCGGCGCGAGGGGCATCCTCGCCAGCAAGGTCAAGCTAGGAGGCGACGCTTCCGTGGCTGCTGGCCCGGTCGGCCGCGATGCGTCAGCCGACACCGACGCGACTCTGCGAGCCGAAATCTTGAGCTACTCAAGGGCGCGCGGCTTGTTTGCTGGAGTCTCCCTCGAAGGCTCCACCATCCGTCCGGACAATGGCGACAACCGCCGTGTGTACGGCAGGAAGATTCCTGCGAGGGACATTGTTCTGTCCGGAAGAGTTGCTGTGCCCCCAGCGGCCGATCAATTGATCGCGACCCTGGATGCTAAGACCCCGAAACACAGACCGTAGGTCGACCTCGTTAACGCAGTCCGGCGAAGCCGGACGGAAAGATTAGTGGGATTGAAAAATGTGGATTGTCAGACTAGCACTGAGGCGACCATATACGTTTGTGGTTGTGTCCATACTCATCCTGATCATGGGTGGGCTAGCGATTGTTCGGACGCCAACGGACATTTTTCCGAATATTAACATTCCCGTTGTCAGTATCATCTGGAACTACAACGGTCTCGTACCTGAGGACATGAGCGACCGCATCGTTAGCATCACGGAGCGAGCGCTTACCACCACCGTTGATAATATCGAGCACATCGAATCGCAATCGCTCTATGGAATTGCCGTTGTCAAAGTGTTTCTGCAGCCAACTGCGAACATTCAACAAGGAATTGCACAAATTACGGCTGTTTCTCAGACCCAACTGAAGCAGTTGCCTGCGGGAACGACGCCGCCTCTGATCCTTGCTTATAGCGCATCGAGTGTGCCGGTTCTCCAATTGGCCCTCTCGGGGCAAAACCTGTCGGAGCAAGAGCTCAACGACTATGGCTTGAATTTTATTCGGACGCAGCTCATAACCGTGCCTGGCGCATCCGTGCCCTATCCCTATGGCGGTAAACAACGCCAAGTTCAGGTAGATCTGAATACCACCGCGTTGCAGTCGAAGGGCCTGTCTGCGCTCGATGTAGTCAACGCGATCAGCGTTCAAAATCTAATCCTGCCCACAGGAACGTCCAAGATCGGGTCTAAGGAATATGATGTTTCCATTCCCAACGCAGCACCCCAGACGATTACCGACCTAAACCGAATCCCGATCAAGACGATTGGCGGAACTACGATCTACATCAAAGATGTCGCCTGGGTGCGTGATGGCTTTCCCCCGCAGACGAATATCGTGCGCGTCAACGGACAGCGCTCCGTATTGCTGACCATCCAAAAGGCAGGCAACGCGTCAACACTGAACGTGATCGCCGGTATTAAGGCGCTACTGCCCCAAATCAAGACCACGGTTCCAGCGCAGCTCGATATTGCACCGCTGGCCGATCAATCCATTTTCGTTCGTAGTGCGATCAGCGGAGTCGTCCGGGAAACTCTGATTGCCGCGTGCCTGACTGCTTTCATGATTCTCTCTTTTCTGGGCAGTTGGCGAAGCACCGTTATCATCGCGACCTCCATCCCTCTCGCAATCCTAACCTCCATCATTGTGCTGAGCGCGATCGGAGAAACGATCAATATTATGACGCTCGGTGGACTTGCCCTGGCCGTTGGCATCCTGGTGGACGACGCGACCGTTGAAGTTGAAAACATAAACCGCAATCGGGAGGCGGAACCAGAGAAGGACATGGATGAAATTGTCCTCGACAGCGCGTCACAAATCGCGACACCTGCCTTCGTTTCCACGCTGTCGATCTGCATTGTGTTTGCCCCCATGTTCTTGCTGTCCGGCGTCGCGCGGTATCTCTTCGTGCCACTCGCCGAAGCAGTGGTTTTCGCGATGTTGGCCTCCTATTTCCTTTCGCGGACCATCGTTCCGACAATGGCCAAATACTTGTTGCGGGGAGATAAACATGAAGCGAGCGCCCCAAGCCGTAACCCGCTGGTTCGACTTCAGAAGTGTTTTGAAGAGGCCTTCGAGAGATTTCGTCACAGCTATCGCAGCCTGCTGGAGATTTGCCTCCGCCACCGGCGCGCTTTCCTGATTGCGTTCTTCGCAAGCTGCCTCGGCTCTCTTGCGATTCTGATTCCTTGGCTAGGCCGCGATTTCTTTCCTAGCGTTGACAGCGGCTCTTTCAAACTGCATCTGCGTGCGCCCACCGGAATGCGCATCGAGGAAACCGCCAACCTTTGCGATCTGGTCGAGCAGTCGATTCGACAGCAGATTCCGCCAAGCGAGGTCCAAAACGTCATCGACAACATAGGCTTGCCCTTCAGCGGCATCAATCTCTCCTATAGCAATTCGGCTCCCGTCGGCTCATCGGATGCCGACATCCTTGTGACTCTTTCCGCCAAGCACCACCCCACGGATGACTACATTCATCAGCTTCGCCTGAAACTCCCAAAGCAGTTTCCAGGCGTGAGCTTCGCATTCTTGCCTGCCGACATGACCAGCCAAATTCTTAATTTTGGTCTGCCGGCTCCAATCGATGTACAGGTTGTGGGAAACGACTTGGAGGGAAACCAGCGCTACGCAAATGCGCTCCTCGGCAAATTGAAATACGTCACAGGAACAGCAGACTTGCGGATCCAGCAGCCCTTCGATCAGCCTTATCTGCGCCTGAGGGTCGAGCGTACGAAAGCAGAGCAACTTGGTTTCACAGCCCACGATATTGCGCAAAATCTTCTCGTGTCGTTGAGTGGCAGCTTCCAGACCTCACCCACATTCTGGGTTGACCCCAAGAATCGTGTTAGCTACCAAATTGCGACGCAGACGCCGCAATATCGCACCGACACACTGCAGAGTGTTGAGAACATCCCGATCACCGGCACAGACCCAACGGCTCCTCCGTCGCTTATGGCCAGTCTCGTATCAACCCAACGAGGCGCCGGAATGGCGGTGGTTTCGCATTACAACGTAGCGCCCGTCATTGACATCTTTGGCGCTGCCACGGGACGCGATCTGGGGAGCGTAGCTGGCGACATCTACAAAATTATTGACGACACTCGCCAGCAATTACCGCGCGGTTCGCGCGTCGTTGTCCGCGGGCAGGTTCAGACGATGCAGGCATCCTACGTCGGTCTTCTGAGCGGACTAGTGTTCTCGATCGCGCTCGTATACCTGCTGATCGTGGTCAACTTTCAATCCTGGCTGGATCCTTTCATCATGATTTCTGCGCTGCCCGCCGCGCTCGCCGGCATTGCGTGGTTTTTGTTTATAACCCACACGACTCTGAGCGTGCCCGCACTCATGGGGGCCATCATGTGCATGGGCGTGGCTACCTCAAACAGCATCTTGGTCGTCAGCTTTGCTACGGAAAAAATGCAGGCAGGAAGTGATTCCCTTAGCGCCGCACTTGAGGCAGGCTTCACGCGCTTTCGGCCCGTCCTGATGACTGCTTTGGCCATGATTATCGGCATGGTCCCAATGGCCCTCGGACTAGGGGACGGAGGTGAACAAAACGCTCCTCTTGGCCGGGCGGTCATAGGCGGCTTGATTTTCGCCACGGTTTCGACGCTGTTCTTTGTCCCAGCATTTTTCAGCGTTCTGCAGGGTTCGCGCAGGCATCCAGCCTAAAACGGGATACCAGCATTAAACAAAAATCTGTGTGGAGTCATTATGTCGCAAGAAACTGAAGAGAGAAAACAAATCGGCGGGCAAACGCTCCCATCGAACGGTGTGGGAAGACGGCAGCGTCCGCTCAGACGATGGTTGGGCCTGGCGATTGCGTTGATCGCCGTCGCCGCCCTGTTGGTCTCGGGCATCTGGTCCCGTGTCAGAGCCCGCACAACGCTGAAGGCGGAGACGGCGCAAGTCGCCCTCACTGCAGTATCGGTTGTCACGCCAAAACAAACTGCGCCCGCCGAGGAGATCATCCTTCCCGGAAATGTTCAACCATTCATCACCTCGCCGATTTACGCCCGCACGAACGGATATTTGAGGAAGTGGTACGTCGACATTGGAGGACACGTCAAGCAAGGCCAACTGCTTGCCGTTATCGAAACTCCGGAAGTCGACCAGCAACTCCAGCAGGCCCGCAGCAACCTGCTGACCGCGAAGGCAAATCTCGAGCTCGCCTCGATAACGAAATCCCGGTATCAGGGACTCTTGAAAAGCAACGCTGTCTCCCAGCAAGACGTCGATAATGTCGTCGGTACTTACAATGCGAACAAAGCGATTGTCGAGGCGGACCAGGCAGCCGTGGAGCAGTACACCGCATTGGTGTCTTTTGAAAAGGTATACGCTCCGTTCGATGGCGTTGTCACCGCCAGGAACACGGATGTCGGCGACCTGATTAACTCCGGCAGCGGCGGCGGAGTGAAAACCGATCTCTTTCACATCGCTCAGCCTGGAAAGCTGCGTGTTTATGTAAACGTCCCGGAGGAATACTCGCGAGGGGTCAAAGTCGGTATGGCCGCCGATCTCAGTCTGGCTGAATTTCCAGGCCGAGCATTTCGCGGAAAACTGGTCCGCACTGCCGATGCCATCACGGTGACAACCCGCACCCTGCTGATTGAAATCGATGTGGACAATCCTACTGGCACACTGCTCACCGGTTCTTATGCTGAGGTTCACTTGGCAGTCCCGGCGCATAGCTCCACCTTGCTGCTTCCCGTCAATACTTTGCTATTCCGCTCGGAAGGTTTACGTGTGGGCGTTGTGAAGGATGGGAGAGTCGCCCTTACTCCTGTCACTCCTGGGCACGATTTCGGCAATCAGATCGAGATTGTCTCCGGCCTCAAGCCGGACGATCAGGTCATTGTCAACCCACCCGACTCCATCATTACCGGGCAGCAAGTCCAAATCGTTCAGGCAACATTGCCGGGGGATATCAAGTGAAATGCGCTCGAAAGTTGCTCTGGGTCGCGCGCCCGCGCCTAATACCCTATCTGTGGGTTCTGCTCGCTATAGCTGCGTTCCAGTTGACCGGATGCACGGTTGGACCGAAATATCAGCGCCCGGCAGCAGAAGTTCCCACAGCCTATAAAGAGGTTGGCGATTGGAAACCTGCCCAGCCCAATGACCAGAATCTCCGCGACAACTGGTGGCAAATTTTTCAGGATCCTCAACTCAATGCCCTCGAAGCACAGGTCAACGTCTCCAACCAAAACTTGAAGGCGGCTGAAGCTCAATATACACAAGCTCGTGCGCTTGTCCGCTATCAGCGGGCCAATTACTTTCCAACCGTAACCGTAAATCCCTCAGCAACGCGCAACAGAATCTCGAGCCACCGGCCTGCGAGTGTCGTCGCCAACGGAATTACGTACAACGACTTTCAAATTCCTTTCGAATTGTCTTATCAGCTCGACGTCTGGGGACGCGTACGCCGCACCGTTGAGTCTTATCGCGAGCAGGCGCAGGCCAGCGCGGCCGACCTGGCGACAGTGAACCTGTCCATGCATGCGCAGTTGGCTTTGGACTACTTCCAGGCCCGCACGCTTGATGCCGAGGAGCAGCTTTTGAATTCGACCGTGACGCAGTATGAACAGGCATTGCAATTGATCGAGAACAGGTTTGCAGGAGGGCTTGCTTCCGATCTGGAGGTCGAGCAGGCCAGAACGCAACTTGAGACAACTCGCGCGCAGGCAATCGACGTCGGAGTTGCTCGCGCCCAGTACGAGCACGCGGTAGCGGTTCTCATCGGGAAGCCTCCCGCATCGTTCAGTCTCGCTCCTCTTCCTCTCACGGCGCCACCTCCTCCCATTCCGGTGGGGCTACCATCGGACTTGCTCGAGCGGCGCCCCGACATTGCATCTGCCGAGCGCCTGATGGCCTCTGCCAACGCGCAGATTGGCGTCGCCAAGGCCGCCTATTATCCGCTTGTCAATTTAGCGGCGGCTGGAGGCTTCGAAAGTGGCTCAATCACAACATTGTTCACCGGCCCCAGTATTTTGTGGTCGGCTGGCCCGTCCGCGCTTCTCACCGTTTTCGACGTCGGAAGACGTCGGGCTGCCTCGGACCAGGCCATCGCTGCGTACGATCAAGCCGTCGCTAACTATCGCCAAACCGTGCTTACGGGCTTCCAGCAGGTCGAGGACAACGTGGCTGCATTGCGGATCCTCGAACACGAAGCTCAGGTTCAGGACAAAGCCGTCGCGGCAGCTCAGAAATATCTGGAACTCGCCATCACGCGCTACAAGGGCGGCGTCACCAGCTACCTCGAAGTAACAACCGCTCAAAGTGCGGCTCTCTCAGACGAACTCACTTCGGTAAATATTCTCGGCCGCCGCATGGTAGACGCCGTCACGCTCGTTCAGGCTCTTGGTGGTGACTGGAATAGCTCCAACTTGCCCCAACGTCCCGAATGTTGCGGCAAGCTGATTAGCACTTCAAGGTAGTGGTGCCTGTTTTTCTCCTGGAGCCTCAAGAAAGTAACAAACCAAGGAATCGCCACCGAAAGGAACGCCAGATCCAGAAACCGAAAGGAACCAACCATGATTGGTACATCGACACAAGGATCGTCAGCTCACGAATCCCTAGCCCGCGCTGCTCATGACGAGCGCACAGGTGTAATCAGATCTTTCTACGGCATGGCCGCTCGGTTGGATCGCGTTGGTTTCGGCATGCTCCGTTTGGGACTGGTAATCGTTCTTTGCTGGATTGGCGGTCTAAAAGCCACGAATTATGAAGCGGAAGGAATCGTGCCTTTTGTTGCGAACAGTCCGCTCATGAACTTTTTCTACCATCATCCGGCGCCCGAGTATCGCGAGCACAATCCAGCGGGCGGATTGAACATCGCCAGTCATGAGTGGAACGAGACGAACGGGACTTATGTTTTTTCCTATGGATTGGGTTGCGTCATTGTCGGCTTGGGGATACTCATCGCTCTCCATCCACTTTTCCCCCAGGTTGCCGCGGTAGGCAGTTTCCTCGTGATTTTAATGGCCTGTTCAACCCTCTCTTTCGTCGTTACAACCCCGGAGGCTTGGGTTTCAGGCCCAGGGAATTCGGTGCACGGATTTCCGTTTCTCGCACTTCCGGGACTCCTCGTGGTCAAGGACTCCATCATGCTTGGAGCAGCCATTCTAACGATGGCTGATTCAGCCAAGACCTATCTCAAAAGGATAGTATTGCGTCCATCATTCTGACAGCGTGCCAAACGACAGACGCGCCACCGAAGTCTGCATTTTGCGAAAATGACGCCACAACCTTTAGTCATTGAAGATACAACCCTTCGGGGAGGTCGTCTTCCATGCAGTTTGGCATCAAGAATGTCTTTTTATATCTCGAACTAAATTCCGCGGCAATATGAACTTTGAAGCGCGGATCTCTAAGAAAGGAGATTTAACTATGTACCGCAAAATGTTCAGTGGAATTATCTGCCTGATGCTGTTAGGGGGAACCTTCTTTGTCCCCAAGGTTCGGGCCGACGTATCAGATAAGAAAACCATCGTGACTGTCAACGAACCCATTCAGGTTCCTGGGAAAGTGCTTCCCACAGGCACCTACGTATTCAAACTGCTGGATTCCAACGATCGCACTCTCGTTGCAATTTACGACGCTGACGAGATACATGTGATTACAACCATCCAAGGGATTCCGGGCTTTCGGACGGAAACCCCGGACAAAGCGATCCTGCAGCTCGAAGAGCGGCCCTCCGGCCAACCAGAAGCCCTGAAGGCGTGGTTCTACCCCGGTGATAACTTCGGCGTTGAGTTTGTTTATTCAACGCAGAAGGAATAAGGAACAATCAGGCTCTCGCGCCTGGCGCTGCATACGCCAGGCGCTCCCCTGTCTACACCGATGAAGCGTGCGCGACAGCGCATACAGAAACACTTTGAAGAACTTAAACCCGATTATCAAGAATCCAATCGATCTACTCTCTGGCGCCTCAAACGCACTGGCACGTGCATGCAAATCCTGGGGAGTTTTTGACAGTTAGAGCGGTCAACTTTTTTCACTGGAGAAATTCCTCCCCAACGCTTCAAGCAGGTTATTCACAACCGCAAGGCCGCGACGCAGGTTCTTACTGCGAAGTATGTGCAAGACTTCCCAGAAGCCTGGTGGCTCTGTTTCTTGCGCCTTCGCTTCACCCACAAGGACGTCAGGAATGGATTCGGCAAGTTTCTTTAGTAATTCTGGATCGATCGATCCAAAGATCTTGGTCATAATCACGAGATTGCGGATGCCGCGAATCGCTTCCGGCGTTTTGGTTGCCTCTACAACGATTTCAAGAATCTTGTTACCGCCGTCAAGCACGCCTCGCAGCAATTCGAGAACGCCGCGGTCGTGCAGACCTTGCAGCACTTCAAAACCGGCCAGAATCGCTTCGGCATGCTCCGCCGGCGCCTTCTCTAGGCGGGAGTGCAGTTCTTCTCGCGGGTCGCGCTTGGGCAACTCCAGAGGAATCGGTGTAGCCATAGTTCTCCATCTTTCCGTTTAGTTCGTTTGAATCTGCACGAGTCCGTTGCCCGGCATGCGATAATCCGGCCGCTTCCACTTCCGCTCCACCTCCACGCCGTGCTGGGGAGTTGGATGGCCGAAGCGATGGTTTCTGCGCGGCAGCGGACTTTCGCCGACTTCTGGCAGCACGCGGAGATGAACAGAAGCCTCTTTGTACGCGGGCGTGTGCGTCACTGAGTCCGTGTGGCTGCTCGTCAGGCGGTTTACAGGGCTCTCGACCGAATTCATGGGCATGTAGAGTTCTTTGCCCTGCACTCGATCTGTGACGAGCGCGCGCACCCGGAGCTGTCCGTAGCGTGAGGTTAGTTGCACCCAGGTGCCGCTCTGTATCCCGCGCTCTTCTGCCAGCGCCGGTGAGACTTCGACAAAGGTATCGGGAGTCTTCTCGCGAATTCCTTCGCTTCGGTACGTCATATTGCCTTCATGGAAATGTTCGAGCAAGCGCCCGTTGTTCAGATGTAGATCGAACTCGGCGTTGGGCTGGTCCGTCGGTTCTGTAAGCGAAAGCGGGAACAACCGGGCTTTGCCATCCGGGAAGGCAAACTCTTTTGTATAAAGCAGCGGCTGATCCGTTCCATCCGCTGCAACGGGCCACTGCAGAGACTTGAATCCCTCAAGCCTCTCGTAGGTCACGCCTGCGAACAAGGGCGTCAACGAAGCGATCTCACGATAAATCTCGGAAGGATGCTGATACTGCCACGTCGCGCCGAGACGATTGGCGATGTCCTGGATGATTCGCCAGTCGGGGCGGCTGCCTTCCAAAGGTTCGAACACTTGGTACAGCCGCTGGATTCGCCTTTCCGTGCTCGTAAACGTGCCTTCTTTTTCGAGGCTCGGGCTCGCGGGCAGCACCAAGTCAGCAAAACGGCAGGTGGCGCTGAAAAAGATGTCCTGCACGACGAAAAAGTCCAATTTCGAGAGCCCATCGCTGACAAAGTTTGCGTTGGAATCCACAAGGCTCATCTCTTCGCCAAACAAATACATGGCCTTGAGCTTGCCTTGATGGATCGCATCGATCATTTCGTGATTATCGAGTCCCTTCGTCGAAGGCAGTTGCACGTTCCAGGCTGCTTTGAAGCGCGATCGCACTTCAGGGTCATCGACGGATTGGTAGCCGGTAAGAAAATTAGGCATTGCTCCATGATCGCTGGCGCCCTGGACGTTATTGTGCCCGCGCAGCGGGTATGCACCGGAACCTGTCTTCATGTAATTGCCAGTGATGAGCAGCAGGTTCGAAATGGCCGTGGAGGCATCAGAACCCATGCTGTGCTGGGTGATTCCCATCGCCCATAGGACGCAGACACCGTCTGCTTCGGCGATCATGTGCGCAACCTTTTTTAGAGTGTCCTCGGAGAGGCCGCAAGTCCTGGCGGCAAACTCCATCGTGAACGGCGCGAGGCTCTTTTTGTATTCTTCGAGTCCATTCACCCATTGATCCAGAAACTTGGTGTTGGCCATGCCGTTCTCGAGCAGATAGCGGCTGACCGCGGAAAGCCAAACGATGTCGGTCCCTGGTTTAGGGTGCAGGAAGAGGTCGGCGCGCTTCGCCATTTCGTGCTCGCGCAAATCCGAAATGATAAGCTTTTGCCCGTGCAGCTTGTGAGCGCGTTTTACGCGAGTGGCCAGAACCGGGTGGCTCTCTGCCGTATTGCTGCCAATGATGAGCACGAGTCCCGCGTTCTCAATATCCCTGATGGAGCCGGAGTCACCGCCATAGCCCACGGTTCGAAACAATCCTTGCGTCGCAGGCGCCTGGCAGTAGCGTGAACAGTTGTCCATGTTGTTGGTGCCGATGACGGCGCGCGCCAGCTTTTGCATAAGATAGCTTTCCTCATTGGTGCATTTAGAAGAAGAGACAAACGCCAGCGAATCCGGTCCGTTCTTTGCCTTGATCTCTCGAAACTTGCGAGCCACCAGATCGAGAGCCTCGTCCCACGAGGCTTCGCGGAACTTGCCGCCTTCGCGGATAAGGGGTTTCGTCAGCCGGTCCGGACTGTTCACAAAGTCCCATCCGAACTTTCCCTTAATGCAGGTAGAGATACCGTTCGTCGGCCCATCGAGAGGTTCCACTTTGAGAATGTGACGATCTTTCGTCCAAACGTCAAAGCTGCATCCCACGCCGCAATACGTGCAGACTGTCTTCGTACGGCGGATGCGCAGCTCCCGCATGTGCGACTCGGCTTCCGAGAGCTTCAGAATCGCGCCATAGCCCGTCTCCGGCTCGACGCCCTTCACTACATCGATCATGCCGCCCAACGTCGTCTTTGGCAGGGCCGTGAGGAATCCCGCATGCCCGAGCATGGATTTTTCCATCAGGGCGTTGCATGGGCAAACCGTCACGCAGTGTCCGCAGGAGACACAGCTCGATTCTCCAATAGTTGAGCCGCCATCCCACAGCACGCGGGGATGAGGATCCTCCCAGTTAATCGAAAGGGTTTCATTCACCTGCACGTTCTGGCAGGCTTCGACACATCGGCCGCAAAGAATGCATTGTTGCGGGTCGTAGCGGTAGAAGGGGTTCGTATGATCCTCTTCGTAGGGCTTGGAATGATACGGAATCGGCTGATGTTCGATGCCCAGCAATCTTTCCGTGTTGTGAATAGTACAGTTTCCGTTATTGTTGTCGCATACGGTGCAGTAGAGAACGTGATTGCTGAGAATCCGATCAAACGCCTCTCGCTGCGCAGCAGCGGCCTTCTGTGATTTTGTGAATATCTCCATCCCGGCCGACGCGGTTGTCGCGCACGCTCGCACGAGTTGCCCGTTGGTCTCGACCATGCATGTGTCACACGTCTGGATAGGACCAAGCTGCGGGTGATAGCAGACCTGAGAAATCTTCACCCCCGCTCGATTGATGACATCGATCAAGCGTTCACCGCTCGTCGTTTCCTGGACTACGCCATCGATTGTTACCCTTATCATCGAAATTGTCCCTCGACTGCGGGCTAGATCCAGAGCTTGTAACCCAGCGCAAGATTCACGGTGACTGCCCACGTGCAATACATCAGCCAAATTCCGGTCAGGCATTGGAGCAGCGCTACCAGCCGTGAGCCGCCGTTCCACCCCGCCAGCCGCGTTGGAACTTCCACGAGATAAATCAAGGCGAGACCGATGAAGATGATCATCACTGGAACGTCTCCAGCCTTTCCAAACACATACGCTCCAAGGACGGAAACGAAGAGATAAGCGATCGCCATCCATCCATCCGGCGCCGCGCTCGACCCGGTGTAGCGGCGATGCGCCATCGCAAACCAGTGGATTCCGTACACGGTGAATGCCAGGCCCGCCATGTAAAGCGGTGCCGCACTTCCGAAAACGTTGAACCAAGTCAATCCCACGATGAGATATACGCCAGTGAGGAATTGGCAAAATCCGGGCATCCAGAAACCCCACAACCCCATCGTGCGATCGACCTCGGGGCTGGCCTTGGGATAGCCAAAGAGAGCCTGCCCACCCCAGATGAAGTAGCCCGTGCCGAGACCGAAAAAGCCGATAGCGATGGGCCAAAACGGCGAAATAGCAAATGCAAAGCTTTGCGGTGTCATCGTTTGAGCCTCCCGAAAGGTCACAAACTGCTCTGCCTTTCCGCGTCACAGGAAAGAAAGCACGCGTAATTCCAACGTCCAGCCCCTGACGAATCGCGCTCCCGCTTCAATCGAAAGGGGTTAAGGGTGCAATGGATGGGAGGGGCCATTCCGGCAACGCAAAGAAGACCATTGTCTGACAGGCATGTCAGAATGCGGACGGACGGGTCAGAAAGATCATCAAGTTTGTAGGGCGAACGAGTGGATCGGCTGCCAGGGAACGCGATCCGGTTCAACTAAATCTTGGTGCCAAACAATCTCTAGGCCACGCGCCAAGCGCCTGGTGTCCCCCACGTCAATCGAACATCGGCCCGAGCCGACCGATTTCATGTCTCTAGAAGACAATCACTTGATGGCCGCACTTGCCGTCTGCTGCTTAGGTCTTATTAAGCACCATCAGAACGAAGACGACTGGAAGGTAGATAATCGACGCAAAAAGAAGCCGACGTGCATCAGCGTTCGATTTGCGAACAGCCAATTGTGCGCTGCAATAGTAAAAGTACGAGCCCAGCAGCAAAGCTCCCACCGTGTAGACAGGACCGGCAAGCCCTAGGAGCCCTAGGACAAGACTGACAGGAATCAAAGAGAGGGCCGGAAGCATGCTCTGCCAAGCCATGAACCGAATTCGTCGCTTCCCACGAGGAAGAACCAGATAGCCCGCCCGCTCGTAGTCCTCGCGATACATCCATGCGATGGCCATGAAGTGCGGGAATTGCCAAAGGAAGAGCATGATGAAGAGCATCCATGCCTCTAAGCTCAACCTACCCGAGGCTGCAGCCCATCCGATCAGTGGCGGCATGGCCCCTGGAAAGGCGCCGACCAGCGTACATAGCGGTGTTCTTCTTTTGAGCGGCGTGTACAAGAATAAGTAGATCAACAACGTGAGCACTGCGAGCAGGCTGGCCAGGGCGTTCACGGCTACCGCTAGGTAGACTCCACCTGCGCACGACAGCAAGATTCCGAACCAGAGAACGGCAACAGGTTCTACTCTGCCGGAAACGAGTGGGCGGCGTGCCGTCCGCCGCATCTGGGCGTCGAAGCGCCGCTCGACAAACTGGTTCAGTGCGCCGGCTCCGCTGGCCACCAGCAAGACACCTACCAAGGTATGCAGCAGCAACAGGAATGGGAAACCATAAGACTCCACTGGACGAGCCAAGCAGAAACCCGCGAAGGTTGTGATTAGAATCAGAAAGTTCACTTCTGGCTTCGTAAGCACCCAATAATCGGCTAAGAGTTTCGAGCGCACAACGTCCCTTCGATGCGCCTCCGTAACATTCAGCGCCGCAAGGGAGGATTCCGTTGCCATCTTCAGACGACCTCTACGCCGGGCCCAGCCAGTGGCCGTGCCATGACTTGGGGCACGTCACCTCGTCCTGGATTCGGATCGTGGGCGCTAGGAGTGGAGAGCAATTGCGTTGTGATCACCACCGCAGGGACCAGATAAACAAACGTCACGCAAACCCACATCAGGGCGCCAGCATACTCCTGGTCTTGGAGAGGTGCGATACTGAAATGCCGATTCCTGAACAGGTAGCACGGATAGACAACGCGGTCGCAAAACGTAAGAAACGCGGAAAGCATGTCACACGGCAAGGTGGCAGAGAAAAGGTATAAAACAGCGGACCACCGTGGCGACCGCGCCACGTTCGGCCAAGGCTGTATAACAGACCACCAGAAGAGAAGTCCAGCCCCGAAAAAGCATGCGTACTCGACTTCGTGCCACAGATTGGACCGCATGCCCAGTTCGAATGGCGCCGGAACATGCCATCCGATAAGGACGATTGCGGCGGCAAGCCAACAAAAAATCGGATGTCCAAGAACGCGACCCAACCGCTGACCGGGGGACCAACGCAGAAACCCGGCCAGCGCCTCACGGACGAACCGCTGCGGTAATCCGTGCACGAACGATCGGAACGGGGCTCCGAGCAGAATCAAGGGCGGAGCCACGGCCATCAGTAGAACATGGTCCACCATGTGGATCGAGAGGAGCTCATGGTGAAGCGCTCGCAGCGGCGAACCCAAGGCAATCCACAGTGCAAACATCCCATTCATGAAAGCGGCAAGCTGCCAAGCCGAAATCAGGTTTGGAATCGTACTCCGTAGACGCAACCAATCTCGCAAGTAGACCCATGCCGCAAGAAACAGGGCAAACGTAACTGGGGCGGAGATGGACCATGGTTCCAACGCGGATTGGATTGCAGGTGTCATGGGCGACTCGAGGGACGCACCGCGGAAGAATTCTCCCCGCTTCCTCCGAATGCCACGGCTCGGGAAGCGTCCCGCGCCGGCGCCTGTCCCGCCGGATGTAGCGTTTGAAGGAATGCCACGAGAGCAGTCGTCTCGGCCGGACTAAGGTTTTTGCCGTAAGCAGGCATGTTTCCCGCGCCTTGGATCACTTGGCGTATCAGCTGGTCCTGCGTAAGTTGAACAGCAACGCTGTCCAGCGCCGGACCCCGCTGACCTCCCTTCCCCTCAAGGGCGTGGCAGTTATGACATTGCTTCGCCTGGAAAACGAGAGCGCCTTGCCTCTCGAGTGCAGTCCTGTGCTCTAGGAATCGGGCCGGGATAGGATCACTGCTCCATGCGTTCATGTGCGGGCTCCATGGGGTATATCCTGCGAGATGGGTGAAGGTCGCAAGTGTAACGGCGACAAGCAGGATCGTGAGAACAGCAATCGGGCGCCGACGCCAACTTTTCTCTCCCTCGCCGGACAGAAATGGGAGAAGAAGCAACGCGCCGATCACGATGACCGGGCCGATGAGCAGAGCTGGCGTCTCCATCGACGGAGGCAGGAAAGAAAGCACTGCGTAAAGCCACAAAAAGAAGTAATCGGGTCTTGGTGCCGTTTGGATGATCGTCGGGTCCGGCTGGCCGGTTGGTCCGAACGGGCCGAAGTACGCCGCGCACGTGGCAACCGCCAACACGATAAACGCGGCGAAGAATAGATCTTTCCACACCGCATAGGGGACGAAAGGAGCGCCGTCCTTCTGCGTCAATTCGTGATACTCGTTTTCGTAGGTTGCCCTCTTCACAAGCCTGCCCGGCATTGGCCATTCATTGATCCCGAGCTTGACCACCATCAAGAGATGCAAGCCCACAAACGCAATCAGCATCCCTGGTATCACAAACACGTGCAGGGCAAAAAATCGTGACAGGGTCGCGCCGGCGATGATGGGCCCACCGAGCATCAATTTCACGATGGCCGGCCCTAGAACCGGGACACGGCTTGCAATCGACGCTCCGATTCCGAGTCCCCAATACGCGTCTTGATCGAAACGAAGGACCTGTCCGGTGAACGCCATGCCCATCGTCATGAGAAGGAGAAATACTCCCACGACCCAGGTGAGCTCGCGGGGAAACTTATAAGCGCCGAAAAGGAAGACTTGCATCATGTGAATGAGGACAATGGCCACCATGAAGTTCGAGCCCCATCCGTGCAATGCGCGGATGAACCACCCCAAAGTCACGTCGTGATTCAAATTCTGCAAACTGTTCCACGCCTCGCTGGCGGACGGGACATAAATGAATGCCAGCATGATTCCGTCCAAACACATACCACCAACTGGCCGTGTTCTTCGGCACGGGATGCTCGGCAACTTCACGGATGGGCGCGGCAAGCTGCAATCGCTGGTCAAACCACTCCCCGATCTGAGCGATCAAGCGCATCGCGGTTTCTTTCCGAGAAGGGCTGCGCTCGCTCCGGGCGTGGGTAACTCACCCGCTTGGATCGAGACCAAGCCGTCCTGTATTTTGTGCGGATACTCGAACAATCCACGCTCCGGCGGGCCGGAGGCGCGTGACCCATCTTGGTAATACGCTCCTCCATGACAAGGGCACATGAACAGCCCGGACTGCGGGAACCAGCGCACGGGGCAGCCGAGATGTGCGCAATTGATGGCGAAAACCTGAAATTGTTCTCCTTCGATGCGCCTTACCCAACATGCCGTGTCCGCCGTCTTGCCGTCCGTTGGCGTCACATACGGATTCCGAAACGTGGCGAGACGCGTCTCTCCTTCCGGGAATTGGCTGACGGTTCCGAGCGATACCCACGATAGATAACGATTCGCGCGTCCACGCGTAACCGAGGATAAGAGGAATCGCACGATCGGGACGGCAAGCGCCGTCACGACCAAACCGTTGAATAGAATTCCCATTTTCATTAACAGCCCGCGCCGGGAAATCGTCTTATCAGTCGACATCGTGATGCTCCTAATGCTGCACGTTCTTCGAGTCTGGGTAAGGTTGGCCGGGGTTATGAGCGCGCCGCGAGACCACCCAAGCAACTACATCGGTGACTTCCTGATCGGACATGGGCCTGCCAGGAACATTCTCGCGCCAGTCCGGCGCACCCAGTTCCGGCCGCCCGGCGATCACAGTCGTTCGAAGATATTGGTCACTCACTAGCGCCAGATAGGACCCATCTACAATGGAGCTGGCCCTCTTGCCTCGTGTCCCATCGGGGCCGTGACAGGAGGAGCAGAACGTTTGATACACCTCCGCGCCGCGCTGCGGGTCGCCGGGAGTTTGCGCTGCGTAGGGTGGGGGATTAGCGCCGGGGAGAAGACCAGACTGAGCCCAGGACCGGATTCCACGAACCAAGGCATCGATCTGTTTGTCGGTGAGCATTCCGCCAGCGCTTTGCGCAAAGGCGGGCATTGCAGTGCCGCGTACTCCGTTGGCAGCGGCGCGGCGAATCACGGCATCGTCAGCGATCGTCAGGAAAACGGGATCGCGCAGAGCGATCGTCGCTCCCCCGTTTCCGCTGGTGCCGTGGCATCCCGCGCAGTTCTGTCCGTAGAGGACATTGAACTCCACAACCTGATCAGGTGGGATGACCTCGGAGCCTGTTCCCGGGCGTCCCGGTGAACTGTTACACGCGGCGCAGGCCAAAACGGTAAAGGCCGATAGAGCCAGAAGAACGTGCGGGCGTTTCATGGCCGCCGGTCCTCGCTGTTTCTATCATCCATGGCTCCGGGCGCCTCCATCCCAGCCCGAACGGCAAGGGGCAGGTGTTGCCAGGTGCGCACGCGCTCTTGCCTGGAAACCACGATGCCAGCAACGATGCCGAATCCGACCTGCGAAAGCACAAACCAGAACCAGTCGATGCGCTGGTTGAGCAGTGGATCGACGATTCCAAGAATGCTGTGAAGCAGACCAGACCACAGGAGGGGCGCGACCAAGCCTCCCAGCAGAATCGGCCGGCGCGGAAACACGGGAAGCATTGCGCCGTAGAGAAGGCCGACGATCAGAGAGGTGACCAGGTGGACGGCCACGGCGATGACGAAAGAATCCCAATGAAATACAGCGATTTGCCCCGTAGTGTTTCTTGCCGGGAAGAAGCCGGCAGCCAAAAGGTTTATCGGATACCAGACGCCATGCTCACTGGCGATTCCGTAAATCATCGCCAGGACCGCCATAACGACGCTGCCCGCCAACCCGCCCTTGATTCCTGCGGAAACCGGATAAATCTCGAGCGGCAGCCGGGACCGGTTCAACTTCGTGAGGCAGAATGTCACGAAACCAGCCAACCGTCCCGGCGAGGGCGAGCACCGCGCCAAGAATGCTCACGGATATGCTCGTCACCAATCCCGCGAAAATCAACGTGAGACCAAACGCGAGAACGATCGGCCAAACGGTGGGCGCGGGTAGTTGCATGGTTGCCGGTGTGGTGTGTAACGTTTCCATTGGTGATTGCGAGGCCATCCTCTTGCCTATTCTTCAGCGCCCGATAACGTAGACCACCGTGAAAACGACCACCCAGACGGCGTCTACAAAATGCCAGTAAAGGGCCAGAACATCGACGCGCTCGGCGTGCTCCTGTCTTACATATCCAAGCAACGCGAACAGCAATACCGTTGTTATGGCTACGAGGCCTACCGTGACGTGGAAGGCATGCAGACCGACAAGCGAATAGTAGGTTGTTCCGAACAGGTTGGTCTGGATCGTGAGACCTTCGTCGTAGATCAAGTGGCGCCACTCACGAGCCGTGCCGGCGAGAAAAAACGTTCCGAGTGTGAGCGTCAGAAACCACCACAGAGCGAAGGCGCCAACCTTTGTGTTCTTCAGCGATTTCACGGCGAAGTGAATCGTGAGACTGCTCGAAAGCAAACAAACCGTGAAGAAGACCGGGACATGCAGCACGTCTTTGGGCGCGGGCCCCGTCAGACTCCTGCCGATGTAAAAAAGATAGGCCACGACAAAAATGGCAAAAATCGCGGACTCGGCCGAAATCAAGCAAAGCATACCGACGCGGCCGCGTGAAGGATGTTCCCACGTGAGATGGGCGTCAGAAATTACTGTTGGCGGCGTACTCAT
>WNGO01001960.1_pt1 | contig 18555 bp, 19 predicted proteins | sample 5400511 | NCBI WGS metagenome assembly WNGO01 (sample SAMN13153380, study PRJNA577476) | soil metagenome | isolation source: 20 cm soil or saprolite under Garry oak tree replicate 2 | place: USA:California | collected 2016-06-15 | reverse complement strand
ACCTCGCAGCGCGTAGGATGGACTGAGCCTTCGCGAAACCCATCACCTTCGCAAACGGCAACTGATGGGTATCGCTTCACTCCACCCATTCTACACGAGGTCTGAATGTGCAGGGCGGATTGGCCAACGGGTCGCGCGAATTATGCGCCCGATGATAACTCCGCGTCATCCGCCGCTATATCCGCCGATCATGCGGTGGGTTACGGGGTCGCCAAATCCGCCCTACGTTTTCTGCAGCTTTGCACTTGCGCGCCGCTGCAAAATTCTCTCGCGGCTCTTAGAACGCGCGGCAGCGTCCATAGCGCCAGACGGAGCCGTAGGGGCAGACGCGGGCGCGGGGCACCACCACGATCGGACGCACGACCCGGGGAGCAACCACGACCACGCCGCCATTGGGACGGCATCCGCCATAGGGACCGCGATGGTAGCCGAGGCCGCATCCGCCCGCGGCGTTCGCCGCGCCAAAGCCCGCGAACGTGACGGCGAGCAGAACTGCTGCAAAATCTTGTGATTCGACAAAGTTGAATATCTGCAAACGTCGAACGCGGCCGAACCTAGTGACGGCCACCTGAACGCGAAATGAATGCACGTCGTCCGCCACGCAGCGCGCAAAGCGGGTAAGGGTCGCGCAACTCAATCCCGCACGGCTTCGCACCATGCGGACTACGGAAAGATCTCGGGTTAGTCCCTCACTTCAGTCCCGTGCAGCTCGCATAGAACGTCGTGGTCGCGGGCCAGTCGGAGAACATGCCGCGCACGCCGACCTGTTTTGCAAGGACATCGAGCACCGTCAGCGTGTCGCCGTCGCGGTCGATCGCGGCCTTGACCGAGCTATGATAGAAGCCGCCGCCCTTGTCGAGCGGCCCGTCGCGCTCCAGCGACCATCCGATCAAATCGAGGCCCGCGGCTTTCGCGGCCTTGGCGTATTCAGACGGAACAATCTTGCGCTCGTCGTCGAGCGCCAGCATCAGGTAGATCGGTGGCGCCAGGATCTTCACGCCCGACGCCTTCAGCTCCGCCATGGATGGCTTCCAGGTTTCGGGCTTTGCGGCATCAAGACCCTGCTTCTCGTAGCGGTCCTCGAGATACACCGCCTGCGCCGCAAACGCGGGCTCGGTCTTCCCCCAGAACAGGATGTCGGCGAGACTAAAACTCTGGGCAAACACCTCATCAGGTGGAATGCCCGCGGCCTTGTAAGCCCCCAGCATCTGCGTTGCGTATTTTTCCTGGGTGTAATCGCCGTCGAACGGCATCGCGACCTCGGGCGCCTTGAGTTCCGGGGTGAACTTGGCGCCGAGGCTTTTGATCAACGCGATGCTTTCGTCATGCGTCATCAGCGTGCCGGAATTGGCGTAGAGGTCGGTGCGCCAGCGCGGCGTGCCATTCTGGTATTCGGCAGATGTCACCGCATTCGGATTGAAGCCGTCCATTTTCGCCGACAGCGTCTTGAATTCGGCGAGCGTGATGTCGCTGGTGCAGCACTTCGCCGAAGCCTTCTTTCCGGTGGCGGGGTCGGCCGGGGTGAACGGCTGCGAGCACTTCGCAGCCAGCGCGGGCACCGACAAAATGTTGGTGGTGGTGTGCAGGTCGCATTGCGAATGCCGGCACACCAGCTGCCTGTCCCTGGTGAAGGTCACGTCACACTCGATCACGCCGGCGCCCATGCGGGCCGCTGCGAGATAGGATTCCCTGCTGTGCTCGGGAAATTGCAGCGCCGCGCCGCGGTGGCCGAAGGAAAAGTCGGTCTTGCGGAACGGCCCCGTGCATTGGCTGAGTTCCGTCTTCAGCGGCCCGTCCTTCATCTTGTCGACGAGGTAGAACGGACGGGGCCCGATCTGGGCCTCGCGTGGCAGCGGAATGCTCTGCGCTCCGGCGGATGCAATCGGGGCAAGCATCCAGAGTGCGGACACCAGAGCTAAACGACGGCTGATCGGCATGGACGGAATCCTTGAATTGCTGCGATGCATAGGCTGATATCATCATAGCAGTGTGACGTTTGCGTGTGGGGTTGCACCGGCTTCCCCGCCGACTACAATCCGAGGGGAAAAGGGGCTGCCGCACCATGTCCACGCTGTTTGCTTTCCTCCACCACCTCTGCGCCTTCACGCTGGTGTCGGCGGTCGCGATCGAGCTCACGCTGATGCGGCAGGAGTTGACGCTGGCATCGGCGCGCAGGCTTCAGGTCACGGATATGGTGCTCGGCATCGCCGCCGGCACGCTGTTCATTGTCGGGCTGTTGCGGGTGATCTATTTTGAGAAGGGTCCGAACTATTATTTCCACAATCACGCCTTCCTGGCAAAATTCTCGATCTTCATCGCGATCGGCCTGTTGTCGATCATCCCGACCGTCGAATTCCTGTCGTGGCGCGAGGTGCTCAGCACCGGGCAGGTGCCCGCGATCAGCGCAAAGAAAAAGAGATTGATCACGGCCGTCATTCACGGCGAGCTGTTCAGCATCGCCGTCATCCTGCTTTGCGCTGCGATCATGGCGCGCGGTGGCTGGGTTTAGGGGGGGCGCGTTGGGTTAGTATTTCGCCATACGCTTTAAAAAAATATTCCATGCGGAGGAAGCCAATGCCAGCAGCCTATTTCGTCGTCCGCGCCACCGTCTCCGATCCCGCCAAGCGCGCGGCCTTCGACCGGTGGTACAGCAAGGAGCATCTGCCCGACGCGGCGAAGTCGTTCGGCGTCGAAAAGGCCTGGCGTTTCTGGAGCATCAGCGATCCCTCGCTGCATCAGGCGACTTACCAGTTCTCCGACCAGGCCGCGCTTGACCGGGCGATGAATGGCGAGGATCTGAAGCGGCTGGTGGCCGACTTCAACCGCGACTGGCCGGACATCACCCGCACCCTTGAGCTTCTTGTGCTGGCCGAGGAATTTGTTGCGGCGTGAGGATGCAACGGACCGCGAAACCAAGGTAACGCTTCACTCAATCCGGGACGGCACTGCGCTTAAATCGTCATGCCCGGCCTTGTGCCGGGCATCCACGTCTTAATTCTCGCGAGGCAAAGACGTGGATGGCCGGGACAAGCCCGGCCATGACGGCAGGGAAATGATGCCGGGACGACGCTGGAGTTTTCGGCAGTGTCTACGCTATGCCGCCTTGCCTTGTTTCTTGAAGAATTCCGCGGCCCGGCGTTTCAGTTCCGGGATTTGAACGTCTTCGATGTGGGTCGCGAGGAACCACTGGTTCCCGGCGGAATCCTTCACACCGCCGCAGCGATCGCCGTAGAATTGATCTGCCGGCTCCATCACTGACGTGGCGCCCGCCTTGATCGCGAGCTGATAGGTGGCATCGACATTGGGCAGATAAAGATAAAGCGAAGCTGGCATTGCGCGGGCGGGCTCCATCGCCTGCGCGACCATCACCATGGAATCGCCGATCCTGAGCGTGGCGTGCATCAGGCTGCCGTCAGGCCGCTTCATCGGCTCGTGATCGAGTTCCGCGCCAAACGCCTGCTGCGCGAAGGCGATGACCTTATCGGCGTGCTCGGCGGTGATGTAGGGAGTGACCGTATGAAATCCCTTCGGAACGGGTTTCGCTTTGTTCATGGGCGATCTCCTTTGGATGTGGAACGATCGGAATTCAACGCACAGTGCCGCGTTTGGTTGGGGGCCGGTGCGAGGCAATTTTGTGAAGAGTGTGCTGCTATCGTGGAGCGCGTCGCGCGGCATCGTTGCGGGCTGTCGCGGGAATAAACACGCGGTTCAGCGATCATTCATCTCGACGCAACGAAACTCCCTTCGTTACTCACGAGCGCAAGGGAGGAGATGAGATGGAACGCCGCCACTTTCTGAAACTCGCCTTTGGATATGTCGCCGGTGCTGCAGCACTTGCTGCGAGTGCGAAGGCCGCGCCGCTGGCGCCGATATCGGCGGAACACGGCCTCGTGCCACCGCGCGGCGAAGGCGCGGAACCCGCGGTCACCACGCAGGACGATGCCGATCGCCTCAAGCCCGAAGAGGTGCGTTGGGGGCGCGGGTATCACCGCGGCTGGCACCGTGGCCGCCACTGGGGTTGGCGCAGGCGTCACTGGGGCTGGCGTCGCCGCCGGCACTATGGCTGGCGCCGGCGTCATTGGGGCTGGCATCGCCGCCGCTGGCACCGCCGCCGCTATTGGCGCCGCCGCTACTGGTAAGGCGGTTCCGCGTACGCGCTGAAGTCTCACCGAGACCTACTTGGCCAGAAACGCCAGCATCAGTTCGTTGAATCTCGAAGGTGCTTCGAGAAACACCAGATGCCCGGCATTCGGGATGACCTCGGCGCGGGCATCGGGCATTTTAGCCGCCAGCGCCTTGGCGAGCTCGGCGTTTTGGCCCATCTTCGGCCGCAGCGCCGCCGGCGCATTCGGCTTGCCCGGCGCGTTGTGATCGTCGGCGCCCATGATGAACAGCGTCGGTTGCGTGATGAGCGGAATTTCGTGCACCACCGGTTCGCGATAGATCATCTGCGCCGAACTGACGAAGGCGCGCAGCCAGCGCGGATATTCCGAACCGCCCTTGATGTTGAAGCGCGCGTCGATGAACGGCGTGACCTGATCCGGCGGCAGTTTTAGCGAATAGTTGGTCTCGAGCTGCTTGCGGTAACCTTCAGCCGTGAGCTTGTCCTCATTCTCCAGAATCATCTCGGTTGAAGTCGGCGGCACATAGAGCCGGTAATCTTCCAGTCCGATCGGCGCCGCCAGCAACAGATGCCCGACCCGGTCCGGGTAGGCGCGTGCGATCCGCACGCCGAGCATGCCGCCCAGCGAATGCGCGACGATATCGGCCTTGGCGATCTGCAGACGATCGAGCAGCGCGACGGTGTTGCGGGCCAGCGTGTCAAAATGCAGGTCTCCCTGCGGCTTGGAGGATTTGCCGAAGCCGATCTGGTCCGGCACCACCACGCGGTAGCCGGCCTCATTTAGCGTCCTGATCACCGACGCCCAGTAGCTCGAGGGGAAATTGCGGCCATGGAGCAGCACCACAACGCGGCCGTTCGGCTGTGCCGGCGCGACGTCCATATAGGCCATCCGCACCTGCTCGCCGTCGTTGTTAAGCGGCAGCATGCTGACAGGGTAGGGATAGGCAAAGCCTTCAAGGCCGATGCCGTAGGGTTCGCGGGTGGCGGGCTCGGCGGCATGGGCCGGGATCAGCGGCAAGGCGAGGAGCACGGCAGAGATCAGGTGAAAGAAAATTCGCTGCATCGGATAAAAGTCCAAAGTTTGTGTTCGTCATGCCCGGCCATAGTAGTCTGCCTTGCGCAGACTGCGTGGACTTCTGTGCTGCCGGGCATCCACGTCCTTATTCCATAGCAGCAAGTAAGGCGTGGATGGCTCGGCGAACCGCTTCTCGCCATTGCGGGTAAAATTGACCACGCGGCTGCCGGGGGCGGAATCGCGTGCGGCCCATTTCAGCTCGGTGAACCGGGTCATGACGGCAGCACCCAGCGTTCCCGCAAGATGATGGCGCCGTTCGCTCCAGTCCAGGCAGGCCTTGCATACCGGCCGGCGCGGATGGGCGAGCGTTTCAGCCGATATCTGCAGGCTGTTCTCCATGAAACGCTTGCCTTCGGCGGTGAGCTCGATCGCCTGCTTGCTTTGGCGAACCAGCCGCTGTTTTTTCATGCTGTCGAGCATCTGCACGCCAAGATCGCCCGCCAGATGGTCATAGCAGATCCGCGCGCGGCGCAGCGCCGGATCCTTCGGGCCGGTGCGCACGCGCATGTGACCGGCGCGGGCCGCAAGCCCCGCAAGCCCCTCGAGCACGCCGGCGACATCGGGGCCGGTGAGGCGATAGTAACGGTGGCGGCCCTGCTTCTCCGGCTCGATCAGGCCGCCGGCTTCCAGCTTTGAAAGATGCGAGCTCGCGGTCTGCGGGGTGACGCCGGCCTGGTGCGCAAGCTCGCTCGCGGTCAGCGCGCGGCCGGTCATCAGCGCCGTCAGCATGTTGGATCGCGCGGGATCGCCGACCAGCGCGGCGACCATGGCGATATCGGGGCCTGCTTTCATAGTTCGATGATAGCCGAAGCATTCAAGTCGTCAAGCGGCTAGATTGAGGCTGTTCGAAACACCGGAGGTTCCCGTGGCCATCACCGTTTTCATCCGCTACCAGCTCGATCCGTTCAAGCGCGCGATGTTCGAGCAATACGCGAAAGCCTGGCTCACCATCATTCCGAAATGCGGCGGCGATCTCATCGGATACTGGATGCCGCATGAAGGCACCAACAACATTGCGTTCGCGCTGATTTCCTTCGAAAGTCTCGCAGCCTACGAAAGTTATCGCGCACGGCTTCGCGCCGACGGCGAGGGCATGGCGAATTTCGGTTTCGCCGAGGAAAACAAATTCATCCTTGCGGAGGAGCGAACGTTTCTGCGACAGGTGACGTGATGGATCGTCAAAACGCGCGGAGGAGATGCAAATGATAGCTGTGATCTTCGAACTCTGGCCCAAGCCGGAGCATAGAGGCGAATATCTCGATCTCGCGGCTGAACTCAGGCCGATCCTGGAAACCATCGACGGCTTTATCTCGATCGAACGGTTCGAGAGCCTGACCGAGAAAGGCAAGATTTTGTCGCTGTCGTTCTTCCGTGACGAAGAGGCGGTCGCGGCATGGCGGAATATTCCCCAGCACCGCAAGACCCAGGCCAGGGGGCGTGCCAGGATTTTCGATAATTACCGGCTGCGTATTGCCGGCGTGATCCGGGACTACGGCATGAAAGACCGCGCGCAGGCGCCACAGGACAGCCGCGCCACGCACGACGCGCACTAGCGCCACGTGTGTTCGATGATTATCGTTACGCCACGTCATCAAAACAAAAAGCAGGGAGCGATCATGCCGGTCACAACTCAAGACAAATGCGCAACATTCCGGAAGATGCATGAGTCCGGGTGTTTCGCGATTCCCAACCCGTGGGACGTCGGCAGCGCGCTGGCGCTGCAGCATTTGGGGTTCAAGGCGCTTGCGTCCACCAGTGCGGGCTTTGCATGGTCGATTGGAAAGGCCGACAATCGGGTCACCGTCGACGATGTCTGCACGCATCTCACCGCGCTGTGCGCGGCGGTCGATCTGCCGGTCAACGCCGATTTCGAAGGCGGCTTTGCCCATGAGGCGGAGAAAGTTGCGATCAATGTTGCGCGCGGGGTGAAGACCGGCGTGGCGGGCTTGTCGATCGAGGATTCCACCGGCGATGCCGCCAAGCCGCTTTATGACCGGGCACACGCGATCGAGCGGATCAGGGCGGCGCGCGCAGCGATCGATGCCGACAGCAGTGGCGTCTTGCTCACCGGCCGTTGCGAGGCGTTCCTGGTCGGGCAGGCCGATCTCGATCTGGTGGTCGACCGTTTGACCGCCTATTCGGAGGCGGGAGCGGACTGCCTCTACGCACCAGGCATCAAGACCAAGGAGCAGATATCGGCGGTCGTGAAGGCCGTGCATCCCAAGCCGGTCAATCTTCTGCTCGTCTCGCCCGGTCTCTCGGTCGCGGAAGCCGCCGAGCTCGGTGTCCGGCGCATCAGCGTCGGCGGCTCGCTGGTGCGCGTTGCATGGGCCGGTTTCATGCGCGCGGCGCGGGAGATCGCCGAGAAGGGGACCTTCACGGAACTCGGCAATGGATATTCCGGCGGCGAATTGAACAAGATGTTCGGCTGACGCGCTCAAAACCAAAACGCGGCGGGCAAATGCATGCCCGCTGCGCGGTCGGTTGGTCTCGCCGATATTTCCGGCGTTATTTGTTGGCCGGCGGAGTGGCGGCCGGCGGATTGTCGGAACGGTTCGTTTCCGTTCCCGCGGGCGCCGGCGGCGGCTGTGGGCGCGCTGGAGCGGCACCGGTGGTGGTTCCCTGTTCGGTATTGGCGCGAGGGGTCACGTCACGCATGCCTGGAGGTGTTGCGGGAGGCGACTTCTGCGGAGCGTTCTGAGCGTTCTCGGTGGTCGAAGACGTGCCGGCCTGATTGATCGACGAATTGTTCATGCCGTAAAAGACCGCACCAAGCACCAGCGCGATGGCGATGGCGAAGATCGCCACCTTGGCACCGCTGGCGGGGCTCTCGCCAAGTTCCGGATCAGGATACGACTCGGTGTCAAGGCGCGCCTGCCGCTTGATTTCGTCGTCCGTGAGATTGGAACGATAGGGATCGTCCGCGGATCGAGTGGGATCGTTCGAATTGCGTGGGTTGGCCATGGAATGGTTCCTCCGTTGTCCATACCAACCGCTGGCGGGAGCAGGGGTTCCTGATTCGAGGCGTTCTTTCTGGGGAGTGAGGGGAACCCGGAATGACATTCACATCCCCCGCGCTTTTGCCACTTGCGCAGGCGTTACCAGGGGCGCGGCGTTGCCCCAGGAGTTGCGGATGTAATTGGTGACGTCGGCGATCTCCTGATCGGAAAGTTTGTCGGCGTAACCCGGCATCGAACCGGCATTGGGCGCGCGCGGTGTCGTCACCGTCTGCGCGCCGTCGAGGATGATGCGAAGTGTGCTGGAGGGATCGGCGGACTGCAAATTGGCATTGCCGGGCAGCGGCGGATAGATCCGCGGCGCGCCGGTTCCATCGGCTTCGTGGCAGGCGATGCAGTCACGGGCATAGAGCTTCGCGCCATCCGCCATCTGCGGCTGCGGCGGGGTGGCCAACCCGCGCTCCGACACGCCCGCCGGAAGACCCTTCAGATAGACGGCGATGGCGCGGACATCGGCGTCGCTCATCTTCGAGGTCGAATTGACCACGACCTCGGCCATCAGCTTGCCGGCATGGCTCCGGCCGTTGCGGCCGCTCTGCAGATATTCGACGATGTCGTCCACACTCCAGGATTTCAATCCGCTGCGCTCGGCGCTGTCCAGCCTTGGCGCAAACCAGCCCTGCACCGGGGCGCCGCCGAAGGCGCGACCGCGTTTGCTGGCGCCGAACATGTTCTTCGGCGTGTGGCATCCTCCGCAGTGCGCGGCACCTTCGACCAGATAGCCGCCGCGGTTCCATTCCGGGCTTTTCTGCTGGTCGGGCTCGAAGATGCCCGGCCGGAAGAACAGCCAATTCCAGCCCCGCATCACCACGCGGTAATTGAGCGGCCAGCGCAGTTCCGGCGGCGGCGGGCTGTTCTGAACTGGCGTGAGCGTCGCGAGGTAGGCGCGGATCGCCAGCAGGTCGTCGCGGATCATCTTCGTGAAGTTGGGATAGGGGAATGCGGGGTAGTAGAGCGAACCGTCGCGCCGTACGCCGTAACGCAGGGCACGAAAGAATTCCTCGTCGCTCCAGGCGCCGAGGCCGGTATCGCGATCCGGCGTCAGGTTGGGCGAATAGATCCCGCCGAACGGGGTGTCGATCTTTTTTCCCCCGGCGAGCGGCTTTGCGGGATCGGCAGTGTGGCAACTGGCGCAATCGGCCGCCTCGGTCAGCGCCTTGCCGCGCGCGATGGTCTCAGCCGAGGGCTCGGCCTGCGCCTGGTCAAAGCCGAACGCAGTGCACAAAAGTATGGTCGCGAGAATCGCTCGCATTGCGCAATATGGTCCCTGCACCAATTTGTCTCCCCCAGGGACACTATAGCGCGAAATCGCGCCCGTGAGGACGTCACGTCGTTTCGCGACAGCACGCCGCAGCGACACAAGGCGAAACCAGTTGGCACCCTTTCTGGCACGAAATTGCGATTCGAGAACGCGGGGCTCCATTGCCTAGATTTGTGGTGCGCTGGCTCCGGAAAGCGAAATAGACTAATTCCAGTCTTGTTCTAACAGGTTGAATGGCTAGGTAAAAAAACGCCGCGGCCATTTGGCCGTTCGGCGCGCAAGAGGGTGGAATGGGAATCAACCAAGGTCCGATCAGTCTCGATCAGAAATACAGCCAGGGCTCCGGCCACATCTTCCTGACCGGGATCCAGGCGCTGGTTCGCTTGCCGATGGCGCAGATCCGCCGCGACCGTGCCGCCGGTCTCAACACCGCCGGCTTCGTCACCGGCTACCGCGGTTCTCCGCTCGGCGGCTACGACCAGCAACTGTTCGCCGCGCGCAAGTACCTCGAGCAATACAACATCAAATTCCAGCCCGGCGTGAATGAAGACCTCGCGGCCACCGCGATCTGGGGCTCGCAGCAACTCAATCTCTCGCCGGGCGCCAGGTACGATGGCGCGGTCGGCATCTGGTATGGCAAGGGGCCCGGGGTCGACCGCTGCGGCGACGTGTTCCGCCACGGCAACGCCGCAGGCTCGGCGAAAAACGGCGGCGTGCTTTGCCTCGCCGGCGACGATCACGGCGCGAAATCCTCCACCGTGCCGCATCAGTCCGACCACGCCTTCATCTCCGCGCTGATGCCCTATCTTTATCCTTCCAGCATCCACGAAATGATCGAGATGGGACTGCTCGGGATTGCGATGTCGCGCTATTCCGGCTGCTGGGTCGGCATGAAGGTGATCACCGAGACCGTCGAGACCACGGCGGAGATCGATCTTGCCGACGAGATGACGCCCTTCATCATCCCCACCGATTTCGAGATGCCGCCGGGCGGGCTTAACCTGCGCTGGCCCGATGACCGCTACGATCAGGACCGGCGGCTGCAGGACTACAAGGGCTTTGCCGCGATCGCATTCGCCCGCGCCAACAAGGTCAACCGCGTCACCATGGATTCGCCGAACGCGCGGTTCGGCATCATGGCGTCGGGCAAGAGCTACGAGGATATCAGGCAGGCGCTGCGCGAACTCGGGGTAACCCCGGAAGTAGCCGCCAAGATTGGCCTTAGGCTTTACAAGATCGGCATGCCGTGGCCGCTGGAGCCGGAAGGTGTGCGCGAATTCGCGGTCGGACTTGAAGAAATCCTGATCGTCGAGGAACGCCGCGAGATCGTCGAGAACCAGGTCAAGCAGGAACTGTTCAACTGGCGCGACGACGTGCGGCCACGCATCGTCGGCAAGATGGACGAACACGACAAGCGCTTCCTGACATTCGCGGCAGAACTCAGCGTTGCTTCGCTCGCGAGTTCGCTGACCGAGCGACTACTCCGCCTTAATCTCAACCCTGAGATTGCCGAGATGCTGCGCGCCAAGGCCGACTGGTTCAATGGCCGTGAGGCCACGCAGATGCAGGCGGTGGCGCCGATCAGCCGCACGCCATATTTCTGTTCGGGCTGCCCGCACAACACCTCGACCAAAGTGCCGGAAGGCAGCCGGGCTTTTGCCGGCATCGGCTGCCACTTCATGGCGCTGTGGATGGATCGCAACACCGAGACCTACACCCATATGGGGGGCGAGGGCGTGCCGTGGGTGGGTGTCGCGCCCTTTACCGACGAGAAGCACGTTTTCGCCAATCTCGGCGACGGCACCTATTTCCACTCCGGCAGTCTTGCCATCCGGCAGGCCGTCGCGTCCGGCGCCAACATCACCTACAAAATCCTCTATAACGACGCCACCGCGATGACCGGCGGCCAGCATGTCGACGGCGAGCTGTCGCCGCAACAGATCACCTTCCAGCTCCATAGCGAAGGCATCCGCGACATCTACCTGGTTTCGGAAAATCCCGACGCCTATCCGGCCTCCGATATCGCGCCCGGCACCAGGACCGCGCATCGCGATGAACTCGACGCCGTCATGAAAACGCTGCGCGAAGTGAAGGGCGCTTCCGCCATCGTGTTCGTGCAGACGTGTGCTGCCGAGAAACGCCGGCGCCGCAAGCGGGGAACGCTGGAGGATCCGCAGCGCCGCGTGATCATCAATCCCGCGGTCTGCGAAGGCTGCGGCGATTGCTCGGTGCAGTCGAACTGCATCTCGGTGGAGCCGCTGGAAACCGAACTCGGGCGCAAGCGCACCATCAACCAGTCGAGCTGCAACAAGGATTATTCCTGCCTGAAGGGCTTTTGCCCATCCTTTGTCACCGTGGACGGCGGCAAGCTGCGCCGCCGCGCGCCGGCTGGTCTCGGCGATATCGGCGATCTGCCGGAACCTTCGTCGCGGCCCTCGCTGGAGCAGCCTTACAACGTCGCGGTCGGCGGCGTCGGCGGCACCGGTGTGCTGACCATCGGCGCGCTGCTCGGCATGGCCGCGCATATCGAGGGCAAGGCCAGCATGATCCTGGACATGTCCGGGCTCGCGCAAAAGGGCGGCGCGGTGCTGAGCCATGTCCGGCTCTCCGAGCACACCGCCGACGTCACCTGTTCGCGTATCGTCACCGGCACCGCCGATCTGGTGATTGCCGCCGACGAAGTCGTGGCGGTTGCGAAGGAAACCATGTCGCTGTGCGAATCCGGCCGCACCTTTGGGGTGATCAACACCCATCTCATTCCGATCGCGGATTTCATCATGAACCGCGATTTCAATTTCCAGAGCCGCAAGGTCAATCATGTGCTGGAAACGGCGCTGCGCAAGGATTCGTCGTTCTTCGATTTCACCAAGCCTGCTGAAATCCTGCTCGGCGATTCCATCGCCACCAACATGATGATGATGGGCTATGCCTATCAGAAGGGACTGCTGCCGCTCTCGGCCAAGGCGATCGAGCAGGCGATCGAGGTCAACGGCGTCGCGATCAAGATGAACACGCAAGCCTTCCAGTTGGGGCGTCTGGCGGCCGCCGATCCCGCGCGGCTCGCCGACATGATGAAGGGTCAGGATGCGACAATAGCGCCGAAGACCCTCGACGCGATGTCGCTCGACGAAATCGTCGCGCACCGCAGCGCGCTGTTGACCGATTATCAGAACAAGAAGCTTGCCGACCGCTACCGCAACATGGTGACCCAGGTACGCAATGCCGCTGCAAACGGTGGCTTCGGCGACGCGCTGCCGCGTGCGGTTGCGATCAACTATGCCAAGCTGCTCGCCTACAAGGACGAGTACGAGGTGGCGCGGCTTTACACCGACGGCAAATTCGAAAAGCAGCTCCGCGACCAGTTCGATGGCGACTTCAAGATCAGCTTCAACCTGGCGCCGCCGATGCTGGGCGGCGGCAAGGACGCTTTGGGTCGGCCGCGCAAGCGCGCCTTTGGCGCCTGGATGTGGCCGGTGTTTCGTCTGCTGGCGAAGATGCGCAGCTTGCGCGGTACGGCATTCGATCTGTTTGCCACCAGTCCCGATCGTCACCTCGAACGCGACCTGATCGCGGGCTATGAGAAGGACGTCGCGCATGTGCTCGGTGTGCTGTCGCCGCTGACGCTGGATACCGCGATCGAACTGCTCTCGCTGCCGGATCGCATCCGCGGCTATGGACCGGTGAAGGAAAAAGCGGTGCAGGATGCCAAGGCGCGCTACGCGCAGTTAGCCGCCGATCTCGTCAACCCGCCGCCCGCGCCGCGACAAATCGCGGCGGAGTAAAATTCCAACCCTCATGGTGAGGAGCGCGTCTTCGCGCGTCTCGAACCATAAGGCCCCGATACATCCTCATCCTTCGAGACGCGGCCAAGCGGCCGCTCCTCAGGATGAGGCGTTGGCGTGTAACGTCTCGCCTGACGGAATATTTCGGCGCTTGCCAACGCCACGCTGACAGGCCACAAAAACCGCTGGGACCAAGAAACGCCAGCGGAGAACGACTTGAGTATCAAGGGTAAGGCCTACCTCGCCGGGATTTACGAGCATCCGACCCGGCACGCACCCGATAAATCCACCGCACAGCTTCATGCCGAAGTCGCCAAGGGCGCGCTGGAAGACGCAGGCCTGACCAAGGCCGATATCGACGGCTATTTCTGCGCTGGCGACGCGCCCGGCGGCGTGATGGCGATGGCCGATTATCTGGGCCTCAAGGTCCGTCATTTCGATTCCACCGACACCGGCGGCTGCTCCTATTTGGTCCATCTCGGCCATGCCGCGGAGGCGATCGCCGCCGGCAAATGCTCGATCGCGCTGATCACGCTGGCTGGAAAACCGCGCACCGGCGCCATGCCGTCGCGCGCGACCGGTGCCGAGGTCGATTTCGAGGCCGCCTACAATGCCACCACGCACAACATTTACGGCATGTGCGCCATGCGCCATATGCATGAGTTCGGCACCACCAGCGAGCAGCTGGCCTGGATCAAGGTCGCGGCATCCCATCACGCGCAATACAACGAGCACGCGATGCTGCGCGAGGTCGTCACCGTCGAGGACGTGCTCAACTCGCCGATGATCTCCGATCCGCTGCACCGGATGGATTGCTGCGTCGTCACCGACGGCGGCGGCGCGCTGATCGTCACCACGGAGGAGATCGCGCGCAGCCTGAAGAGGCCGCTGGTGCGGATGATCGGACACGGCGAGGCGCTGAAGGGACCGCGCGGCGGCAAGGATCTCAACCTGACCTATTCCGCCGGCGTCTGGTCAGGGCCGCGGGCGTTCGAAGAGGCCGGCGTGACGCCGAAGGATATCAAATACGCCTCGATCTACGACAGTTTTACAATCACGGTATTGATGCAGCTCGAGGACCTCGGCTTTTGCAAGAAAGGCGAGGGCGGCAAATTCGTCGCTGACGGCAACCTGATTTCCGGGGTCGGCAAGCTGCCGTTCAATACCGACGGCGGCGGCCTCTGCAGCAACCATCCCGTCAACCGCGGCGGCATGACCAAGATCATCGAAGCGGTGCGCCAGCTGCGCGGCGAAGCGCATCCGAAGGTGCAGGTGCCGAACTGCGATCTCGCGCTGGCCCATGGCACCGGCGGCCTGCTCGGCGTTCGCCACGCCGCCTCGACCTGCATTCTGGAGCGCGTGTAATGGCCGATAAACCGAAATACCCGACACCACAGGGCAATCCCGAGACCAAGCCGTTCTGGGACGCCGCCGCCCAGGGCAAGTTCCTGATCAAGCGCTGCACCGCCTGCGGCGAGCCGCATTACTTTCCGCGCACGCTGTGCCCGTTCTGCTTCTCCGACAAGACGGTGTGGGAAGAAAGCTCGGGCGAGGGCGAGATCTATACGTTCAGCCTGATGCGCAAATCAGCGACCGGGCCTTACGCGATCGGCTACGTCACGCTGAAGGAAGGTCCCTCGCTGCTGACCAATTTCGTCGACTGCGACATGGACAGCCTGAAGATCGGCCAGAAGGTGAAAGTGGTGTTCAGGCCAACCGACGGCGCACCGCTGCCGTTCTTTACGCCGGCGTGAGGTTGAAGTTGCGCCTGAACGTTGCAACGCAAATGACAGTCATCCCCGCGAAAGCGGGGATCCAGTAAACGCTGACGCCGGTGATTACTGGATGCCCGCCTTCGCGGGCATGACAACGAAAAAGATCCGGAGGAAACATCGCAAATGCCGATCAAGTACGACGAACTGATGGCGCTGAAGAATCTCGGCCAGAAATACGCCTACAGCGATCGCGAGGTGATGCTGTACGCCTATGGCATCGGGATGGGCGCCGATCCCATGGAGGAGAAGGAGCTCGCTTTCGTCAACGAGGCCGTCGCCACGCCGCGCGCCCTGAAGGTGGTGCCGACATTTGCCTCGGTGGCGGCGTGGGGAGCCGGACCCGGCGAAATGAATCTCAATCGCCTGATGGTGGTGGATGGCGAGCGCGACATCACCTTCCATAAGCCGCTGGCGGTGGCCGCCCACATCACCGCCGATTCCAGCGTTCTCAACGTTTTCGACAAGGGCAAGGACAAGGGCGCCGTGATCCGGCACAAGACGGTGCTGAAAGACGAGAAGGGCGAGCCACTGGCGACCTTGGTCTCGTCGCGTTTTGCGCGCGGCGACGGCGGTTTCGGCGGGCCTTCCGAAGGCCAGCCCGAGCCGCACAAGGTGCCGACCCGCAGCCCCGACCGATCCATCGATATCCCGACGCGTCCGGATCAGGCGCTGGTTTATCGGCTCTGCGGCGATCGCAATCCACTGCACTCCGATCCCGAAACGGCCAAGCGCGCCGGCTTCCCGAAGCCGATCCTGCACGGCATGTGCACCTACGGCATCACCTGCCGCGGCATTCTTCAGACCTATGCTGACTACGATGCTGGCGCGTTCAGGCAGCACGCCGCGCGGTTCTCATCGCCGGTCTATCCCGGCGAGACCGTGACGATGGATCTGTGGAAGGACGGCAATGTGATTTCATTCGAGGCCAAGGTGAAGGCGCGCAACGTCGCCGTCATCAAGAGCGGCAAGACGGTGCTGGGGTGATGGCATCGTGCCCCGGCTCTGCGGAGCGTCACTTCGTGCCGCACCGCGTCCGGGACACGAGGAAAACAGGGAGCAAAACATCATGGGATTACTCGACGGCAAGGTTGCGCTGATCACCGGGGCGGGCGGCGGGCTCGGTGAGGCCTATGCAAAGCTGTTCGCGCGCGAGGGCGCCGCTGTCGTGGTCAACGACCTCGGCGGGCCCCGTGACGGCAGCGGTGGCGACACCTCGATGGCGCGGAAAGTTGTCGATGCGATCAAGGCCGAGGGCGGCCGCGCGGTCGCCAATGGCGCGGACATCTCCACCATGGCGGGCGGGCAGTCGGTGTTCGACGACGCCATCAAACATTTCGGCCGCGCCGACATCCTCGTCAACAACGCCGGTATCCTGCTCGACCAGACCTTTGCCAAGGCGACCGAAGCCGCATGGGACAAGGTCTTGAAGGTGCATCTGAAGGGCACCTTCTGCGTCACCCAGCCGGTGTTCCGCTGGATGCGGGAGAACGGCGGCGGCGTCATCGTCAATACCTCGTCGACCTCGGGCCTGATCGGCAATTTCGGCCAGACCAATTACGGCGCCGCCAAGGGCGGCATCTGGGGCCTGTCGAACGTGCTGGCGGTCGAGGGCCGCAAATACAACATCCGGATCTGGACGCTGGCGCCGGGCGCGCTGACCCGCATGACCGCCGATCTGCCGCGCTATATCGAGAACCCAAAGTTGGCCCTCGGGCCGGACGGAATTGCCCCGGCCGTGCTATACATGGTCAGCGAATTGTCCGGCGACCAGACCGGCAAGGTCCTCGGCGTTTCCGGCCCGCGGGGCGTGCGCGAGATGCGGATGATGGAAAAGCCGGGCTGGAAGCCGCCGGGTGAAAACTGGAAGGCCCAGGATGTCGTCGAGCACGCCAAGGAGATTTTCTTCTCCGAGGAAGAAATCAAGATGGGCGCGCGACGGTTCTGACACGCTGTCATTCCGGGGCGCCACAGTCTAGAACGTCATTCCGGGGCACGCGAAGCGTGAACCCGGAATCTCGAGATTCCCCGATGTGCAATCGCACATCTGAGGTCTGGTCCTGCGGACCATCCCGGAATGACGGCAAACAAAGTCGAGAGGCACCAATGACAAAACTCACCCACAAGGCCGCAGGCACCTTCGCGATCGCGCCGACGCCGTTCCACGACGACGGCCGCATCGACGACAAATCGATTGATCGGCTGACCGACTTCTACGCCGAAGTCGGGTGCGATGGCGTGACCGTGCTGGGCATTCTCGGCGAAGCTCCGAAGCTGGAAGGCTCGGAGGCCGAGGAAGTTGCAAAGCGCTTCGTGAAGCGGGCGAAGAACATGCAGATCATCGTCGGCGTCTCGGCGCCGGGGTTCGCCGCGATGCGCTCGCTGGCGCGCGCCTCGATGGATGCAGGTGCTGCCGGGGTGATGATCGCGCCGCCGCCGCATCTGCGCACCGACGATCAGGTCACCGGTTATTTCAAGCAGGCGGTGGAGGCGATCGGCGACGACATTCCCTGGGTCTTGCAGGATTATCCGCTGACGCTGACGGTGGTCATGACGCCTGCGGTGATCCGGAAGATCGTGATGGACAGCCCGTCCTGCGTGATGCTCAAGCACGAGGACTGGCCGGGGCTGGAAAAGATTTCCGCGCTCCGCGCCTTCCAGAAGGACGGCTCGCTGCGGCCGCTGTCGATCCTGACCGGCAATGGCGGGCTGTTTCTGGATTTCGAGATGGAGCGTGGCGCCGACGGCGCGATGACCGGCTACGCCTTCCCCGAATTGCTGATCGACGTGGTGAAATTGTCCAAGGCAGGCAAGCGCGACGCCGCGCACGATCTGTTCGACGCCCATCTGCCGCTGATCCGCTACGAGCAGCAGCCAGGCGCGGGATTGGCGGTGCGGAAATATGTGCTGCAAAAGCGCGGCGTGATCGCCTCGAGCGCGCAACGCAAGCCGGGCTCGAGCATCACTGCCGCAGCGAAGGCCGAGGTGGAGTATCTGCTCTCGCGTGTCGCACGGGTCGACAAGCGCGCCAACCTGCAGCCGCAATCAAGTGCTGCGGAGTGATTTGATGGCCGAAGCCGTAAACCCGCGTCCCGCGTCGACCATCCTGCTGCTGCGCGACAGCGCCAACAGAAAAGGCGCCGACGGCAAGAGCCGCGACGAGATCGAGGTCTTCATGATGGTGCGCCATTATGAGATCGATTTTAACTCGGGCGCGCTGGTGTTTCCCGGCGGCAGTGTCGATGCGGGCGATCAGGAGATCATCGCCAACCCTGCGCTTTATTCCGGCGGCGAGGGGCTTGATGCAGGCGCGTTAAGCTTCCGGATCGCGGCGATCCGCGAAACCTTTGAGGAAAGCGGCATTCTCTTGGCCCGTCCACAGGGATCGAAGGCGCTGGTCGATGCAAAGCGCGCCAGCGAAATCGAAGCCGCCAGCCGCGCCGCCTTGTGCGAGAGCAAGACGACGTTCCCTGAGGTTCTCACCGACAACGGAATGCTGCTGGCGCTCGACGAACTGGTGCCCTA
>WNGO01000915.1_pt1 | contig 18560 bp, 15 predicted proteins | sample 5400511 | NCBI WGS metagenome assembly WNGO01 (sample SAMN13153380, study PRJNA577476) | soil metagenome | isolation source: 20 cm soil or saprolite under Garry oak tree replicate 2 | place: USA:California | collected 2016-06-15 | reverse complement strand
CGTGCGTCCTATTTAATTGTGGCACGCCTATCGCTGATTCGGGCGTCCTGCCTGCGTTAGATAGAGCACGCAATCGTGCCAAACGCTTAGAGCGGCTGGCTCTAAGTCATGGAATCGGAAGGCCGCAACAGTTGACAACGGATAGAAGTCGGCCCAATCAACGGCCCAACGTCGCACGAAATGTTTTGCACACGGAAGGAAAGAATTTGTCCCGTTGACAAAGATTCGTTATTTGTTCGCTTTCTGGCCCGTCCTGTTTTTGTACGTCGCAGTACGCGATACCGCCTCCGAGCGCTCCCCGCGACTACCAATCATCAACAGGTTATGAAGAATCAATAGCTTACAGCCGATGGTAGGCGTCCTTCCGTAACTTCGCCAAGGGTTGGCAGACTGCCATACTGTGGCAAAGCGTATGGAAGACGAATTCCAATCATCTGCGCGATTAGTGCCGGTGACAGAGATCAAGCCCACGGAAAGCCCGGCCACTCCGACCGCGCAGGTGGAGCGCCCGTTTCGCGTGAAGCTCCGCGGATCCGTTCTGGTGCTGGTGCGTCTTCCGAATAGGCGGGCGGTGCGCGCCGCGATTCATCAGCTTTCGACGAGCGGTGGAGTCATTCATCTGGAGAAGCCCCTCGACGAAAAGCTGGACGTCGAAATGATCTTTCACATCAGCAAAGCGACGATTCGCAGCAAGGCCCAGATGCTATTTCCCATGTGGGCCACCCAAGGCTGGATGCAGCCCTTCCGCTTTGTCGATCTTCCGCAAAATAGTCGCGAGATTCTCGACGCAAAACTGAAGACGTTCCTGGGCGAAACCGCGAAGGGCGCAGCCGCGGGAGCGTAGCAATCATCCATTCGCAATTTGAGGCGTCCCCGGCGGGACGCTTTTCGTTTTTCACGAGCTCGGTCATCAGGAAACGCCGAGAGTCTGACGGAAGACTCCGGTTACTCTGGTCACATTGGTCCGCGATGCTACGGGTCTATGATCGAAATTAAGGGGTATGCGCCATGAAGCGGCTCAGCTTTCTGATTTCCCTCACGAACGACGACAACGATTATCAACAGGAACAGGCTGCGGCGGCCGAGAAGACGGCGCGGCGTCTGGGCGTCGACGTCAAGATCATCCACGCCAGTAATGATCCGCTGGTGCAGAGCCAGCAATTGCTGCAATACGTGCAGGACTCCTCAAAAGCGAAACCGGACGCAATCATGTTCGAGCCGTCCGGCGGGACCGCGTTTCCCCAGGTGGCCAGAGCGGCAGCAGCAGTGGGCATTGGCTGGGTAGTGCTGAATTTTGATGTGGATTACATCCTAGATTTGCGGCGCCAATATAAGGTTCCAATGTGCACCATCACCTCCGATCACGAGGAAATCGGCAAGATTCAGGGAATGCAATTTGCAGCGCTGCTGCCGAATGGCGGGTCGGTTTTATATATCGAAGGACCGAACAACAGCTCCGCTGCAAAACAACGCTCGATCGGGATGAGCAAGAGCAAGCCCGCGAACATTCAAGTGAAGACACTCCGCGCGAACTGGACCGAGGAGAGTTCGTATAAGGCGGTGACTTCGTGGCTGCGTCTGCAGACTTCGCAGCACAGCCGCATCGATCTGGTCGGCGCGCAAGACGACAGCATGGCCATGGGAGCGCGCAAAGCGTTCAGCGAAATTGCCGAATCCGATCGCGCGCGCTGGATGAAGATCCCGATCACCGGTTGCGACGGAATGCCTAAGACAGGCCAGGCCTGGGTTCGAAACGGCAGCCTGGCCGCAACGATCTACATTCGCCCGAACACGGACCTGGCGATTGAAATGTTGGTCGAAGCATTCAAGAGCGGCACGATGATGCCCGATCGCAAGGTGACCGAGCCAGAATCGATCCCCTCGTTGGCAGAGCTAGCGGCCGCCGGAAAAATGACGAAGGCGGCGAAGGTCTAGCTTCAAGTTTTCACAGTTTTTCAATGCGTCCCAAGCGGGACGCCACCTTACGCATGCAGGTAGCGACAGCGCCTCGGCTGTCCTGCGAGGGCAAAGCCCAGCAGCCCCGTCCACACAGCCGCCGTCACCCCAGGACGCCCCACCCATTCAGAAACTTGACAGCAGGGAGTAATCTGTCCGTCAACCGCGCTACAGGCTTTTCCGTCGTCGTGCAGTGAAAAGTTTGCAGCTCACCCGTGAAGGAGATTCTTATGGCAAACACCGCCCAAAACTTAGAGATCGTAAAGCCGGGTCAGGAACCCGCGCAGTCCCAGTCAGTCTGGGACCGCATCGCAGCCAGCAGAGAATTTCAAGACTTGATAGCGATCAAAAAGACATTCATCGTGCCGGCATTCATCTTCTTCCTCGTCTACTACTTCGCGCTGCCGGTGCTCGTCGGGTACGCGCCGAAATTCATGGCGATGAAGGTAATCGGGCAGGTGAACCTGGCCTACCTCTTCGCACTCTCGCAGTTCTTTGTGGCGTGGATTATCGCCGCCCTCTACGTGAAGGCCGCTAATAACTTCGATCGTCTCGCCAAGGACATTCTGGATAAGACCGGCAAGGGAGACAAGTGAGTCATGAACATCTCATTAATCATGTTCCTGGTATTCATCGCGGTCACTCTGGCGATCACTTACTGGGCGTCGCGCCGGTCGGCGGGATCATCGGCATACTTTGCCGCAAGCCGGCAGATTACCGGATGGCAGAACGGAATCGCGGTCGCCGGCGATTATATGAGTGCGGCATCGTTTCTGGGCATTGCGGGCATCATTGCGTTTCAGGGATATGACGGATTTCTTTTTTCAGTGGGATGGTTAGTCGCCTATCTGACTGTGCTGCTGGTAATCGCCGAACCTCTCCGCAATGCCGGCAAATACACCATGGCCGATGTGCTGGCCTATCGTCTGAAGCCGCGGCCAGTGCGGGCGATGGCATCGCTCAGCACGCTGACCGTCAGCACGTTCTACATGATCGCGCAGATGGTGGGCGCGGGCACGCTGGTCAAGTTATTGCTCGGCGGATATGTCACATACAACCAGGCTGTGATCGGTGTCGGCATACTGATGATCGTCTACGTCGTGTTCGGCGGAATGCTGGCGACGACCTGGGTGCAGATCATCAAGGCGATCTTGCTGATGGCCGGCACGATCATGCTCAGCATTCTGGTGATGGCACACTTCCACTTCAGCTTTGGACAGTTCTTCGGCGCCGTCGGGCACGTGACCTATCACGATGCCAAGGGCGCCGTAGTGGTGCAGGACTTTCTGCAGCCGGGTCTGCGATACAAGCCTCCATACGGCCCCCTGGAACTAATCTCTCTGGGCATGGCGTTGATCTTCGGCACGGCGGGCCTGCCGCACATTCTGGTGCGGTTCTACACGGTGCCTGACGCGAAGACGGCGCGCCATAGCGTGGTGTGGGCGATGGTACTGATCGGTAGCTTTTACATCATGACCACGTTCCTTGGATTCGGCGCAGCGACGATCGTCGGCCCGGATTTCATTAAGGGGCATGGCGGCACAAACATGAGCGCGCCTTTACTCGCGCAAGCTCTGGCGGGGAATGTTTTCTTCGCCTTCATTTCATCGATTGCGTTCGCGACGATCCTGGCTGTGGTTGCCGGATTGACGATCAGCGCTACCACTTCGTTCTCGCACGATTTCTGGACCAACGTCATCCACAACGGAGTAGAGCGGAAGTCGGGCGAGGAAGTGCTGGTTGCGCGGATCTCGGCGTTTGTGGTGGGCGGAGTGTCCATCGCATTAGCGATCAAACTGCAAACAGCGAACGTAGCATTTCTTGTTGCGCTTGCGTTTGCGGTGGCGGCGTCGGCGAATCTGCCGGTGATTGTGCTGTCCATATTCTGGCGGCGGTTTAACACGGCGGGCGCAGTGGCAGGACTCGCCGTCGGTCTGCTGGCGTCGATTGGCCTGATTCTGGTGAGCCCGAGCCTGATGGGAATTGATCCGCCGACCGTTACGGGAGCGGCGCGCCATCTGATTCAGGCGAAAGCCTGGTTCCCGCTGGAAAATCCCGGCATCCTGAGTATTCCGTTAGGATTCCTCGGCGCCATCATCGGGACGCTGATCAGTTCGGAACCGACCTCGCAGGAAAAATTCAACGAACTGCTGGTGCGCTCGAATACCGGCCTGGGAGCGGAGAAAGCGACAGCCCACTAAACCAATATCTCAGAGGCAAGGGGTGGGGATCGGTCGAACCAGTCTTCGTTCGTCGGACCTCCACTCCTAGCCTGTTTTGCTAGCCCCTGCTCTCAAACCCTGCTCTTGATATGCTAGAGTCAGCCTCGCGGGCCCATAGCTCAACGGTTAGAGCAGCAGACTCATAATCTGTTGGTTCCAGGTTCAAATCCTGGTGGGCCCACCAAAGCCCGCGCATTTTCTATCAATCCACGAACCCCGCCTTCATTCCACAGGTGCGAAGGACCAGTATTCAACCTAAGGTCGTCCATCTGGAAATACGGCCTCTCCTCTATGGCGACTCAGCCACTCGTCCTATTAGAAAGGTTATGATGTGTTTTATAGACGATTAGAAGATAAGATTCGCCACCTGTGCGTGCTCGCGACCACCGCGAAGAACGAAGACGCGTGGCTGGTCATGTCTGAACTTCGCCTGTTGATCCGACAACACGTTGCTCAATTGCGGTTGGTGGCCGCTGGCAGGTTATCGGGCGCGAGGGAATTTCTCGAAAGACGCGGCGGGCAAACGCCTCCTGAAGAGCTCCCGTCCGATTGAATCGACCCCCTACCTCGTGACAACCATAGTGGTTTTCGGGGACCGGGATAAGGGGAAACCTATGATGACAACCGATCCGAAAAAGCCTCGCAAGCAATCGCCTGAGAGCATCGAGTATCAGCCAGCGCAATCAGAAGGTCCGACGAATGAACCTGGAAGTGGAGAAGAGGTGAGTGAGCGCCGCAACGAGGAAACCGACGCTCAGAGTAAGGAAGATTCGGTGTAGTTAGACAGAAACCTAAGGTGAGAGTACAGCGGACAAGGCGCTCGCACGGCTCAGGAACTAAGGCACCGAGGAGCGCGGATTCTAGAACAGCTGCAGATCTTATTCCAGCGTCTCCGACTCGAATGGCTCTGCAGAGGGCTGCCCTCAACTGCAAGGCTTGTGATCTGTGGAGAAATGCCACGCAAACGGTTTTTGGGGAAGGTCCAACTCCGGCGCGCGTGATGTTCGTTGGTGAACAGCCTGGCGACAGCGAAGACAAGGTTGGCCATCCCTTTGTTGGGCCTGCCGGAAAATTGCTTGACGAGGCATTGGTCGAAGTTGGAATCGACCGTTCCGAGGTTTACATCACCAACGTCGTTAAGCATTTTAAGTGGGCCGTGGCTCAGCGCGGCAAGCGCCGCATCCACAAGAAACCTCGTCAGTCAGAAATCGAAGCGTGCCGTCCCTGGCTTGATGCTGAGTTGCAGGTTGTGGGGCCCGAAGTGCTGGTTTGCCTTGGAGCGAGCGCGGCGCAAGCGCTGCTGGGTAAGGATTTTCGAGTCACGCGCGAGCGTGGAACTCTCCTGAAGAGCCATCTCGCGCCCTACATCATGGCGACGACGCACCCAGCGTCAATCCTCCGCGCGCCCGACAGTGATGCCCGCGAGCAACAGCGCCGGGAATTTGTTCGTGATTTAAGGAAGGTCGCCGACCTGATCCATGCCAGCCGCGCATCTGCGGCGTAGACATCGGCCTTCAGCTGTCTCAGGCGACTGGCGCCGGGATGGCGGGTGTGCCCGTGGACCTCGGAGGCACGGTCGCTTTGGCGATCGGGACGGACGATGGCGTCCGTCCCTACACTTGGCTTCGCCTTCGCTGGTCGAGGACCACCCACCCGTCAGACCCAATAAAGCTTATTCAGAGTTGCCTCGTTGTTCGGTGCTGGTTGGGGTAATCATGCCATAGATTCCGTCAGCTTCATCGTTCGCGCCAGCGGTGAAAAACAACTGGTTGCCTAAGCCACTATTCAGGTTATCGCCTCCGAAACTCAAGGCCCACAGTCCGCCGATCGTTAGAGGAGCGCCGGTCGAGTCAAGGAGCGTGCCTTCCAATTTTCCACTGACCGCGTTGAACGCATGGATCAAACCATCGCCGAAGTTGCCGATCAGCAGCCGGTGGCTGAAGGGACCGAAATCCCCTGGCGCCAGAGCAATGCCCCAGGGCGCGTTGAGGAAACGATGCGGCAGTCGCAGCAGGAGGTTTCCGAAAACGTCGAACACGTCAACGTAGCCAAGTCCGGGGCCGTGGTCCTCGTCGTGGGAGCCCGGTTTCCGATGCGCGAAGGTGACCACGATGTTGCCGCCCACGTTCTGAATGCCGAACGGAGCGTAATTGGGCGGAAGATTCGCATCGAGGAAAATACCGGACAGGCCAAGCCTGTGAAATTTCCCGTCGAATACTTCGACTTCACCGCTCTGAAAGTTGGTCGCGTAAAGACGCGGCGCCCCGGACGGCAAGGTTGCCAGCGCGAGTCCTTTATAGATCGCGCTTCCGGCACGATTCACTTTTATGATCGCGGCCGTCGGATTCGCGCCGGGATTCCAGCCGGAAATGGTGCCGTCTTCGGTGGCGAACAAGAAGAACGCCGATTGCCCGGGACCAACTTCGAACGCGCCGGTGTAGTTAAAGACCGTCCCCGTGGGTGTTCCACCCGGTTGTCCATTGGGTGCTGGAATCGTAACCACGAGCGATTTTGGCAATCCGGTGCTGTCATACAGCGTTGACAACCCCGTGCCGTTGTCGGAAATCCACCAGGGCGAGCCCGACGAGCGCGACATTCCCCAGGGATTTACGAGGTTGGGATCGACGTTCGGCGCCGTCGGCGAGACGGTGGCGTTGTCGGTGGTGAGATCGGTTCTTTGGTAGTGCTGCGCTAGCCCGTTGCTGGCAGCCAGCAGTAGAAAAGTCAGAGCGAGGGCGGCCGTACTGGCCGCATGCTTCCAATTCCCTAAGCGCAACATGCTGTTCTCCTTTGTAGGCACCCGGCCAAAACGCTCCCCTACTTTTTCCCCGAACGGATTGTGACCATGGAGTGGTCGGAGAATGTCATAGGATCGTCAAATTTTTGTCATCTTGTTGCACGGCGAGGATCACCTCGTATGAGGCGGACCCGAGGATCACAATACAAATAAGAAAGACTGCGGCCCGATAACCTGGGGCCGCCGGACAGCCGGGGCTGTTCCTGCTTGGTTCGTCTTCGCGGAGTGGGCTGGGGACTTTTCGGATTGGGAGATTGCACGGTGCGTAGTGCTGGCGGCTAGATGGGATGGCCTTTGAAGAAGTAGATCAGTTCGATGATCAGGATAACTACGACCATCAATTCCAGTACAAAAGCTCGGGACTGGTTGAACTGCTCGATCATGAAGCGGTAGAGATCTTCGGCGGTGTCGAGTTTTTCTTTGACCAGGTCTTTGTAGTCGGGCACTCCGACTTTTTGGGCGCAGAGTTTGTAGAGGCGGGCGGAAAACATGTCGCTGAGAAACTTGATGGCGTTGTCGGCGCGCTCGGTGAGTTCGTTCACGTCGAGCAGGACGGTGTGCAGTTTCGAGGCGGCACGGGCAGTGCGCCACCGGGACCAGAGCCCGGTGCCTCCTTTTTCGAGGAAGTCGTAGACGTTTTCCAGTTCCTTGGTGAGCAGTTCGTCATAGTGGCGAAACTCGAGAAGCTGCGAGTTGGCGTATTGCAGGAGCTGGATGGCGGTTTCGGCGCCGGAAGGCGTGTCGTAGATGAAGGCGGCGTTCCATCCGATGACAGCCAGGTCGGTCGGATAATAGGAGATGCGGGACTGGAAAATTTCCTGGCGCTCGCCTTCAGAGAGGGTGGCGGTTTCCCCGCGAACGACCTGGGCGATGGCGTTGCGCTGCGTGGCCAGGAGTTCTTCGGCGTTGGGGGATCCTTCGATCTCGCCCACATGGAAGATGAAGTAGTCCTCTTGCAGCCAGCCGTCCTCATTGTAGGGCTTGACCAGCGCGGGAGCGGCGCGCTCGAGTTTTTGCCGGACTACGCGGCTGGCCAACTTTTCGAAGCTGGTGTCTGAAGTCCAGCGGGAGGAGAGTTCGATCAGCTTCCGCCAGTCGCCGGAGAACGGGAGTTCGAAGATCAGGCTGACCACGCCGTAATCGTAATACTGAATCTCTCCGGTGAGGCGCTCGCCGGAGTCGAGGATCAGTGGCTCGAGCGTCTCCTCGACAGGAGGGCGCTGGTAGCGAACGTAAGCTGGGGCCTTTTTGAAACTGGCTTGGGTGGTGCGGGCTCCGACGATTTGGCGAAGGGCGTCGAGGCGGATCTCTTCGCAGACGTCGAACTGGATCAGCACTAGCACGGAGCCGCGAAGAGGGGAGGAGGTGGGGGACTGCGTGCACGACTCGACCTGCGTGGTGAGGGCGGCGGCTACGTCGGAGGAGACTAACGTGGTGACTTCGCGGTCCATGGGGTTTCTCAGATGCTCGTTGTCAGCTTTTTCCGTGAGACTCGGCGGCGGACTACTTGCCTTCCTGCTCTATATATTCTCCCAAAAAAGGCGGGGTTTGGGGGAGGGTTGATGTAAGTTGTTGATTCGGAATAGTTTCCGATGCTTTGGGTATGGGGTGCGCTCGGGGCTCGGCTGGATTTTTGACCGCAGAGGGCGCGGAGGAAATCCGCGGAGAACGCCGACGAAGTCTGAGGGTACGCGGGAGTCGCTGTGTCCCGTCAGCGTTTGCGGGTTAGGAGCCAACTGGCGAGCCCGACAGCGGCTGCGGCTCCGATTCTTTTTGCGGCGCGGGTCATCGAGGCGCGGATTTCTTGGTCGTGATCGCGGACCGCCCGCGATTCTGGGTACGGGTCGTCTTTGTCTAGTGCGCTAGGGTGGAGGGCCAACTGAAGGACTTCGGCTAAGTGCAGGGCATGGCGGGTCGTGTTTTGGGCGATTTGTTCGCGGCAGCTGAAGCCGTCGGCGATGATGAGCCAATCGTCAGGGGCCTGACGCACGGCGGGGAGGAGTTCTAGCTCTCCGATGGTTTGGGAGATTTCGTAGTGCTCGGCGTGGAAGCCGAATGATCCGGCCATGCCGCAGCATCCGGGGGCAGGAGCCGTGAAGTCGACGCCCAGGCGGTGGAGGAGAGATTCCTCGGCGGTCATCTTCATGATCGATTTGTGATGGCAGTGGCCGTGGAGTAGGGCTTTGCGCGGGAGTTGTGGGAGCGTCGCGCCGGGGATTAGTTTTTGTTCGAGGAATTCGCTTAGCAGGAATGTTTGTTTGCTCAGGGCTTGGGCGCGGGCGTCGTGGGGGAAGAGATTTGTGAGTTCGTCGCGGAACACAGCCACGCACGACGGCTCCAGTCCGACTACGGGGATGCCGGCCTCGATCTCGGGCTCGAGTTGATCGAGGATCTCCAGGAGCAGGCCTTCGGCGCGATCCAGCATACCGAAGTCGTAGAGTGGGCGTCCGCAGCAGAGGTTGGCTTCGGGGACCAGGACGCGGAATCCGGCGGTTTCGAGGACCTCGACGGCGGCACGGGCGGTCTGGGGGAGGAAGTAATTGTTGAAGGTGTCGGCCCAGAGGAGGACCTCGGGGGCTGAAGCCCCATCTTCGTCGGACGTCTGACGCGGCGCTGAAGCGCGGCTCTTCGACGGTTGCTCCGGGTGTTCGTATGCCGACTCTTCGGGGCTGGCTTGCCATGGATTCCGGGAGTCTGCTTCGCGGGACGCTGTCGACCACGCTCGCTGGCGCTCGCGGGGCGGACGAAGGCGTCCGCCCCTACACAAGCTGAACCATTGTTTGAACGTCTGGGGTGCGAACGGGGGAATGCGGCGCTTTGTCGGGATGCCTCCGATTTTTTTTGCGATGTCGCTGAGGAATGGGAGCTGCGTTGTCAGGTTGACCAGGCCTGGAGCTTTCGACGCTAAGCTCGCCCAGAAATCGATGTTGCCGAAGGCGTAGGCGTTCAGGGGGCGGAGGCGGCCTTCGTAGTAGTGAGAGAGGAATTCGGCTTTGTAGGTGGCGACGTCAACGCTGACGGGGCAGTCGCTCTTGCATCCTTTGCAGGCCAGGCAGAGATCTAGCGAGTGTTTGACTTCTTCGCTGCGCCAGCCGTCGCCGATGACTTCTCCTTGCGTCATCTCCCAGAGCAGGTGAGCGCGGCCGCGGGTGGAGTGTTCTTCATCGTGGGTGGCGCGCCAGCTGGGACACATCACGCCGCCTTCTTCGCGGCGGCACTTGCCAACACCGACGCAGCGCAGCGCAGCGTGCGAGAGGCTGCCATGATCTTGCGGGAACTGGAAATGGGTTTGCGGCTCCCACGGTGCGTAGTTCGGGCCCAAGCGGAGATTTTCGTCGAGCTTGTTGGGACGGATCAGCTTGCCGGGGTTCATCTTCCAGTCGGGATCCCAGGCGGTTTTAAATTTGCGGAAGGCCTCGATCAGTTCTGGGCCGAACATTTTCGGAAGGAGTTCAGCGCGGGCTTGTCCGTCGCCGTGTTCGCCGGAGAGGGATCCGCCGTAGCTGACTACTAGGTCAGCGGCTTCTTCGACAAACTTGCGGTACTTGGCAATTCCCTCTTTCGATTGCAGATCGAAGTTGAGGCGCGTGTGGACGCAGGCGTGGCCGAAGTGTCCGTACAGCGAGCCTTTGTAACCGAACTCTGCCATCATTTTGCGGAGGTCGCGAAGATATCCGCCTAGCTTCTCGGGAGCGACGGCGGCGTCTTCCCAGCCTTCCCAGTTCAGAGGCTCGCCAGGAACGTGCGAGGTTGCACCGAGGCTCGACTCGCGAATTTCCCAGACGCGCTTGGCGTTGGCACCGGAGTAGAGCTTTACGTTTGGCGGATTGGGGCTGCGGCGGAGCGCGTCGATCAAGCGCTGAGCTTGCATCTCGGCGCCTGGGATGGATTCGGCGCCGAACTCGACCATGAGCCATCCTTCACCCTCGGGGAGTAATGCGAGGCCTTCGGTGTTGATGCCTTTTGTGCGCTCGTAGTAGACGAGCAGGTCGTCGAAGCCTTCTAGGCCGATGGGCTTGTGCTCGAGGATTTCGGGAATGTGGTCGGCGCATTGATAGATGTCGGGATAGGCGAGGACTACGAGGACGCGTGACGGGGGACTTTCGATCAGGCGGCAGGTGGCTTCGAGGATTGTGGCGCACGTGCCTTCGGAGCCAACTAACGAGCGGGCTACGTGGAAACCGTTTTCGGGGAGAAGGTAGTTGAGGTTGTAGCCGGAGACTCGCCGGGGGATGTTGGGGAATTTTTGACGGATTAGGTCCGCGTATTGATCCGCGATTTGCCTGAGGGTCGAGGTGATTTGATCGACCCGAGTGAGGGCGCTGCGGCCGGATACTTCCGGGCCGCCGGACAGCCGAGGGCGGCTGTCCCCACATGTTTCATCTTCGGTGCCGGCGCGGATTGAATTCTGAGCGACGGTTAGGCGCACGCCATCGTAGGTCACTACGTCCAGAGCTTCGATGTTGTCGTCGGTTTTACCGCCCATGATGGAGTGGACGCCGCAGGAATTGTTGCCGATCATGCCGCCGATGGTGCAGCGGTCGTGGCTGGCAGGGTCGGGGGCGAAGGTCAGGTGATGTTTTTCGGCGGCGTTGCGGAGGTGATCCAGAACTACTCCGGGTTGGACTCGCGCGATGCGGCGCTCGGGATCGATCTCGAGGATATTTCCCATGTACTTCGTGAAGTCGAGAACGACGGCTACATTGCAGCATTGTCCGGCGAGAGAGGTGCCACCGCCGCGACACAGCAGCGGAGCGCCGTACTCGCGGCAGACGGAGATGGCGGCGAGGACGTCGTCGGCGTCGCGCGGGAGAACAACGCCGATCGGAACCTGGCGGTAGTTGGAACCGTCGGTGGCGTAGAGGGCGCGGCTGCCATTGTCGAATTTCACGTCGCCGCGGAGTCGCGTTCGCAGGGCTTCGTGCAGCCCCAAGGGATCGGTCTGTGATGGTCTTGAAGCTGGCACGGAGTCTGCGGCAGTATCTGACATCAACCGGGGTCTTCTCAGTCCTAGGACTTCTTGGTCATGGAGACGATCGTAAATCTGGAACCGTCGCCACTGGACTGGACGCTGATGGTCGTCGAGTTTCCTTTGTCGCCAGAGACGATGCTGCAATGAGTCTGGTCGGAACTGGCGACCTGGGCGCTGGGAAATTTCTGCTTGTAGAAATCACAGACTTTGTCTACGGAATCGTTGCTCTCGAAGTTGGCGGTGACCGTGTGGAGACTGCCGAATGTCACCGACGCTGTACCTTCTTTTCGCAGGTCGGCTCCGGGGTAGATCTCCACACCGAGATCCTTTGCGGTTTGCTCGGGATCGGTGGAGGTCTCCATATTGCCGAAGGGGGTTTCGACTTTCACATTGTCGCCCTTCTGCGAGACGTGGGCGCTCTTGATAGCGCGATGGATGACGATGCCGCATGTGACCATGCCAAGGACTCCGATCAGGACGATGACGCCAACGATGACCAGGATGACCTTGAGGGCGCTGCTGCCGCCTTTGGACGGCGGCGGGCCGGGAGCGATGGACTGGGCAGCGGCAGCAGGAACGCCACTCACCGCTGCGCCGCAATTGTTGCAGAATTTTGTGCCCTCGTTGAGGGGTGCACCGCAGGAATTACAGAATGCCATGGTTCACCTCGCGCATCAGCTTGACGGGCGAGTATACCGCAGGAGGCGCGGGGATTCGAGGTCGAGTTTGAGGTGGAACACGGGGCCTCAAGGCCCTTCGATTTTTGAGGCTGAGGCGACCCTGAAGGGCCGCTCTTCCACGGTTCTGGATGACATCATTCCGAACGGAGGCGGTTCTCGGGGTGCGTGCAATCGAGACTGTTGCGGAGAGCGGGCGGGCGCGGGGGCGAGACGCCCCCTCCACAGCCAGCGGGACGCCGGCGCTACGAAGGAGAGTTCTTCCAACGTGCCGCTCGGTGGTAATAGCGCGCTCGCTTTGCTCGCGCGACGGACGAAGCCGTCCGTCCCAACACAAGCTAGCTGAAGGAGCGGGTGGCGTAGTCGAACATGGAGAGGGCCAGCAGGAGGATCAGGAAGAAAATTGTCGAGGCTACGACGAGCTTCAGGAGTTTCTCGCTGGCACCTCTTAGGTGCATGAAGAAGAGGGCGACAAGGAGCGCCTTGGTGGTCGCGATGATGAGCGCTACGGCGGCGTTGAAACGGCCTAGATCGATCAATGCGGCTTCGTAGGTTAGGAACGTGCCTAGTAGCAGCGCTCCCCAGACGGCGAAGTAGGTCTTCAGCGGTGACGATTTGGAGTGGTCATGCATACGATGATCTCAGGTGCTGATGAAAGTTGGACGAAATACCGCTTCAGACGCTTTGACGGGTCGGCTTGGGAAGTCGAAATCCCCACCCTGTCGCATAGAACGCGACAAGGGTGGGGCACCCTCGGGATTTGTTGTGCTGGCGGCGATCGTCTTTTTTAATGTGCAATCCATGTTACGGGTGACGGTCGATTAGATAGAGCAACGGGAACAGGTAAATCCAGACGATATCTACGAAGTGCCAGTAGAGGCCGCCGATTTCTAAGGGCGTGTGATAGCGTGGCGTGAAGCGGCCCTTCCACGCCATCGATAGGAGCCAAGTGAAGATGCCGAGTCCCACGATCATGTGCAGGGCGTGGAGGCCGGTCATGATGAAATAAAGAGAGAAGAAGATCTGGGCGTGCTGCGGGTTGGCGTATTGGCCGGGATGTCCGGGAATCTGCTCGTGGTCGAAGCTGAAACTTACGCCTGGAACGTGGTGCTCTTCGAATTTGTCTTTGTACTCGATGCCCTTGATGCCTAGAAAAGCGACGCCAAAGAGCATGGTGAGAACAAGCATCAGGATCATCAGCCCGCGACGTGCAGTTTGTGCGGCCCAGATCGCGAGAACGACTGTCAAGCTGCTGCAGATCAGGACAGCCGTGTTGGTGGCGCCGAGCGCCGCATTGATGGACTTGCTGGCAGCGGCGAAGTCTCCGAAATACCAGCGGCGGTAGATCAGGTAGGCGCAGAACAGGCCGCCGAAGAACATGACTTCAGTCGCAAGGAAGATCCACATACCGAAGCTGGCAGAGTCGCGCTGCTGCTCTTCTGTGGCGAAATGATGGAGCAGAGCAGGGTTGTGGAGACCGTCGCGGTGTGGGACGGCAGCTTGGCTATCCGACAACTTGGACCTCCTCTTTGTGACCTTTATCGATCTCCTCGTAGTTATAGGCTTCCCAGGTCACGACGGGCTCTTCGTCGAAGTTGAAAGTCGTGGGCGGAGACTGCGTTTGCCACTCGAGTCCGGCGGCATTCCATGGATTGTCGGGCGCGGGCTTGCCGTAGCGCATCGACCACAGGAAGTAAATCATGGGCAGCAGGTAGCCGACACCAAGCACAGTCGAGCCAGCGGTCGAGAACACGTTGAGGATCTGGAATTCCGGCATGTGGCTGTAGTCGGCGTATCGGCGAGGCATGCCGAGATATCCGAGAATAAATTGCGGGAAGAAGGTCAGGTTGAATCCGATAAAAACGATCAGGGCGGCGAGGCGCGCCCAGCCTTCGGGATAAAGCTTGCCGGAAATCTTCGGCCACCAGAAATGCATTCCGCCCAAGTAACCCATGAGCGCGCCGCCGACCATGATGTAGTGAAAGTGCGCGATGACGAAATAGGTGTCCGTCACATGCACATCGACGCCGAGTGCGGCCAGGAAGAGGCCAGTCAATCCGCCCATCGTGAACAGGCCAAGGAAACCGAAGGCGTAGAGCATGGGCGCGTCGTAGCGAATCGAGCCTTTATACAGAGTCGCGGTCCAGTTGAAGACTTTGACAGCGGAAGGGACGGCGACGGAATAGCTCAGCAGAGAGAAGATGAGCGCAGCGTAGACGGAAATTCCCGCGACGAACATGTGGTGCGCCCAGACGAGGAATCCGAAGACCGCGATGGCGATAGAGGAGAAGGCGACGAAACTGTATCCGAAAATGCGCTTGCGCGAGAAGCAGGCAATGATCTCGGTGACCACGCCCATCGAGGGCAGAATCATGATGTAGACCGCGGGATGCGAGTAGAACCAGAACAGGTGCTGGAAGAGTAGAGGATCGCCTCCAAGTTTGGGATCGAAGATGCCGAGATGCAGGGTGCGTTCGGCGACGACAAGAACGAGCGTAATGGCGATCACCGGAGTTCCGAGAATCTGAATGATGCTGGTGGCATAATGCGCCCAGACGAAGAGGGGTAGACGCGACCAGGTCAGTCCGGGAGCGCGCATGCGGTGGATGGTAACGACAAAGTTCAGTCCGGTGAGGATGGAGGAGAATCCGGAGACGAAGATGGCGAGTCCGGCTTCGATGACTTTCGTGTTGCTGAAGGCGGTGCTGAAGGGAGTGTAGAAGGTCCAGCCGGTATCGACGCCGCCGGTCAACATGCAGTAGACCATCATGATGCCGCCGATGATGTAGAGGTACCAGCTCAGCAGATTGACGCGCGGGAAGGCGAGATCTTTCGCGCCGACCATCAACGGGATAAGGAAATTCCCCAGCACTGCCGGGATGGACGGGATCAGGAAGAAGAAGACCATCACCTGACCGTGCATAGTGAAGAGCTTGTTGTAGGTATCGGCCTGGACGAGATCGCTGGCGGGCGTGAGCAATTCCAGGCGGATGAGCAGGGCGAAGAATCCGCCGACAAAGAAGAAGAAGGTAATCGAGATCAGGTAGAGCAGCGCGATGCGCTTGTGGTCCGTGGTGAGGAGCCACGATTCAGCACCGTAGTGCTTGTTGAGGTAATTCTCTCGTTCGACGGATGGAACAGTAGCCGTGGCCATAAACTATTGCACCTGATTTCCTTTGCCTGGCTCGCCTGCGGGCGCGGTCGTGGCGTGCGCTTTTGTCTCGCCTGCGGCGGGTTGCGACTGTGATTTCACGTAGGCCACTAGCGCGTTGAGTTGCTCTTCACTGACCAGCCCCTGGAATGTCGGCATGAGGGACTTGAAGCCTTTCACGACTTTGGCGTTGGGATCAAGGATGGATTCGCGCAGATAGTTCTCGTCGGCGATGATGATGCGTCCATCTTCGAGTTGGACGGGCTTGCCGAAAATTCCCTGCAAGTTGGGGCCGCGTCCCGGCGAGTCGGTTCGATGGCAGGTGACGCAACCGAGTTCGGCAAATATCTTTTCACCAGTCGCGGAAAGCGGGCCGCCGGTGCCGCCGCTCATCCAGGCCTCATACTGCGCGGGCTCCAAGACGACGATGGAGCCGATCATGCCAGAGTGCTGGGTGCCGCAATATTCTGTGCAGAACAGGTGATACGTGCCGGGCTTGGTGGCGTGGAACCAGGCGACGGTGTAGCGGCCGGGGAGCACGTCTTGCTTCATGCGGAACGCGGGGACGAAGAAACTGTGGATGACGTCCTGCGAGGTCATGATGAGTTTGACGTCGCGGCCGACGGGGACGTGGAGTTCATTAATCTCGCGCTGGCCTTCGGCATGTTCGAGCTTCCACATCCATTGCTTGGCGACGACGTAGACTTCGGTGGAATCGCTGGGAGGAGTGCGGCCCTTGAAATAGACAACCGCGCCCCAGGCGAAGATCACCATGAAAACACCAAGAGGAATGATCGACCAGCTGAGTTCGAGAGGCGTGGAGCCTTCGATCTGTTCGGCTGGAACGCCTTTGCGATAGCGATAGCGGGCAGCGAAATAGATGAGGGCGGTGAAGATGAGCAGGGTCATCAGCCCGGAGACGATGAGCAGGAAGATGAACAGAGCATCGACGTTGCCCGCCATGCTGGAGGCCCGTTGCGGCCACAATGGAAAGTTATCGAACATTTGCGTTTAACTTAGTCCTGCCTGACGCGGTTTGGCGTGATCCCAACCTTTGCGCGGGGCAATACGCTCCAGGCGCAAGAGAACGAGGATCAGGCCGCCGATGAACACGATGGTCAGCGCGCCCCCCAGTTTCAACATGTTGCTGACGATTGCGCCATATTTGCCGGTCGCGGGATCGTAGTGATAGCAGTACAAAAGAACTTGATCGACGGCGTTGCCGATTTTTCCCTGCGAGGCTTCGACTAATCCCATACGCAAGTCTTTCGGCGGGAAGTCGACGCCGTAGAAATAGCGCGAGATGCGGCCCTGCGGAGTCAGAACCATGATGGCTGTGGCGTGCGCGTACTGGTTCTTGGCGGCGTCGTACTGATATTGGAAGCCTACGGCTTTGGTAAGGGCGTTGATAGAGTCAGCAGGGCCGGTGAGGAAATGCCAGCCGGCGGCGCCGGTCGGGCGTCCGTAGCGCTTGAGGTAGTCTCGCTTCTTTTCAGCGGCGAGTTGCGGAGTTTCCTGCGGATTGAAGCTGACGGTGATGACCTCGAATTCGTTGCCAGCGTCGAACTTGATCAGCTTCATGGAGCCGGTCAGTCCTGCGAGAGCTTCGCCGCAGAGCATGGGACAGTTGTAGTAGACGAGGTTGAGGATCAGGGGTTTCCTGCCGAAGTAGTCGCCTAGTTTGACCGGACGGCCCGTGTCGTCTACGAAGGAGAGATCTCCAGGGACCTGGGCGTCTAGATGCTGCTCGATGCCGACGTTTTGCAGGTACGGCGGACGAACGTTCGCGGGCGGGGACATGATGCCTTTGGACATGCCTTGTCCCCAGGCCATCGGGGCGAGAAGGATTAATGCTGCCAGCAAAAAGCTTTTACCGCAGAGGACGCTGAGGACTCGCAGAGGGCGCTGAGAACGGAGCGCAACAACTGCTGTCGAGCTTCGCTCGACCGGGCAGCCGGGGGCGGCTGTCCCCACATGAGCGGTGCATGCACCAGCAGCAACGCCTAAGATCGAATTATTATTCAGGGCTTTCACTTCTTATCTGCTTCCTTAGCTTTGCCATCGGCTTTGGAGACTGCGATCGTGTCCGAGGGCTGCGTGCGCGTGGGGAGTCCGCGTTGGGCCAGGAGCTCGATGGCGCGGTCGATCGGAATGCGGACGGTGCCGGCATTCTCATCGACATTGCCGTAGGTGCTGAGAGTATCTTCCTCGCGCTGGCGAATCGTATTCAGTTCAGTGCGCTCATTCGTTTCGAGTTGTGGCTCAGGAAAATTCTTCCGGAGATATTTTTCGTAGTCGGCGCCTTCGGAATCCGTTTTGTATTCGGGCGGTAATCGACGGGTGTCGGCGGGCGCCGTCGCAGCTAATGGGCTCACCGGTGTTTGATCGGCTTGAGAACGCTTCTCCAGGACGCGGAAAAAAACGCTGACCGCGAGGTAGGTCACGACCAGGGCCAGCACCAAGCCACCGAGGAAATAGTAGACGGCGCGAACACCGATATCCCGGCGCTCGTAGTCGGCGTGTCCGTTGGTCTTCTCGGGATGGATGTCGTTCGTCATGCGTTCTCCGGAATTCCCGGCGGATGTGTGGAGTGGGGATCGAAAACGTCGTTGGCCGAGACGTCATAGACGGGCAGCAACGGGAGAGCCGCAAGGTTGCGGCAGAAGAAGAATATCCAGATGCTGCCGATGGCAATGGGCACGACGATGTCGGCGATGGTGACGGAGAAATTGGTCGAGAAATTCGGCTCGATGTTCCAGAAGAGATCGACATAGCGCATGCACAG
>WNGO01000914.1_pt1 | contig 18571 bp, 11 predicted proteins | sample 5400511 | NCBI WGS metagenome assembly WNGO01 (sample SAMN13153380, study PRJNA577476) | soil metagenome | isolation source: 20 cm soil or saprolite under Garry oak tree replicate 2 | place: USA:California | collected 2016-06-15 | reverse complement strand
CTGGCACATCGCTCCCTGCTGCCGGCGCCCAGTTTCCAGGTGGGCATCGAGCAAGGCGATCCCGCCGGCCCGGCGCAGCCCCTGCCCACGGTCGGCGTGGCGCTCGCGATCCCGCTCTTCAACTGGAACGGCGGCGAAGTGCGCCTCGCGGCGGCGGCCCGGGATCGCGCCCAGGCGAACCTCGATCTGGTACAGCGCACTTCGCAATCGGCGCTGGCGCGCGCCCAGCGCGCGTACAGCGCGGCCCGCGTCCGCCTGGCGCGCGACGAACGGCTGCTCGCGGGCGCGGACACGGTGGCGGCGATGTCGCTGCACGCGTACGCCGAGGGTGCGGTGGCCCTGCCCAACGTGCTCGAAGCGCAACGCAACGCGCGCGACGCGTTGGCGCGCTACATCGACGACCTCGCGGCCGCGCGCGACACCTACGCCGCATTGCGGCTCCTCACCGCCACGGATACGCCATGAGACGGACATTCCTGCTGCTCGCGTTGGCCGGCGTAGTCGGTGCGTGTCACCGCGGCGGCGCGTCCGACGAAGGTGCCGCCGACTCGGCCGTCGTCACGGCTGCCACCGCGGTGGCGACGCTGCAGGAGTTCCCGCAACTGGTGCGCGCCATCGGCACGGTGACGCCGCGGCCGGGCCGCTTCGCCGCCCTCGCCGCGCCCGCGCCCACCCGCGTCGCGCGCATCTTCGTGGCCGCCGGCCAGCGTGTGGCCGAGGGCGACTCTCTGATCGAGTTCGAACGGGCGCCTTTCGATGCGGCCGCGCTGAGCAGCGAGGCGACCTTGACCAGCGCGCAACGCGCCTACGCGCGCGCCGTGCGCCTGGTGCAGGCGGGGATTCTCGCACAAAAGGACTCCGATCAGGCGGCCGCGGACCTGGCGCAGGCGCAGGCCGCCGCGGTGACGTCGCGGCGGGCGCAGCAGCTCGCCACGCTGCGCGCGCCGCTTTCCGGCGTAGTGACGGCGATGAGCGCAGTGATGGGTGCGTCGGTCGACCCCAGCCAATCGCTGGTGGAAGTGGCCGACCCCTCCGCCCTCGACGTTGTCTTCAACGTGACGCCCGCCGAGGCCGCCCGGATCCACGCCGGCGACGCGGTGACGGTGACCGCGGGCGAGGGGGCGGGCGGCGAGGCCCTCGGCGAGGCGATGGTCACGACCGTGGGTGCCGCAGTCGATTCCGCCTCGCGCGCCGTGGCCGTGCGCGCGCGCAGCGCCCACCCCGCGCGGCCGCTGCGCATCGGTGAGTCGGTGTTCGGACAGATCGCCACGGCGGTGCACGCGCGCGCCGTGACGGTGCCAGTCGACGCCCTGGTACCGGAGGGCGACGGCTATCAGGTCTTCGTGGTCGACAGCGCCGGCGTGGCGCACGCGCGGCCCGTGACGCTCGGTGCCCGCACCGAGAGGCTGGTCGAGATCCTGACTGGGCTCGCGGCGGGCGAGACCGTCGTCACGAGCGGCGCCTACGGCGTGTCCGACGGCGCCCGCATCAAAGCGCCCGCGCCCCGGTGAAGCTCTTCGACTTGCTGTCGCGGCAGCGGCGATTCGTGTACCTCGTCGTGTCGCTCACCAGCGCCGCCGGCTTGTGGGCGGCGCTGCAGCTGCCGTCGGCCATCTACCCCGAGCTGACCTTCTCCCGCATCACCGTGGTGGCCGAGGGCTCGACACTCGGCGCGCGCCAAGTGGTCTTCAGCATCACGCGGCCGATCGAAGAGGCCGTGAGCATCGTCCCCGGTGTCACACGCGTGCACTCGCACTCGATCCGCGGCGGCGCGGAGATCCAGATCACGTTCGCGCCGCGCACCGACATGGCGTACGCGCTGCAGCTGGTGCGGGCCCGCGTGAACCAGGTGACGGGTGACCTGCCCGCGGGCCTCGACCTCCAGGTCGAGCGTCTCGCCCCGTCGCTCTTCCCCATTCTCTCGTACAACGTCGAAGGCGGCGACCCCGCCACGTTGTACGACATCGCGCGCTACGAAATCAAGCCGCTGATCTCGCGCGTACCGGGCGTGGGCCGCGTGGACGTGCAGGGCTCCGACGTGCGCGAGATCGAAGTGATGGCCGACCCGGCACGCCTGGCCGCCCAGGGCATGACCTACAGTGACCTCGCCACCGCCATCCAGCGCGCCGTCACGGTGCAAGCCGTAGGCCGGGTGGCGCAGGACTACCGCCAGTACCTGATCGTGACGGACCAGGAGGCGCGTTCTGCCGACGACATCGGCGCGGTCGTCGTCGCCAACGGCCTGCGCGTGCGCGACCTCGCCGCCGTGCAGGTCGGCACGGAGGATCACGTCCGCGTCATCGCGGGCGACGGCAAGCCCGCCGCCCTGATCAACATCACGCGCCAGACCGGCGGGAATACGCCCGCCATCGCCGACAGCGTGGCGCGCATCGCCGCGGCGTTGGCGCCCGGCCTGCCGCCCGGCGTGCACCTCAAGCCGGTGTACGACCAGGCCGCGCTGGTGCGCGACGCCGTGCGCGCCGTGCGCGATGCGATGTTGATCGGCGCGGTGCTGGCCGTGGTGATCCTGCTCCTGTTCCTCCGCCACGCGCGCATCACCATCATCAGCGCGACGTCCATCCCCCTGACGATGGTCATCACCGTGTTCGTGATGAGCCTGCTGGGGCAGTCCTTCAACCTGATGACCCTGGGGGCGATGGCGATCGCCATCGGCCTCGTGATCGACGATGCCGTCGTCATCACCGAAAACATCGCCCGCCAGCTGGCGTTGCACCCCGACCGGCGCGTGGCGATTCGCGATGCAGTCCAGGAATTGATCTGGCCGGTGACCACCTCCACGATCACGACGGTCGTCGTCTTCCTGCCGCTCGGCCTGCTGCAGGGCGTGGTGGGTCAGTTCTTTGCGGCGCTCGCGACCACGCTGACCGTGGCCGTCCTGGTATCGCTGGCGCTCGCCCTCAGCATCATTCCGCTCCTGGCCGAGCAGTTCGTCACGCCGCACGACGTCGCGGCCACGGACGCAGGGCCCTTGGCGCGTGTGCAGCGCGCGCTCGACGCGCTGGGGCCGCGCTACGAGCGGTTGCTGAACTCCGTGCTCGACCATCCGCGGCGCATCCTGGCAGCCGTGGGCGTGCTGGTGCTCGCGGGCCTGGGTTTGGGGCAGCTCGTCGGCACGGGGTTCCTGCCCGACATGGATGAAGGCGCGTTCGTACTCGACTATTTCACGCCCGGCGGCACCGCGCTGGCGGAGACCGATCGTCAGGTGGGCATCGCGGAAGCCATCCTCGCCCGGACACCCGAGATCACGGGCACGTCGCGCCGCACGGGCGCGGAGCTGGGGCTTTTCGCGACGACGCAGAACTCGGGCGACATCGCGGCGCGCCTCAAACCGCACGGCCAGCGCTCGCGCGACATTTTCGCCGTGATGGACGAGGTGCGCGACGAAGTCACCACCGCCGCACCGCGCCTGCACATCGAGTTCGTGCAGATTCTCTCTGACGTGATCAACGATCTGGCGGGCGCCGCGCGGCCGGTCGAGATCAAACTGTTCGGCGAGCAACTCGACACGGTCGAGGCATACGCGCGGCGCCTCGCCCCCGATCTCGAAAAAGTGGGCGGCCTGCAGGACCTCTATGACGGCGTGAGCGAGCCCTCGGCCGAGCTGATGATGCGCATCGACCAGGCTGAGGCCGACCGCCTGGGCATGACGCCCGCCGACGTCGGCGACGCGGTGAGCGCGGCGCTGCTGGGCGTAAACGCCGGCGAAGTGCGTGTCGGCGACCGGCCGGTGGCGGTCCGCGTGCGCGCACCGGATGCCGTGCGGCTCGATCCGCTGCGTCTGCGGGCGCTGCCCATCCTGGGGACGCGCGCCCGCCGCGTCACGCCGCTCGGCAGTCTCGCCGCGTTCGAGCCTGCCGCCTCACGGCTGGGCCTCGATCGCGAGGATCAGCAGCAGATGATCACGATGACGGCGGACGTGAGCGGCCGCTCCCTGGGCGGCGTGATGACGGACGTGCGCCGCGTCCTCGCCGCGCAGCGGCCGCCGGCCGGCGTGCGCGTCGTGCTGGGCGGCCAGTACGCCGGCCAGCAAGCTGCCTTTCAGGCGCTGCTCGTCGTGTTGGGGCTGGCCGTGGTGAGCGTCTGCGCGGTGATGGTGGTGCAGTTCGAGTCGTTCGTCGAGCCGCTGGTGGTGCTGCTCGTGGCGCCGGTGTCGTTCGTGGGCGCGCTGGCGCTCCTGCTCGTCACCGGCTCGGCGCTGAACGTCTCGTCGTTCATGGGCCTGATTCTGCTGGTGGGCTTGATCGTCAAGAACGGCATCATTCTGCTCGACTTCACGCGGCTGCGGATGGAGACGGAGGGCGTGCCGCTCGAAGTGGCGATTCGCGAGGCGGCCCGCGTGCGACTGCGCCCCATTCTGATGACGACCTTGTGCACGCTGTTCGGCCTGCTGCCGCTGGCCCTGGGGCTCGGCGCAGGCAGCGAGCTGCAGCGCCCGCTGGCACTCGCCGTGATCGGCGGGCTCGCACTGTCCACCCCGATTACGCTGTTCGCCGTCCCGACCCTGCTGGTGGCGATTCGCGGGCGCGACTACCGCCTCTCAGCGCCACAGCTGTAACAGCGTGTAGATGGCGAGCCCGACGAGCCCGCCCACCAGCGTGCCGTTGATGCGCACGAATTGTAGATCGCGCCCCACCGCCAGCTCGAAACGCCGCGCCGTGACGGCCGGGTCCCAGCTCGCGACGGTCTGTGCGATCAGGTCGCCGATTTCCTGCCGATAGCGCTCCACCACGCCGGCGGTCAGGTCGATCACCATTTCGTCCACTTCGGCGAGGACGCTCTCGTTGGCGAGCAGCGCCGTGCCGAACTCCGCGATTCCCGTCTCGAGCGGTCCCGGCGGCGCACCCTCGGCGCCCGTCGCGTAGGCGACGACGGCGTGGCGCGCGTCGTCCCACAGCCGAGCGGCGAGCGCTTCCACCTGCGGATCCGACAGCCATTCCGCCTTCATCGCCTCGGCCTTCTTGATCACATCGGGCGAGTGCTGCAGCCGGTCGATGAAGTCGCCCAGCGCCGCGTCGAACGTCTGGCGCAGCGGGTGCAGCGGATCGGCGCCGACGTCGCGCAGCAGGCGCTCGATGGCGCTGAGAATCTTCTGGTACAGCTTGTCGTCGATCACACCCGGCACCCACCACGGGCTCTCAGCGCGCACCCGATCACGGATCACTTCGCGGTTGTCGCTCACCGCCTGCGCCGCCAGCCCCACCGCGATGCTGAGCAGGTCCTGCTGTCGGTTGCCGGCGAGCACCACCGCGAGCGTCTTGCCCAGCGCCGGCGCGACGCGCAAGTCGCGCAGCCGTGCGCGCACCAGCTGGGTCACCATGGCGCGCACTTCGCCGGTGGGCAGCGCGTCGAGTGTCTTGGCGAGACCGCTCGCCACTTGCCGGGCGATGCGCCGCGCATTGACGGGGTCGGACAGCCAGCGCGCGGCGCGCTCGGCGGGGCGCACGGCCAACAGGTTGGCGGCGATGACGTCGCGCGAGAGAAAGTGATTCTGCACGAAGTTGCCGAGGATCCGCCCGATGCGCTCTTTGCGCGTCGCCACGATCGCCGTGTGCGGGATCGGCAGGCCGAGCGGCCGGCGGAACAGCGCTGTGACGGCGAACCAGTCGGCCAGGCCGCCCACCAGTGACGCTTCGGCGGTGGCGCGCACGTAGCCGAGCCACGCGTGCGCCGGCTCGAGAATCCCTGCCACTACGAAGACCACCGCCGCCAGGGCGAGCAGCCCCGTGGCGCGGTGCTTCATCGCGTTGAGGCGCGCCTCGCGCTCGACATCGTCGAGACGCGACCAGGCGGGCGTCCCCGGCGCCACGATGGCGGCCGGAGGCGCGGCCGGGGCCGCGGGAGCGATGAGGGACTTGGGCTCGGGTGACATGTGAGAATTGAAGATAGCTATACGCGGCGGGACGGCTCGCGGTGTCCAACCTCGCACCCGCCGCGGCGGCGGGGTACCTTCCCTGTCATGCGAGCCCCGCGCGCGCTGCTCCCCCTCCTCTTTCTCAGCAGCACCGCCGCGCTCGGCGGCCAGCAGCCGCCCCGCGACGGCCAGTGGACCATGCCGGGCAAAGACTACGCGGCCACGCGCTACAGCACGCTCGCCGGCCTCACGCCCGCCAACGCACCGCGCCTCGTGCCGGTATGGACGTTCTCCACCGGGGTGTTGGGCGGTCACGAAGGCCAGCCGCTCGTCGTGGACAACACGATGTACGTCGTCACGCCCTATCCCAACGTGCTGTACGCGTTCGACCTCACGACCGACGGCTATCCGCTCAAATGGAAGTACCGTCCGGAGAACAATCCGTCCGCGGTGGGCACCGCGTGCTGCGACGCGATCAACCGCGGCGCGGTGTACGCCGACGGCAAGATCGTGTACAACCTGCTGGACGGGCACACCGTAGCGGTGGACGCCGCGACCGGGCGCGAACTATGGAAAACGCAGATCGCGGACCTGGGCCAGGGCGAGACCACGCCGATGGCGCCGTTCGTCGCCAAGCATCGCGTGTTCGTCGGCCCCTCGGGCGGCGAGTTCGGCATCCACGGCTGGCTCAAGGCGCTCGACCTGGAGACCGGTCGCATTCTCTGGACCGCGTACAACGAAGGCCCCGACTCCGACGTGATGGCGAAACCCGGCGTGTTCAAGCCGTTCTACGACAAGGGCACCGACCTGGGCGTGTCGAGCTGGCCGGCCGACGTGTGGCGCCGCGCCGGCGTGCCGGTGTGGGGCTGGCTGTCCTACGATGCCGAGCTCGACCTCCTTTATTATGGAACGGGCAACGCGTCGCCCTATAATCCGGAACAGCGCTCGGGCGACAACAAGTGGGCCTCGAGCGTGCTGGCGCGGCGGCCGGAAGACGGCTCCCTGGTCTGGGCCTACCAGTTCACTCCTCACGAAAACTGGGATTTCGACGCCAACGCCGAGATGATCCTCGCCGATTTGACCATCGCGGGTCGTAAGCGTCAGGTCCTGGTGCACTTCGACAAGAACGGGTTCGCCTACACGATCGACCGCCGTACGGGTGAGGTGCTGGTCGCGGCACCGTTCACCACGCTCAACTGGGCGACGCGCGTCGACTTGAAGACCGGCCGCCCCGTGGTCGACTCCACCAAGCTCACCGGCGCGTCGCGCGGCAACATTCACGACATCTGCCCCAGTCTCGAGGGCGGCAAGAGCCCGGTCTCGGCCGCTTCGTACTCGCCGCGCACCGGACTGTTCTATACGGCGACCAACAACCTCTGCATGGACTATCAGGCGAGCCGCTCGACGCACATCGCGGGCACGCCCTACATCGGCGCCAACACGCCGTATCACGCCGGGCCCGGCGGCTACATGGGCGCCTTTATCGCGTGGGACGCCGCGCGTGGCCGCAGAGTCTGGGAGATTCGCGAGCCCTACCCCGTGTGGAGCGGCAGCGTGGTGACCGCGGGCGGCGTGGTGTTCTATGGCACGCTGGACGGCTGGTTCAAAGCCGCCGACGCCGCGACCGGCAAGCCCCTGTGGAAATTCAAAGTCGGGTCGGGCGTGGTGGGCGCGCCGATCACGTATCGCGGCGCCAACGGCAAGCAATACGTCGCGGTGTACGCAGGCATCGGCGGCGACTGGTTCCTGCTGTCGGGCGACGTGCGCTCCGACGACCCCGCCGATATCCGGCCGCCGGCCGACTTCATGCCCGACATCGCGCGCCACACCAGCCAGGGCGGCATGGTATGGATCTTCGCCTTGCCGTGAGCCGCCCCCGGGCCGCCGGCGCGGCTGAAGCCGCGGCTCGGCATCTGCCGCTCAAGCGGCGATGCACTGCCGGTTCACCGGCAGCTGCCGAGCCGCGAGTTTACTCGCGATTCGTGGCGACTATCGTGTCTCTCCTCCTGGGACTTGCCTGCAACCGCCAGCCGCCGCCCGCGTCCGCGCCCGGTGGTCCGCCCGCCGTGCGCTCCGAGGCGATCGTGTCGGTCGGCGGCGTGGCGCCGCCGGCGGCGACCCTCACAAATCCCCTCGCCGACGACCGCCAGTCAGTGAAGCAAGGCGAAGAGATCTTTGCGGCGATGAACTGCGACGGCTGCCACGGCATCGGTGCCACAGGCTGGGTGGGACCGAGTCTGGTGGATGGGCGGTGGCGCTACGGCGGGTCGGACGGCCTCGTCTTTCATTCGATTTACTACGGCCGGCCGCGCGGCATGCCCGCGTATGGCGGCACGCTGTCCGATCAAGCGATCTGGAAGATCGTCACGTATCTGCGGGCGCAGCCGGCGCCGCGCGACGTGCCGACGGAATCGTGGGTGGGGGCGGCGCCCTAAGTCTTCTCCTTCCAACACATCACCTCGTGCTCCCGGGCGCCGTGCATGCCGTCCGGGGGCTTGGTTCCCACCCAGATGCCGCACGGCCGAGCCGGAAAGTGTTCGTTGGTGCCGATCGCCCACCACCCCAACGTATCCGGCGCGACGACGACGATACTGTCCCCTTCCGTGAGCACGACGTCGCCCCTGATCTCGGGCAACAGCGCGTAGCGACGGTGCCTCGAGAAGAAGCTTGCTTCCGCGCCGAGGATGTTTCGCAGGTCGCTCCGCACCTGCGACTGGTACGCCTTCCCCATGTCGCCACAGCCGCAGCCGAACTTGGGCAGGGCGAGGAGTATGAGCAGCGACAGAAGAATCCCGACCGCCGTCGAGCGGCCGTAGGCGAGCTGCGCGTCGCTCGCCGTGGGCGGTGTGAAGCGCAGGATCCGGACGATCGTCGCGACGCCGAGTGCCGCACCGGCCGCGCCGACGACCATCGGGAGCGCACCGCCGACCCCGAGAACCAGCCAGGCACCGAACAACATCAGCACCACCGCGCTCACCCACACCGCCTGGCGCATCGTGCGCGGCAGCTCGGGCGGCGGTTGGCGGCCCGCATAGATGACGAACAGCGCCGCAGGCAGCGCGGCGTTGGCGTAGCCGAACACGGCCACCGCCAGCAGCGCGAACATGAAGCCGTCGCTGCCCTGCGCAATGAGCAGCACGAGGGCAGCCAACGACACGACGAGGCCCCACACGAGGACCCGATTGGCCCACCGGCCGAGGATGCGTGGCGCGATACCGCTACCCTCCCGCGCGCCGCAACGCGGCCTTCACGCGCGCGACGAATCGGGCCGGCTCGAGCGGCTTGCGAACGTAGTCATCGGCGCCCTTGTCCATCGCTTCGACCTCGCTGCTTTCGTTGGTCGAGCCGGTGAGGACGATCACGGGAAGCGCCGCGGTCTGCACCGCGGACCGCAGACGTTCGAGTGTCTCGAGCCCTCCCAGGCGGGGCATGTCGAGATCGAGCACCATCAGCGCGTACCCCGGATCGGTCGCGAGCACCTCCAGCGCGGTGAGGCCGTCGCCCGCTTCCGTGACGGCGAAGCCGTTCTTCTCCAGGATGCCGCGCGCCAGACCGCGATTCACCGCATCGTCGTCGACGAGCAGCACCCGTGACTGCGCCGGCACGGGCTTGTCCTCCTCCGCGCCGCCGCCGAGGACGCGCTCCACCTCCTGCAGGGTCGTTTCGCCCTGGGCGGCCCGCTCGAGGGCCACGTCCCGCAACGTGCGCATGCCGCCGGCGACGGCGGCGCGTTGCAAATCCGCCGCGGGGGCGCCGTTCCCCATGAGAGTCTCGATGCCGGGACTGCCGGCCAGCACCTCGACCACCGGAATGCGGCCGCGGTAGCCGGTTTGCGCGCACTTGGCACAGCCCACCGTGCGGATCTTGGACGTCACGCCGTAGCGCGTCGCGAGCTTCGCCTCCTCCGGTCCCGGCGCGCCGTCCGCCGGCACGGCGCACGATGCGCACGCCCGCCGCATCAGCCGCTGCGCCACTGAGCCACGCAACGTGGTCGCGAGCTTGGCGCGGTCCAGCCCCAGATCGGTGAAACGCGCCACGGCCGCGACGGCGTCGTTGGCGTGCAGCGTCGCCAGCACGAGGTGGCCGGTGAGACTCGCCTGTACGGCGATCTCGGCGGTCTCGAGGTCGCGGATTTCCCCCACCAGCACCACGTCGGGATCCTGGCGGAGAATCGAGCGCAGCGCCGACGCAAACGTGACGCCGCGCTTGGTCTCCACCTGAATCTGCGTCAGGCCGGGCAGCTCGTATTCGACCGGGTCCTCGACCGTCATGATGTTGACTTCGCCCGTGGCGAGCTCGCGCAGCGCGGCATACAGCAACGTGGTCTTGCCGGAGCCCGTCGGTCCGGTCACCACCACCAGGCCGTCGCGATATGTCAGCAGCCGCCGCAACCGCGCCAGCTCGGGGGCGGCGACGCCGAGGTCGTCGAGCCGCCTGGTGCTGCGCGGGTCGAGGATGCGGATCACGGCCTTCTCGGCGTCGCGCGTGGGGACCGTCGAGATACGAAGATCGAACGCGCGTCCCTGCACCTGCACGCGCGCGCGGCCGTCCTGCGGCCGCATGCGGTCGGCGATGTCGAGCTTGCCGATGATCTTGATGCGTGAGACGACGCGGTTGAGCGCCGGCATCGGCAGCTGCATCTGCGTGCGCAGCACCCCGTCGACGCGGAACCGCACCAACGCCCCGTCGCGCCCGGGCTCGAGATGGATGTCGCTCACACCGGCGCGCACGGCGTCACGCAGAATGAGGTTCGTGAGCTTCACGACCGGAGTGGTCTCGACCTCTTTCGCCGCGACCTGCTCCGGCCCGCTTTCCTCCAGGACTTCGACGTCTTCGAACTCCGCCCCGACGCGGTCGAGCAGGTTCTCCATCAGCCGGTCCGGTGCGTAGCGCTGGTCCAGCGCCTCCTGCAGCGCGGCCGGCGGCGCGACCTCGAACACGGGAGTACGGCCGGAGACGAACCCCAGCGCTTGTTCGGCGTCGAGATCGGACGGGTTGGCGGTGGCGACGATCAGCTGGCGGTCGTTTTCGCGCAGCGGGAAGACCAGGTAACGGCGGGCTGCCTTCTCCGGCACCAGCGCCTGCGCCAGTTGGTTCGCCGTCGCAAGATCGGCGATGCCGACCTTGTACCGCGTGGCGACATGGCGCACCAGATCCTCTTCCGAAATGCCGCAGCCGCGTGCGACCGCGACCCAGGCGTCGGCCAAGCCGATCTGGGGCTCGAGGGTGAGGCGCTCGGCGCCCGGCAGCTCGGCCGCGCGCGCGACCTCGATCAGCCAGCGAGACCCAGCCGCGGCCGGCTTATTCACGGGGCGCCGCTCCGGCGCGCGACACGTCCAGATACTCGAGCACGCGTTGCGACTCGTCTCGGACGCCGGCGAGCCCCTGGCGCGCGCCGCTCACGTCGCCGTCCCGGGCCGCCACCTCCACGATCTCCAGCAGCTCGGCCAAGCGCGTGGCGCGCACGGCGCCGGCGGATGACTTGTAGGCGTGGGCCGCCCGCTGCACCTCGGCCGCTTCCCCGGAAGCCTCCGCAGCGTTCAAGGCTGCGAGTCGCTCAGCGATGCTGACCACGAAGCTCGCGAGGATCGTGTCGACCGCGTCCTCCGCACCGGCTTCCTGCATCTCGCGGCGGAAGCGTGCCACATCCACGGGAGCGTCGCCGGCCGGTGCCGGCGTGGCGGCCGGGGCAACGGGGGCGAGGACCGAGCCGTCGTCCCGGAGGGCGCTCTCGACGGTCGCGAACAACGCATCCGGATGAAACGGCTTCGCGAGATAGCCGCTCATGCCGTGCGCGAGGCACCGTTCCCGCTCACCCGACAGCGCGTGCGCAGTCAGCGCGATAATCGGCAGCTGGTCACCACCGGGCAACGCACGAATTTCCGCGGTCGCGGCGAACCCGTCGAGCACCGGCATCTGCACGTCCATGAGCACGACATCGTACACATGGCGACTAACCGCAGCCACCGCCTCGCGACCGTCGTTCACGACGTCCACGTGGTGGCCGCGCTTGCGCAGCATCGTCGCCGCGACTTCCTGGTTGATCGCATTGTCTTCCGCGAGCAGGACGCGCAGCTGGCGCCGCGCCTCCGCGATCGTGTGGCGCGTGATCATCTGCGAACGACGGGCCAGGGGCTCGTTCCGCAGGACTGCCGCCACCGCCTGGAGCAGGTCCGCTCGCGGAATCGGTTTGGTGAGGTACCCTCCGATGCCCAACTCGCGGCAGCGCTGGGCGTCGCCGCGTTGCCCGGCCGACGTGAGCATCAGCAGGCGGAGGTTCGGCAGCGCGGGGTCCTCCCGCGCGGCCGCGGCGAAGTCGAAGCCGTCGCGCTCCGGCATCTGGGCATCGAGCAGGACCAGGTCAACCGGCGTGCCCGCCTCCCGGGCGCGCCGCAGGGCCTCCAGTCCTTCCGTCACGCCCGCGGCTTCCGTCACGATGACGGCGGCGGAGGACAGCATCTCGCGGAGAATGCGGCGATTGGTCGCATTGTCGTCCACCACCAGCACGCGTCGGTCCGCCAGCACGGTGGCGGGCGCGGGCCCCGCCTCGGGCGTCGGGGCGAGCGCGTACGGAATGGTGAACGCGAATTCACTGCCGCGTCCGACCACGCTCGTCACACTCAGCTCGCCGCCCATCGCCGCCACCAGCCGGCGCGCGATGGTCAAGCCAAGCCCGGTGCCGCCATAGCGACGCGTCATGGACGCATCGGCCTGGGTGAACTCATCGAAGATCGCGCCCAGGTGGCTCTCCGGAATGCCGATGCCGGTGTCGCGCACCGTCAAGGCGACGAGGGTCCGGCCGTCGCGTTCGCCGGTCGGAGCGGCGGCGACCACCACCTCCCCGTGCTCGGTGAACTTGAGCGCGTTCCCGATGAGGTTCGTCAGGACTTGACGCAAGCGCGTCGGGTCGCCGCGGACGGTTTGCGGAACATCCGCCGCCACGTCGGCGATGAGCTCGATTTTCTTGGCGCGCGCGCGGACCGCGAGCAAGCTCGCCGTCGATTCGATCACGTGCCGCAGGTCGTAGGGGATATCCTCGAGCTCGAGATGTTCGGCGTCGATCTTGGAGAAGTCGAGCACGTCGTTCAGCAGCGCGAGCAGCGTTTCGCCGGACGACTGGACCATCGCCAGCGAGCGCCGCTGCTCTCCGGTCAGCTCAGAGTCCAGCAGCAGCTCGGTCAAGCCCAGCACGGCGTTCATGGGCGTGCGGATCTCATGGCTCATGTTCGCGAGAAACTGGCTGCGGGCCCGCGCCGACCGCTCGGCGGCAGCGCGCGCGTCCTCCATGGCGACCCGCACGGCGGCCTGCGCGCTCACGTCCCGGGCGATCCACGAGAAGCCCGCGATGCGGCCCGCACCCTCACGCGCCACCGACAAGCTCAGGGAGACCGGAATCTGGGTCCCGTCCTTGCGCAGCCGCACGGTCTCGAAGTGCTGCACGCGCTCGCCCTTCCCGATGCGGTCGAGGATGGCGCGCAGCTCCGCCCGCCGCTCCGGCGGCAGCAACACCGCCGCCGGTTTGCCGCGCATCTCCGCGAATCCATACCCGAACATCCGTTCGGCCCCGCTGTTCCAGGACGTCACGGTCCCCGCCAAGTCCTCCCCGACAATCGCATCTTCGGACGTCTGCACGATGCTGGCGAGCTGCGTCAGCGCGTCATCGGCGCGACGGCGATCGGAGATGTCCTCATACATCACGAACACGCTGCCCTCGGCGTCGCCCTGAACCAGCGCGGCGGAGGCGCGTACCGGCACCACCGAGCCGTCCTTGCGCCGGCGTTCCATCTCCGCGACCACCGTCTCACCCCGTCGCAGGCGCAGATCGAAGCGCTGCGCTTTGGGCCGCTCCGACGCCGGCACGATGAGGTCGTTCAGCGCCCGGCCGGACGCGTCCGGCCCGTACCCGAACAGCTGCGTGAACCGTGGGTTGACCCGCCGCACCAGTCCGTCGCGGTCGACGATCACGATGGCGACCGGCGCGCTCACGAGCAGGGCGTCGAGCTGCGCGCGCTTTCCCTCCGTCGCTTCTTCTTCAATTCCGAGCCGCGCGGACGTTACGAGGTACTCGAGCAACGACTTGTGGGCGCGGCTGTGGACGACCACCATCATCGCTCCGAACAGCACGACCAGGAGCACCATGCTCCATTGTGTCCGGCCCGTGCCGCCGGCCAGGATCCCCGCAGGCAGGGGCCCCAGCATGAACAGCAGGAAAGCCCGGAAACTCGGTGGGTCCGCCACCAGCGTGGCCGTGGCGCCGCCCACCAGACCAGCCAGCGTCACGAGGATCAACGCGGCTTGTGCGATCGGCACAGCCGGAAACAGCGCCGCCGCGCCCACGCCCCACGCCAACGCCACGGCCGCGACGCACAGACGGACGGCGCGCGGCACGACGTCGGCCGGCACGCCGGGTCGGGCGAGACGGCGCAGCATGACGCGCCGCAGCACGACCGCCACGATCACGGCACCGACCCAAGCACTCAAGAGCCCACGCGGCGCATCCGCCCAGAGCAGGGACGCGAGAACCAGGATGAGAGCGACGTGGGAGATCAGCGCGGTCGGCTCATCCGCGACGAGGCGTGTGGCGAGCGCGCGCTCGACTTCCTGCTGCACGCGGCCGAGCGACCCGGACTCGGCGGCCCCGCCGCCGGGCTGCGGCGTACCGGGGTCAGGGGCTGGGTGCAGCGCGGCGGCCATGCAGTAAGAGTTGCCCCCGTGTTCTGTTGCCGCTAGGGCAGTTTTGGGACATCGAGGGGCACTTATGGGACACCGGGGGGAATCCCTGAGGCATGCTGCGGATGGAGCGGATGGGATTCGAACCCACGACCCCCTGGTTGCAAACCAGGTGCTCTCCCAACTGAGCTACCGCCCCGACGCCACCAAGATAACGCGAAACGGCCGTTGAGCGGGCCTAATGGGCGGTCAGCGCCGCCACCCGGGCTCTTGCGTCCGCCACCTGTGGAGTGCTGCGCGGCGCGCGACGCAGAAACTCGCGATAACAGACCACCGCCAGGGAATCCTTCCCGGTATTGTCGAGCACGTAGGCGAGCGGATAGTAGGGCGCCACGAAGTCGGAGTCGGCCTCCACCGCCAGGCGGAACTGCTCCGCCGCGTCGACGAAGCGCCGCGCGAAGAACAGGGCCAGACCGTACTCATAGCGCGCGTTCGGGTCGCTGGGAGCGAGCTGCGCGGCCTGATCGTATTCCGCGACCCCCTCGCTCGTGTCGCCACGCGCCAGCGCCAGCCTGCCTATCGCCATGTGCGCCCGGTAGAACGCGAGGTCCTCCACCAACGCCTCGGCATAGCGGCTGCGCGCGCCCGCCGCGTCCCCGCGCAGCTCGGTGATGCGCGCGATGGTGTAAATGGTCATCGCCTTCGAGTCGTACACCGGCCAGACGTGCTCGCCCTCACGCCCCCGCGCGGAATCGAGCATCTGTTGCAACTCGACCACCGCGCTGTCGTACCGCGCCATCGGCAGGAACGCCCGCGCCCGGTCCTCATGAATCCAGATCCGATCCGGATGCCGCTGCAGCGCGACCGCAAAGAAGGCCGCCGCGTCCGCGTAGCGGCCGCGCGCGTACGCCAACCACCCGCGAAACCAGGGGTCGGTCGTCGCCGACTCGAGATCGAGCAGCGAAACGTCGCCGCCCGTCTCGCGCCGCAGCCATTCGTTGATCAGGGTCGCCTGAAATCGCAACGGCACCAGCGGCTCGCGGAGGAACGCCTCGCGGCGCAAGGAGTCGATCGCCTGGATCTCGCGCGAGTGCATGATGCCCGGGACGCCCGTCAGGTAGTCGCCCAACACATGCGGCGGCTCCGCCAGGAGCAACGCCGCCCACCGCCCGTACCAGGCGTCGGCGTAGCCGGGGTCGATCCGCGTAGCCCAGTAGAATGCGGCGGCGGCGCGTTCGGGGTCCTTATCGATGTGGCGCAAGCCGAACGCGTAATAGGCGGGCGCCACATTGGTATCCATACCGGCATCGAGCTTCGGTCGGCGCGGCGCGCGCTGCGCGCCGAGCGGCACCGCCAGGAGCAGCGCCAGTGCCCCGCGCGCGGCGGGCTTCACATGCCCCTCCCTCCGCCAATCGTGCCGTCGAACAGTGCCAAGATCCGCCGATACTCATCCGTCCAGCTATCCGCCCGCACGAACCCATGCCGCTCGACCGGATAGACGGCCACGTCCCAATTGGTCTTGCCCAGCTCGATCAGCCGCTGGATCAGGCGCGCCGTGTCCTCGAAGTGCACGTTGTCGTCCACCATCCCATGGCAAATCAACAAATGGCCGCGTAAACCTTGGGCGAAGTAAATGGGCGACGACTGCTGATACGCCGTCGTGTCGTCCTGGGGCTGGTTGAGAATGCGCGCCGTGTAGGGATGGTTGTAATGCGCCCAGTCCGTGACGGGCCGCAGCGCCGCCCCCGCCGCGAACACCCCCGGCTTGGTGAACATCGCCATCAGCGTGATGAAGCCGCCGTAACTCCCCCCAAAGATGCCGATGCGCGTCGAGTCGATGCCCATCGTCTTGACGAGCCACTTGGCGCCATCCACCTGGTCGTCGAGATCGCGCCCGCCCATGTGCCGGTAGATCGCGGCCCGCCAGTCCCGTCCATGGCCCGCGCTGCCGCGATAGTCGAGATCGAGGACGGTGTAACCCTTGGACGCGAGCAGGTGGTCGAACATGTACTCGCGCGCGTAGTCGCTCCACCACTTGTGCACGTTCTGCAGATAGCCCGCGCCGTGCACGAAGATCACGGCCGCGTGGTTCGACGGCACGCCGATCGGCCGGTACAACCGCCCCGGCACCTGCGCGCCATCCGACGCCGTAACGGCGACAATCTCCGGCTTGGTCCAGTTGTAGCTGCGCCATTCGGGCGTCGTGCTCTCGGTGACTTGACGGGGCGCGGCGCCCGCGGCGCTCGCCTGGAAATACAGCTCCGCCGGATGATTCGACGTCGACGCCAGCACCGCCAACGTCCTGCCGTCGGGCGATACCGTCACGTCCTGCCGGCCCTCGGCGCTGGTCACGCGCGTGCGCGCACCGCCCGCCACCGCCATGGTCCAGAAGTGCGCCTGGCCCCAATCGCCTTCGTTGGTCGCGAGCCAGAACGTCTTCTTGTCGGGCGACAGCTCGGCGTCCTGCACTTCCCACTGCCCGCTGGTGAGCGCCTTCGGCGTCCCGCCCGCGGCGCTGACGGCGTAGAGGTGCGCGTAACCCGTCTCTTCGCTGCCGTAGTAGATCGTCTCGCCGTCAGCCAGCCAACCGACGTACGACCCCTGCCCCAGGAATCCCAGCTCGCCCAGCCACGCGTCGTCGTGCCGATGCGCGACGCTGCGCATCGCCAGCGACGGCAGGTCCACCACCACCAGCCACTCGTCTTTGTAATTCGTGGTCGAGACGCGGAACAGCGCGTGCTTGCCGTCGAACCCGATCGCGACCGGATCGGTGGTGCGCGGCCCCGCCGTGACGCCCGCGAGTGAGTCGACCCAGGTGACTTTGCCCGTCGCCAGCTCGATCACGCCGGCGCGCGTCTTGCCCTGATCGTCGCCCACCTTGGTGCGCAGCTGCCGCGTCTCGACGAAACCCGATTGCGTCACCCACACAGGCATCGTCGCCTGCGTCCCGGTCGCGCGATCGCTCACCGCGATCATCGCAAAGCGGCCGTCGGGCGAGACGTCGAGCTCGCCCACGCTCTGGCCGTCGGCCAGGTAGAACGCCTTGCGGCCGGTCGTGTCGGTATCGGCCGCGAGTTTGTCCTGCGCCACCTGGCGGCGGATGTAGTCGAACAGCTCGCGCTGCTGATCGTGCAGGTATTTCTTCTCGCCCACAGCGTCGGTGGGGGGCTTGGGCGCCGCACCAGACCTGATATCCGTCAGCTGACGAATTGCGCCGTCGGATAAATCGAGCGCCCAGGCGTTGTTCTCGCGCGTAAAGAAGATCGTGCGGCCGTCGGCCGACCAGCTGGCGTTCGATTCGCGGGCCGTGGTCTCCGTGAGCGCGCGCTTCGCGCCGGTGCGATCGACCAGCCAGAGGTCGCCCTTGAGATTGACGACCTCGCGCTTGAGGTCGGGTGACCACACGCCGTTGGCCATGGCAATCGTGTCCACAGCGTGGCGCGGCAGCCGCTCCGGCGCGCCGCCCGCGACCGTCACGCGATAGTCCTGATCGAGCGTATCGACGCCGGGGCTGCGCCAGGTGAAGTAGACGTAGCGGCCGTCCGCCGAGAACCGTACGTTCGACGGCGCCGTCCCGAAGAGCGCCGGGCCGCGCATGATGTTGTCGACGGTGAGTTGGAATTGCTGCGCAGCGGCAACCGACGGAGCGAGCATGACGAGCAGGGACGCGAGACGACGCACGAAAAGCCTCCGGCTTGAGGTGGGCGCGCTAATTTGCGCCGCACTCGCCGCCTGCACCAGCGCGCCTTCCGACCGGCCGTTGCGTCTCGGCACCACCTTCACCGTGCAGCAGTCGGGCGCCCTGGCGCTGCTCGACTCGTTGCCGCCGCCCGACTCGCTCGTCACCGTGATCGCCGCCTCGGGCCAGATCCTCCAGAGCGCGGCACGCGGCGACCTGGCCCTCGTCATCACGCACGCGCCCTCACTCGAAGAGCGCCTGCTCGTGGCGCCCGGACACGTCGCCCTCCGCTGCCCCTTCGTGACGAGCCGCTTCGCGCTTGTGGGACCGGCCGCCGATCCCGCCGCCGT
>WNGO01000909.1_pt1 | contig 18595 bp, 17 predicted proteins | sample 5400511 | NCBI WGS metagenome assembly WNGO01 (sample SAMN13153380, study PRJNA577476) | soil metagenome | isolation source: 20 cm soil or saprolite under Garry oak tree replicate 2 | place: USA:California | collected 2016-06-15 | reverse complement strand
ACGGCGGCATTCGTCATCGTCGTGGCTGCGATCACCACGGTCGTGCTGGTGTTGCGACGGTCGGGATCGACGCGCGGTCTGACCACCTGCGTTGTCGCCGGCTGCCTCGTCTTCGGGCTTCTCAACACGCCCTTGGATTGGATCCCGTACTTGGTGCGGCGCGCCGAGGCGGGCAAGCCGCTTTACGACAACGAGTACCGCGGCCTGACAGGGGGGCTCGATCAGGGTTTGCAGTGGGTTCGCGCGCACACGCGGACGAGCGACATTCTTGCGGTGAACAACCACAGCCTGTATCCCGACAATCACGACTCGAAGTACTTCTACTACTCCGCGTTCGCGGAACGGCGGGTCGTCCTCGAGAGCTGGGACTACACAGCTCAGGCCGCGGCCAGCGGCCTGTTCTCACTCGACACCGCGCACACGCCGTTTTTTCGGCGCTTGACACTCTCGAACCTCGCGTTCGGGGTCGGCGACCAGAATGCCTTGCGAGCTCTGGCCCGCAACTACGGTGTCGACTATCTGATCGTCGACAAGGTGCACCGGAGCCCTTCCCCGATGCTGGCCGAGAAGGTCAAACAGGTGTATTCGAACGGGGACGTCGAGGTCTACGCCATGGGGCGGATCGGGCAGACCGCGCCTACGGAGCAACGAAGCTGTTCCTCCGAGCAGGGAACAGGCGTCGTGGCCGTCTTCGGACACCGACGCACGGTTGCGGCTGCGATCGCACTGCGCAACGCTGCCGAAGGCGTCGGGTTCTCCGGCCTAGCTATTGAACGTCGCGGCTGCTCCGACTACGCCGTCGTTCTTACGGGTCTCCAGGATCTTGCGCAGGCTCGGGATTTCCAGAGGCAGGCTGCGAGAGTTTCGTTCCCCGTGCGGCTGGAATGCAGAACGACCGTGCCACGTGGGGGGCTCAATGCCGTTTTCGGCCACCGTCGGACTCGCTCAGCGGCGCTGACGCTGAAGGCGAGCGCCGAGGCCGTCGGCTTTCGCGGCCTTGACCTTCAGCAGGACGAGTGCGGCGACTGGGAGGTCGATCTCAGAGGCTTGAAGACCGGCTCTCAAAGGCGAGCCTTTCGAAGCGAAGCGGCCAGAGTCGGTTTCCAGGTCGTTTTCGAGCCCGGGTAGGTCTGGCTGAGGCCTTCTCTACACTGACTGGGAGCCGATGACCGAAGACAACGGCCGCCATCTTCCGTTCAACGTCCCACCGGTCGTTGGCACGGAGCAGACGCACATCGCCGAGGCGATCGCACGCTGCCACCTCTCGGCGGGTGGCGATTTCACCGCGCGGTGTTGCCGTTGGCTCGAAGAGCGCACGGGGTCTCCAAAAGCCTTGCTGGTGCACTCGGCCACCGCCGCGCTCGAGATGGCGGCGCTCCTCCTCGAAATCGAGCCCGGCGACGAGGTGATCATGCCTTCGTTCAATTTTGTCTCTTCGGCTAACGCCGTCGTGCTTCGTGGTGGCACGCCCGTCTTCGTCGACATCCGCCCCGACACGCTCAACGTGAACGAGGCCGTGCTGGAGGACGCGGTCACGAGTCGGACGAAGGCGGTGGTCCCGGTCCACTACGCCGGAGTTCCCTGTGAGATGGACGAGATCTCCGATATCGCCGAGCGGTATGGGCTCAAAGTGGTCGAGGACGCTGCGCAGGCGCTTGGGTCAACCTACCGCGAGCGCCCTGCAGGGAATCTCGGCGATCTCGCGGCGCTGAGCTTTCACGAGACGAAGAACCTCACATCGGGGGAGGGAGGGGCACTGCTCGTGAACGATGCCGGCAGTGTGCAGCGAGCAGAGATTCTGCGCGACAAGGGGACGGATCGCAGCCGCTTCTTCCGCGGAGAGGTGGACAAGTACTCATGGGTCGATCTCGGTTCCTCCTACGGGCTCAGCGAGCTGAACGCGGCATTTCTCTGGGCGCAGTTCGGGGCTGCCGAAACGTTGAACGCCAGCCGTCTGCGAGCCTGGTGGCTCTACCACGAGGCTCTCGAGCCGTTTGAAGAAGATGGTCTGATCCGCCGTCCGTCGATTCCAGAGCACGTCCGTCACAACGCCCACATCTATTTCGTTCTGCTCAGCGGACTCGACGAGCGCACTCGGGTCCTGCAAGAGCTCAACGATCGCGGTATCAGTGCCGTCTTCCACTATGCACCGTTGCACTCTTCAACGGGCGGACGCCGATACGGGCGCGCGCATGGATCGCTCGCCGTAACCGAGGACACGGCCGACCGGCTCATACGTCTTCCACTGTGGGACGGCATTGGCGAGAACCAGATCCTCCAGGTCGTCGAGGCGCTCGCTGCGTCGATCGGAAGCCGCGATCGAACGGCGACAGCTGCCGCGCGTCACAAGAAGTAGAGCGGGCAACCGGCGCTAGGGTAAAGCCCTGTTCGTGTCAGCGAAGACCGTCGCCATAGTGCAGTCGTGCTACATCCCGTGGAAGGGATACTTCGACTTGATTGCGAGCGCCGACGAATTCATCTTCTACGACGATCGGCAGTTCACACGACGCGATTGGCGGAATCGCAACAGGATCAAAACCCCGAATGGCGTGCAGTGGCTGACCATTCCCGTCAACGTCAAAGGCAAGTATCACCAGCGCATCGACGAGACGACCGTTTCCGATCCCGATTGGGCCGAACGGCATTGGAAGACTCTCGTTCACAATTACACCGCCGCCCCATGCTTCAAGGATTACGCCCCCGCAGCGGAGGACATGTATCGACAGGTCGCCGGTGAGAGTCACCTGAGCAGGGTCAACCGTCGTTTCATCGAGGGTGTGTGCAAGCTTCTCGGCGTCGAGACGGCGTTCGCCTGGGCGACGGACTACGACGTCGAAGGCGATCGGAGTGAACGCCTGGCGGCCCTCTGCCGCGCCTCCGGGGCAACCCGGTACCTCTCCGGCCCTCGTGCTCGGTCATATCTCGATGAGGAGGTGTTCTCGAGCCAGGGGATCGAGGTGGTGTATGCCGGCTACGACGACTACCCCGAATACGATCAGCTTCATCCTCCGTTCGAGCACGGGGTCACGATCTTCGATCTGCTGTTCCATGTGGGGAGCAAGGCCCCGAGCTATATGAAGGACTTCGCGCGTGTCGCGTGATCCTGTCCTCGGGCCCGTGGAGCGCTACTACAGCGCAAAGGTCACCGAGCACGGGGCGGCGCCGGCGGCCGCGGATTGGAACAGCTCGGAGTCGCAGGAGCTTCGTTTCCGCGAGCTACTCCGTATCTGCCGTTCGAGCGAGCGCTTCTCGATCAACGACATCGGTTGCGGCTACGGGGCGCTCGTCCCCATGCTCCAGGAGCTCGGCCAGGACTTTGTCTACCACGGGTTCGACATCTCGGCTGCGATGGTGGCGCAAGCGCGGAAGACGCTCGGCGAGACGGCCCAGTGGTCGTTCACGGACCGCGAGGACGCGCTCGCCCCCGCCGACTACGCGGTTGCAAGCGGGATCTTCAACGTCAGGCTCGAGGCCGAGGGCGAGGATTGGCGCCGGTATGTCTTCGAGACGCTCGACCGGCTCGATGAGCTCTCCACCCGTGGCTTCTCGTTCAACATGCTGACGAGTTATTCGGATCGGGACCGGATGCGTCCGGATCTCTACTACTCAAACCCGGGCGAAACCTTCGACCTGTGCAAGCGGCGATACTCGCCTCACGTCGCGCTCTTGCACGACTACGGACTGTGGGAGTTCACGGTGCTCGTGAGGAAGGACTTGGTGCCTTGAGCTCGGTCGTCCTCTTCGGCACCGGAGACTTCGCGCGCGTGGCGGCCGCCTATCTTCGCGATGACAGCCCGCACGAAGTTGCGGCGTTCACGGTCCACGAGGAGTACCTGGAAGCGCCCGAGCTGATTGGCATTCCCGTCGTTCCTTTCGAGCGGCTCGTGGATACACACCCGCCAGGCACGCATGCCATGTTCGTCGCGATTGGATTCAGCGGCATCAACCGGCGCCGCGCGGAGCTGTACGCGGAGTGCAAGTCGCTCGGATACGAACTGATTACCTATGTCAGCTCGTTCGCGTTCGTCTCCCGAGACGTCGAGCTCGGTGACAACTGCTTCGTCTTCGAGGCGAATGTCATCCAGCCGTTCGTACGCATCGGCAGCGACGTCGTCCTTTGGAGCGGCAACCACATCGGACACGACACGACGATCGAAGATCACTGCTTCATCGCATCCCACGTGGTTGTATCGGGCAACGTGACCATCGGAGAGCGCACCTTCGTCGGCGTGAACGCGACCTTCCGTGACGGCGTCACCGTGGCACCGGACTGCGTGATCGGCGCGGGCGCGTTGATCATGAAAGACACGCTGGAGGGCGGCGTCTATTCGGTCCGCGGCACGGAGCCCTCCGAGCGCAAGAGCTGGGATCTCGGCCTCTAGCTCCTCCTAGGGGCGGCGCGCAACAGCGAGGAGGGAACCTCCCGCAGGGAGCGAGACCCCGTGCCGGACCGCATGACGCTCGGTTCCGACGACCCGGCCGAGCAGGCGGTCAAGTCGTGGCGGGATCCGGAGCTCCTGAGCTGGATCGAAGCTTCTGAGGTCCTGTTGACGTCGTCGGGAGAGGATCATCAGAGGGAGCACGATCGTCATGAACGAGGTCACATATTCGACTCCGAAGCCGGCACCGTCGAGCTTGCCGACGAGCTCGCTTCTCGTGTAGCGGCGCTTGTGCCTGCCGAACTCATCGGCGGCGCTCCACAGCCACGGGTGCTGGGGGACCGTCAGCACGAGGGTGCCGCCTGGCTGGAGCGCCGCACGTAGCTCCGAGAGCACGGCCTCGTCCTCGTCGATGTGCTCGAGTACATCGAATGTGCCAACGAGGTCGAACTCGTCGCGGTAGGGAAGCCGCCGTCCCTCCACCTGGACGAGGGTGGCCCTCGGCACACGCTCGTGCGCGATCTGGAGACCTTCGCTTGCCGGTTCTCCGCCCACGATGCGCGCCGCCGGGAAGGCTCGACTCACTCCCTGCAGGACGAAGCCCGTCCCACATCCGAGCTCGAAGAAGCTGCCTGGTTCCGGGGCAAAGCGCTGGATCGCGGTGAGCACGATCGTGTTGCGTGCGCGAAACCAGAAGCTGTTCTCCTCCAGGCCTGCGAGGAGATCGAAGGACGATTCGGGAAACTCCAACTCCTCGCTCGGCTCGACGAACCGGACGAAACCGTCCTCCGCGGGGCGGGTTCCACAGGCGGGGCAGCGCCAGTCGGCGCCCTCGAAGACCGTGTCGCAACGGAGACAGCGCTTCACCCGTCGAGCCTAACGACGGGCTTTCCTACGCGGGCGGTCGGCCCATGAAGCTGCTTTGATTCCCGTCGTGCCCGTTGCCGAGCAGGCCCAGTCGTTGCCCCGGGTGCACGCCGACGACGCCGATTGGCTCGAGAGGTGCTTGCTCGGACTGAGCATCGCGGGCTGCGTCGTCGTCGAAGGGGTCTTGGACGAGGATCTCCGCCAGCGGGCGCACGCAGCAATGTACGACGTCCAGCGCAAGATCCAGGACGACGTCGGCAAGGAGCGGCTCGAGCGTGCCGGGGAGCTCGGCGTGCTTCGGCTGATGCTGAAGTTCGATCCGGTGTTCTTCGAGTTCATGGAGCTTCCGGAAGTACTGGCCGTTGTCGATGCGACAGTTTCGGCGACGGCCGTCTTGCACGTCCAGAACGGGCTGCTGCTCCCCTCCCTCGAGGGTGGAACGCCGGACATCTTCCAGACGCGGTTCCATCGGGACTTCCCGCGGATCTTGAATGGCTCCCTGATGTCGATTAACACGTTTTTCGCCATCGATGAGTTCACGAGCACGAACGGAGCGACGTTCTTCGTTCCCGGAACGCATCAGAAAGAGGGCCGGCCGGACGACTGGTATCTGGAAAGACACGCGGTGTCGGCCGAATGTCCCGCGGGCTCGATGCTCGTGTTCGACTCGACGATCTGGCATGCGGCCGGCGACAACGCCTCTGGAAAGGATCGGCTGGCAATGAACCAGCAGTTCACGCGCTCGTACATCAAGCCGCAGGTCGATTACGTCCGGGCGCTCGGAGACGAGGTCGTGGAGGCGCAGCCTGGCCGGACGCAGCAGCTGCTCGGCTGGTATACGCGAGTCGTGACCAGTCTTGACGAGTTCTACCAACCATCCGAACGGCGGCTCTACCGGGGCGGGCAGGGTTGAGCTGACGGCGAACGGCGAGCTCGATCTTTCCGTCGTCCTTCCCGTCTTTCGCTGCGCGGAGTGCATCCGGCCGCTCCATCGACGGCTGACGGCGACCCTCCAGGACCTCGGCGTCTCGTACGAGCTCATCTTCGTGGACGACCGCAGCCCCGACGGGGCCTGGCAGGTCCTCCGCGAGCTGGCCGCTGCCGATCTCGATGTTCGAGCGCTTCGACTGAGCCGTAACTTCGGCCAGCAGGCCGCCATCACAGCCGGCATCGGAGCAAGCCGGGGCACGTGGACCGTGGTGATGGACTGTGATCTTCAGGATCCCCCGGAGCTCGTCGCCGAGCTCTACACAAAGTCTCAGGAAGGTTTCGACATCGTCCTCGGCCGGCGGAAGGAGAAGAAGCATTCGTTCTTTCGCCTGCTGGCCGCAAGGCTGTACTTCAGGTTCCTCAGGCTCTTTCTCGGCGTGAACATCAGCGGCGAATACGGCAGTTTCAGCATCATCGCTGCGAAGGTTCGCGAGGCATTCCTTCGTGTTCCGGACCGTGACCGCCACTATCTGCCGATCCTGCTTTGGCTTGGCTTCAACCGCACGTCGATCGACTACGAGCACGGTGAGCGTCACGCGGGTGAGAGCTCGTACTCCCTACGTTCGCTCGTGAGGCTTGCAGTGGAAGGCGTCTTCTTCCAAACGGCCAGTTTGCTCAAGTGGATCGTCTATTTCGGCTTCTGCGTCGCATTGGCGGGGGCCCTGTTGGCCCTTGCACTGATCGTGCTGGCCATCGTCGTCAACCCACCGCCGGGATGGACGAGCCTCGCGGTGCTCGTTTTGCTCGTCGGTGGATTCATTATCGTCAGCACCGGAGTCACAGGCTTGTACATCGGAAAGATCTTTCAACAGGTCAAGAATCGTCCACTCTTCCTGATCGACGAGGAGCTCGGACTGACCGAGACCTCTCAGGGAATGACCGGCTCCGAGATCCACGAGCGTCTCTCGACGTGAACTCCGCAGCGGTGGAAGTACTCAGGTGTCCGGCCTGCGGGAACTCTTTCGAGCTCGAGCCGAGCGGGGGCGATGAGATCGAATCGGGGAGCCTCACTTGTGTCTGCCGTCGGATCTTTCGGATCGACGACGGAATCCCACATCTGGCGCATCCCCCGAAGCTCTTGCCGTCCGACGCCGAGTTTCAGGAGAAATACGACGCCGGCGCCGAGGCATACGACAGCGGGCTTGCCTGGCTGTTCGCCGCGTTCCGGATCGACGAAGCCGACCTGCGCGAAGGGATGGTCGATCTCCTCGAGCTGCGGCCGGGCGCCCGTGTGCTCGAGACGGGTTGTGGGACCGGAAAGGACTCCGAATACATTCGCGACCAGATCCAGCCGGGCGGAACGCTGTACGCACAAGACCTCTCGCTCGGAATGCTGAAGGTCGCACGCCGCAAGCTCACCGGCGGGCCGGGCCACGTGGAGTACGTGCTCTCGAATGCGGCGTACCTCCCGTTCGCCGACGACACCTTCGACGCCGCCTTCCACTTCGGCGGCATCAACACCTTCGGCGAGCTTCGTCGGGCGCTGAGTGAGATGACGCGCGTGGTCCGCCTGGGCGGAAAGGTCGTTGTCGGGGACGAAGGCATCGCCCCTTGGCTTCGTCGCAGGCTGTTCGGCCGCATACTCGTGAAGGCGAACCCGCTCTACGCGCATCGCCCGCCGTTGGCTGCGATTCCCGACAACGCTGCAGACGTCCGTCTGCAGTGGATCCTGGGTAATGCGTTCTACGTGATCGACTACCGCGTGGCCTCCGGGCCGCCCTTCGTCGACCTCGACCTGCCGATTCCCGGCAAGGGAGATTCTCTGCGTTCGAGGTACTACGCGTCGCCGCTATGAGGTGGCTGAAGCGCGGCCTGTTGATCGAGCCGCCGGTACATCTGCCCTGGTCGACGTCCCATGCCGCGGTCCCGCACGTTCAGGAGAACGACGGGTCGCTCGACGTGTATTTCACGACGCGCGACGATCATCGCCGCTCGCATATTGCGGTCGCGCGGGTGGACCTCGAAGGCGGTCGTGTCGAAGTGGCGCCCGATCCAGTTCTCGTGCCGGGGCAACTCGGAGCATTCGACGACAGTGGTGTCATGACGTCGTGCCTCGTGCGCAACGGCGACCAGTCGTACCTCTACTACCAGGGCTGGAGCTTAGGAGTGACGGTGCCGTTCTACGTCTTCGGCGGCTGTGCGATCAGTGAGCGCCCCGGAGCGCCATTCGAGCGGGTGTCGCCGGCGCCCGTGCTTGGACGTCACGCGGTCGACCCGTACATGTGCTCCTCACCGTGGGTGCTGCAGGACGATGATCGCTGGCGTATGTGGTACGTCTCGAATCTCGGTTGGCGGCCACAGCAGCTAGGCGACCCTCAGTACGTGGTCCATATCAAGTACGCAGAGTCGAGGGACGGCCTCGCCTGGGAGCGTGACGGGCATGTCTGCATCGATTTTGCCGCGCCGGGCGAATATGCCATCTCACGGCCGTGCGTCCTGAAGGACGGAGGCCTCTACCGGATGTGGTACTCGTACCGCGGCGGCACGTACCGCATCGGTTATGCCGAGTCGCGCGACGGTCTTCAGTGGCAGCGCCGCGACGACGAAGCAGGCATCGGCGTCTCAGCGGACGGGTGGGACGCGGAGATGGTGGAGTATGCGTGCATCTTCGATCACGGGGGATCGCGCCACATGCTCTACAACGGGAACGGTTACGGCGAAACAGGCATCGGCCACGCCGTGCTCAGCGAAGCTTAAGGCTTCGAGAGGCCCCGACCGCGTCCTCGTACGTCCGCTCGTAGCCGTCGAGAAACGGTGCTAAGCCGAACTCGCGTCGCCCCGCCTCTCGGGCCCTGCCGCGGAGCTCGCTGCGGAACTCCGCGCTCGTGGCGAGCTCCTGGAGCGCCATACGGATGTCGGCCGCGTCGCGTTTGACGAGGAGCGCCTCGTCTGCGCGGAGGTAATGGTCGTAGCCGGGGGAGGGCGTGACGATACATGGGAGACCCGACATCAACGCTTCCTGCAGCGCGAGCGGGAAACCCTCTCCTTCCGAGGGCAGGACGAACGCGTCCACGCTCGCCAGCAGCGCCCGGAACCGATCGGGCGCGAGAAACGGTAAAGCCCGAGTTCCTTCGGGCAAGTTATCTCCCTGCCGGTCCGTGATCGCAACGAGGTCATAGGTCGAATCGTGGGCGTCGAGGAAGACATCGAGGCCCTTCTTCGGCACGTCCCGGCCGACGAAGAGGGCGATGAACCTGTCCTCCGGAAGGCCGTGCCGGCGCAGCACTTCGCGCCGGTCGACCTTCGGGGCCTCGGGGACCCCGGGGGGCAGGACGGGGACATCGGCGAGGCCCCAGGTCGCCTGTGCCCACTCCGCCACCGCGGGGTTGTACGCGACAACTCGACTCGCCAATCGTGCTGACCGGCCGAGCGTCGCAATCGCGGCGTGCTGCGCCGCATCGAGTGCGCGGTGACGCTGCGGCACGAACGCGACGTGCTGCGTGAGAACTGCAGGGACTCGTGCCCGGCGCGCCAACGCGAGCGAAAGCACCGACGTCGCATACAGCGCGTCATGTGCATGGACGACGTCCGCCTCGGCAACGGATCCACGCAGCTCGTGGAAGGCTGCAACCGGGTTCGGCAGCGGGTACGGGACGTTGAGCCGGGTATGCAGCACGTCGGTTGCCGGAATCCGCACGATCCGAACACCACAGTCCTGTTCGTGCTTCTCGCCGCCGTCCGTGCGGCATGCCGCAACGGTGACACGATGTCCGCGCTCCGCCAGCCCGTGCGCAAGATTCTCGACGTACCGCTCGATCCCGCCGACGCTCGGCTTGTAGTTCGCGCTGACGAGCAGCACACGAAGGGGTCGAGCGTCGACAGTCACTCGCGTGGCCGCGGATCGGCGCGCATCGTCAGCACACCGATGAAGAACGAGCCGAACACGACCTGCACGCCGAGCGCGACGAACGTGAAGCCGAGCGCGGTGGCGTACTCGTGGCCGAGCGGCCCGAAGCCGCGCTGGGCCCAGCTGATGAAGATCGCGATCAGCACGCCGGCGCCGGCCAGGAAGAGAGCGGCGCCGGCAAGGAGCCCGTGCTCGAGCCGGACGCGGGGCCACAGGCGTTCGAGCAGCGCATCACGCTCGCCGAAATGCGTCATCGCATAGGTGCGCGCAAAGACACCGATCTGGAGGATCTGCGTTCCGAGGATGGTCGCCGCGACGAACGCGAGCATCGTGTGGATCTGCCATTGACGGCCGAAGACGTCGACCGGTCCGCTTGCGAGCACGAGCATCCCGGCGAGTCCGAGCAAGAGCAGAATTGCCCCGGGAAGGAAGTAGAGCCAGCTCGGGCTGTACAGCAGCATGAAGCGGATGTGCCGCCAGCCGTCTCCGAAGCGGCTCAGCTTCGATTCGCCTGTGCGCGGGAAGTAGTCGATCGGCAGGTCGCTCACCGCGAGCCCGCGCCGGTAGGCCTTGAACACCATCTCAGAGGCGAACTCCATTCCGGTCGAATGAAGATCGAGTTTCGGCAGCGCCTCACGGCGCACGGCCCGCATGCCGCAGTGCGCGTCCGACACGCGCACGCGGAAGAGGACGTTGAGCATGCCGGTGAGCACTGGATTGCCGATCCAGCGGTTCGTCCACGGCATCGCGTCTTTGTGGATGCGTCCTTCGAAGCGAGAGCCGACGACGAGGTCGTCTCCCGCCTCGAGGGCTTCGACGAAACGCGGCAGCTCGTGCAGCGGATAGGTCTCGTCGGCGTCGCCCATGACGATGTACTGCCCGCGCGCCTGCGCCAGACCGGCGAGATACGCGCTGCCGTAGCCGCGGTGCGGTTCCGAGACCACCGTCGCTCCGTGCTCGGCAGCGATCTCCGCCGAGCGGTCCGTCGACCCGTTGTCGACGACGATCACCTCGCCGCTCCGGCCCGAGGCCTCGATCCCCTGCCACGCCTGGTCGACCACCGCGCCGACAGCCGCCTCTTCGTTCAGGCACGGGATGACGACCGAGATCTGCGGTGGCGCCGCCTGCAAAGTCGACGCCTGCACAGGCGAGAGTATGCCTTTCCGAGGCCACCGCACCGATGCCCTAGCTAGCCTGTGCCGCCATGAAGATCGCCGAGACGCGGCGCGGCGTGGCCGTGGTCTTCCTCGTCGCGCTCGCGGTCTGGTGGCTCGAGGCTTTGGCGCTGCCGCTTGCCCAGGGCCGGGATCTCGAGACGTATCTCGGCGGGTACATCCAGCTGTTCCAGAGTCACCCGATCGACCTGGGCTACGTGCTCGGACGGACGCCTGGCTCGACGCTGATCATCGGCGGCCTGCTGCAGTTCGCGGGTGGGGCGCTCGCCGAGCCGGTCGTATCGTTGCTCTACGCCGGCTCGATCGTCGCGTGGTTCCTCACGGCGCGTTTCTTCAGCGTCCGGGCAGCTCTGCTCACGGCACTCGTGCTCCTGCTCTATCCCGGTTACGCGATCCTCTTCCACGAGCTCTCGTCCGACGCGATCTTCGGGGCCGCATTCGCCGGCTGGTCGCTGCTCGTCGTTCGCGCCCTGCTCTCGCCGTCCGCGCAACGGTTTGCGTGGGCCGGCGCCGGAGTCGGGCTTCTCGCGCTGATCCGTCCGGGGAACCAGGTTCTGCTCGTGCTGGGGCTCCTGCCGCTGCTGCTGAGGGCTTCATGGCGCACCCGGCTCATCTCGACGGGGGCGTTCGTGCTCCCCGCCGTCGTGCTCCTCGGGGGCTGGGCGATTCACAACGGTCTGCGTTACGACAACTACACGGTGGCGCGCGGCGGCAACGCAACCGTTCCGTTCTTCCGCACATTCGTCACCGACAAGCTCGTTCGGCCCTCCAACGGTCCGGCGTCACGGGAGCTCGCGCGGGTGGTCGAGCACGATCTGCTCCCGAAGGAGCCCTACCGCTCCTACGGGATCACGCTCGACGAGTTCTTCAGCAAAGCGAGCCCACGGATGCAGGTCGACCTGCTCGCCCTGTCGGACCGGCACAAGGGATGGCACAGCAACTACAGCTGGCTTCGCGACGTCGGGATGGAGGCCGTTCGCGCGCATCCGGCGAGGTACGCCCGCGGGGTGGCGGGGAGCGTCTCCGGCATGTTGCGCGTGCCGCTCTACCGCGAAGTGGCTTCGGGCGGTACGACCCCTCCGCGAGAGACGGTCGACGTCGGGGGTGTCGTGTTACCGGTGCCGTCCGAAGGCGAGCCGATCCCCGCCGCGCACGAGGGAGGCGTCACGACGCCTGACGGAAGCATCTACACCGTGTGGACCTCCCCGACCGAACATCACCTCGTCTTCGTCCATCCCGGCGCAAAGCAGCGGTACGACGCATTGCACCGGCGGATGGACGAGTTGGCGCAAAACCTGCCCGACCGACGCGGGAGCCCGTGGGTCGTTCGCCGCATCAACGACGTCTCCCGCTGGTTTCCGCCGCCCGTGCTCTGGCTCGCCTTGGCTCTTGTCGCGGTCGTCTGGCGCCGGCCGAAGCGGATGCTGTTGATCGCCATCCCTTCGATTGCAGCGCTGCTCGTGATCCTCCTGACCGCCCTCGGCCTTCCCACGGAGTCTCACTACGCGGTGCCGGTCGCTCCTGCCTTCGTCTTCTCGGCCTTCGCAGGGCTGTTCGTTCGCAGACGGGAGCCGGCGACTGCCGGCGAGTTGCTCGAAGCTGCGGCGCTGCGGCGGCTCGCCGGAGTCGTCCTCGGTGTCGGAGCCGTGATCTGGGGTGTTGTCATCTACTACGACAGCGTGCGCGCGAGCTTTTCGGGGGATGGAGCGCCACACGACTTGGCGGTCTTCCTCAACGCGGCTGGAAGCGTCTTGCACGGACACTCGCCCTACGCCTACCGCGCCGACGAAACGTACGCGTATCCACCACTGGTTGCTTTGCTCGCCGCGCCGTTTCATCCGTTGAGCGCGGGCGTGGCGACGCTCTTTTGGACGCTGCTGTCGCTCGCCGCCATCGGTGCGGCGGTCTGGGTGCTCGGCGTTCGCGACTGGCGGTGCTACGCGCTCGTGGCCGTCTACCCGGTCACGCGGAGCGCCGTCGACGTGGGAACGATCGGCCCGTTTCTGCTGCTCGCGACGGCCTTGGTCTGGCGGTGGCGCGGCCACGCCGCGCGCGCCGGTATCGCAACGGGCTTGTCCGTCGCCTTGAAGCTGTTCCTGTGGCCGCTCGGCCTCTGGCTTGCGGTGACGGGCCGGATCCGCGCGGCTCTCGCCGCAGCGGCGTTCGCTGTGCTCTTCGTGTTGCTTCCCTGGGCAGCGCTCGGCTTCGACGGGATCGGTGCGTATCCCGGGCTCCTCCGGCACCTCGCGCGCGACGAGGCGACCTCGTCGTATTCGCTCGTCGCAATCGGCGTGCGACTGCACCTGCCCGAATCTGTAGCGACCGTCGTGTCGCTACTCGTCGCGGCCGCCCTGCTGATTCTCTCGTTCCGCATCGCCCGCGACCAGCGACGCGAGCCGCGCGCTCGTGACGTGGCGACGCTCACCCTTGCGCTCGCCGCTGCACTGGCCGCGTCGCCGATCGTCTGGGTGCACTACTTCCTCCTCCTGATCGTGCCGCTCGCGCTCAGCCGGCCGCGACTCTCGCCGCTGTGGTTCGTGCCGCTCGCGTACTACCCGCTCGGCGAGACTGCCTGGCCCGCCGGCGATGCATTGAAGCTCGGGCTGGGGCTCGTCGTCACGGGCCTGATGCTCCTATGGGTCTTGTCGCCGCCTCGGCTCGACCGCCTCTCCGCCAGGTGGCCGCGGCTTGCCGCTGCGCGGTCCGACCTGCGGCCGCGCCCGCGCTAGGCGCGTTTGCGCACCGCGATCCGAGACGCTCTGTTATGGCGGCCCGCTAGGCTCTGCCCCCGCATGGAACTGGTGGACCGACTGCTGCCGGTCACTCGGCGCGTCTGGCGGACCTACGTGCCGTCAGCGGTGCGAGAGCGGGTCAACCAAGCGCGGGCGGTGCATCGGGAGGCCCTCGCGGCCAAGGCGAAGGATCTGGGCGACCTCCGCATCACCAAGCCGTTCAGCACCTGGGGAGCAGAGCGCGGCGGGTCGATCCCGCGTGCCTACATCGCCGAGTTCCTGGGACGACATGAGGCCGACATCCGCGGCCGCGTGCTGGAGATCGCGAGTGACCGGTACGCACAGCTCTTCGGAGCGGGCGTCGACCGAGTCGACGTCCTGGACGTTCGCGAGGACAATGAGCAGGCGACGTTCGTGGCCGACTTCGCCGATGCGCCGGAGGTTCCCGACAACGCTTTCGACTGCGTGCTCGTGACGCAGGTCCTGTCCTGGATGTACGACGTGCGCGCAGGATTCAGGACGGCGCATCGCATCCTCGCGCCGGGCGGCGTGCTGCTCGCGACCACACCGGGGATCGCGCGGCAGGCGCCCGTGGAGCAGGAGATGTTCGGCGAGTGGTGGCACTTCACGGGCATGTCGGCAAAGCGCGTCGGCGAGGAGATCTTCGGCGAGGGGAACGTCCAGGTAGAGACGTACGGGAACGTGTTGGCCGCTGCCGGAACGCTCTTCGGCCTCGGACAGATCGATCTGGCACCCGAGGAGCTGGCAGTCCACGACCCCGCCTTCGAGGTCATCGTGGCGATTCGTGCCGTGAAGCCGGCCTGATTCCCCGCTCGTGGCCGAGTCGTTGCGAGGGCGAGTCGTCGTGATCTCTCCCCATCTCGACGATGCGGTGTTCTCTCTCGGCGCCACGATTGCCAGCGCGACACGTGTGGGCTCGCGGGTCGAAGTGCTCACCGTGTTCGGCTGCGACCCGGACTCGTCCGCGCCTGCGAACGGCTGGGACAAGCGCGGAGGATTCGAGACGGAAGGCTCGGCTGCACGCGCGCGCCGTGAAGAGGACCGCGCTGCGTGCGAGCTCGTGGGAGCCGAGCCGCACTGGTTGTCGTTTCGCGGCGGCGGCTACACGCCGCACAAGGACGGCGAGGGGATCAGGGCCGCCATCGCGGAGCGGCTCTCGATTGCCGACGCGGTGCTCGTGCCGGGCTTTCCATTGCAAAACGAAGATCACGCCTGGCTCGCCGGACTGCTCGCGGAGTACCCACCGCCAGGCGCGCGGCTCGGTCGCTACGTCGAGCAGCCGTACGCGTACATCGTTCGCCGGGAGGAGCAGCGAACCGGCGCCTGGACGAAGCGAGGGGTAAGCCTGGGCGATCAGTTGCGCAAGCGACGTGCGGTCCGCCAGTACAGATCGCAGCTCCCGCTGCTCTCCCTGGGCGCCGCCAGGCTCCATCTAATGCTCGCGCAGGGCGAGGCGATCTCGTGGCGATGAGGGTCGTGATGACGCTGATGGTTCGCGACGAGGCCGACATCATCGAGCGGCAGATCGACTTTCATCGCGCTGCCGGCGTCGACTTCTTCGTCGTCACCGACCACGAGTCGCAGGACGGCACGAGCGAGATTCTCGAGCGGTACGCCTCGGAGGGGATTGTCCACCGAATCGCAGTTGTCAGTCCGGCGAAGCGCCAGGCGGAGTGGGTGACCCGCATGGCGCGCCTCGCTGCGACGGAGTTCGGGGCCGACTGGGTGATCAACTCCGACGCCGACGAGTTCTGGTGGCCGTTGGGAGGAGATCTCAAAGACGTGCTCGCCCGTGTCCCCGACCGCTACGGGATCGTTCAGACCTTCGTCCGCGCTTTCCTGCCCCGTCACGGCGAGGGTGACTTTGCCGAGCGAATGATCGTTCGGTTCGCACCTGCCGCACCGATCAACAGCCCGTTCAGCCCTTTCCGCGTCAACGTGCGCCTGCTCCACCGTGCGTCCCCGGACATCGTCGTGGGGCGAGGCAACGCGACGGTGGACACGTCCTTCGCCGTGCTTCCGGGCTGGTCCCCTGTCGAAGTTCTCCACGTGCCGGTCCGCAGCTTCGGCCAGTTCGAGCACAAGTTCCTGACGCACTACAAAGCCTCAGGAGCGAGGCGCCGAGGCGAGCATGTGCGGGCATACGAGGCGGCCCAGGCAGGCCGGCTCGACGCGCTCTACGACGAGATCTGCATCGACGACGAGCGTTTGCGGCGTGGACTGGACGAAGGGTCGCTCGCGCTCGACACGCGACTGCGCGACGCGTTTCGGGTTCTACCGGCCGCACCTCCGTTCCCTGAGCGCGACACTGCGGAAGAAGCCGGTTACGCCGTCGACGACGCGGTGCTCGGCGCGGGAGAGCTCGTCCGTCTTCAGCGACGCGTGGACGAGCTCACGGTCCGGCTCGAGGGGATCTCTCGAAGACCATGAGGTTCTCGTGCAGATAGCGCGGCTCGGGCACGTCGGCGATCGCGGCGAGCAGCTCGGCTCGGAGGGGGCTGGGGGTGAACCCGTAGTCCGCGAAGAGCGAGCGCCAGTACGACTCGGGCTGTGCGTTCATGTGGACGAGGCCGCCCTCGCCCGGCTGGGACGCGGTGAAGACGACGATGTCGCTCAGCCGCGTGAGTCCCTCGACGAGCCGTGGAGCGCTCCGCGCCGTCAGGTGCTCCGCGACCTCGATGCACAGCGCGAGGTCGAAGCGGCCGAGGCGCGGCACGCCACGCTCCAGGTTTGCACGGACGATTCTCCCGCCGAGCTGCGACCGCGCGATTGCTGCGCGACTCCCTTCGATCCCCCGGACGTCGACGCCGCGCTTCGCGAACTCCGACAGCATCAGGCCGCTTCCCGAGCCGACGTCGACGACGCTACGCGGCTCGCGGAGCCGGATCAGCGCGTCCGCGAAGCGCGGATAGGAGTCGAGCTTCATCGGATCACCCTTGGCGTAGAAACGCTCGTCGTAGACGAAGTCGCGCGTGGCGAGGAACGGCAGCCGGCCGAAGACCTCGCGCAAAGCGTTCCTGGCCGCGCGGTAGAGGCGGTACAGGCCGGTGCCGACCGGCCGGCGGATCGACAGCGGCACGAGACGTCGGAGCAAGCTGCGGGCCTGCGTCACGGGCGCGAAGCATACGGCGACCCGGGTAGCGTTCGGCGGCCGTGAAGCTCGTGCAGACGCTCGTCGTTCGCGACGAAGCGGACATCGTCGGAGCCCAGATCGACTACCACCTCGGCGCGGGGGTCGACCTCGTGCTTGCGACCGACCATGACTCTCGCGACGGAACGAAAGAGATTCTGGAGTCGTATCGGCGCCGGGGCGTGCTGCGGCTCTTCCACGAAGAGGGCGAAATGCGCGAGAGCGTCTGGCGCACCAGGATGGCGCGACTGGCTGCCACCGAGCACGGGGCAGACTGGGTCATCAACACGGATGCGGACGAGTTTTGGATGCCCCGCCGCGGAACGCTGAAGGAGGCGCTCGGCGCGGTGCCCGCCGAGCTCGGCGTCGTCTGGGCGATCACACGTCACTTCCTGCCGACGTCCGGCGACGTGGGATCCTTCGCTGACAGGATGACCGTTCGTCTCTCCGCAACAGCTCCGCTCAACGATCCGACGAGCCCCTATCGCCCGCACGCGAAGGCGGCTCACCGTGCCGACCCGGAGATCGTGGTGCTCTTCGGCTCGCACGACGTCGTCACCAATCTTGCCCCGCTCCGGGGCTGGTATCCGGTCGACGTCCTGCATTTCCCGTTTCGGACACGCGAGCAGTACGAACGCAAGGGCGTGCGTCGTGCCAGGGGAGACAAGCCCCTCGGTCAATACGTGAAGGCGTACGACGCCAGCGAGCGCGGACGGGTGGAGGACTTCTTCGCCTTGCTGACGGTGGACGACGAGACGTTGGCCAAGGGCCGCCAGACCGGCTCGCTCGTCGTGGACACCAGGCTCCGCGAGGCGCTGCACCGGGGCGGAGGACCTACTGCCCTGCCGCGTGCGGAGGAAACGCGCGCCGCGGCAGAGAGTGCGGCTCTCGCCGAGGCAAACCTCGTCCGTACGTGCCGGCGCCTCGACGTGCTGGCGGTACGTCTTGCGGCTGTCGAGCAACGGAGCCGAGCGCGATGAGGCTCGTCCTGACTACGGTCTTCGACGCCGGCGATGCCGGCGCAGCGGAGGAGAGCGTTTCCTTCCACGTCAAGGCGGGTGTCGACCTCGTCCTGGCGGCGGTCCGCGACGAGGAGGTGGCGGTCGCCCTGCAGAAGCTCGGCGACCACGTCCATGTCGAGCGCTCGGCCGGCGACGGCGCCGGGTTGCGAACAGGCCTGGCCCGTCGTGCTGTAACGGAGTTCGGCGCGGACTGGGTGATCAGTTCTGGTGCCGACGAGTACTGGTGGCCGCGTGGCGAGAACCTCAAAGAGGTGCTCGCACCAATTCCCGAGCGGTACACGATCGTGCAAGGGCTCCGGCGCGATTTTCCGGCCGGCGAGACGACTCGGCGCTCGTCCCCGGAGGACGGTGGCGGGGCAGTGCTGCGCCCGGTCTTCCGCGCCGATCCCGACGTCAGCATCGATGCGAGCGGCGCGATCGATCTGCGCCGGT
>WNGO01000908.1_pt1 | contig 18596 bp, 18 predicted proteins | sample 5400511 | NCBI WGS metagenome assembly WNGO01 (sample SAMN13153380, study PRJNA577476) | soil metagenome | isolation source: 20 cm soil or saprolite under Garry oak tree replicate 2 | place: USA:California | collected 2016-06-15 | reverse complement strand
TTTTCGAGCTTCCCCGTTACATTGCTGTGGAGGGTCCCATACGAGTCGGCAAGAGCACGCTGGCGGGCTTCTTAGCCGAGCGCTTGAACGCACAACGGGTGATGGAGCCGGACGCCAATCCGTTTCTGCGTGCATTTTACGAAGGTGAGCGCGGGGCGGCATTTCAGGCGCAGTTTGCGTTTCTGGTGCGGCGGTTTGAGCAGTTGCACGCGCTCGATCTGGGTGCGCGATCGAACAAGACCGTGGTGACAGATTTTATTTTTGAAAAAGACAAGTTGTTTGCCTGCCTGAATCTGACCGATCAGGAACTCGATACCTATAACCGGTATTACAACCACTTCCGCGAACAGTTGCCGACGCCGGACCTGGTGATCTATCTGCAGGCAACGCCCGAGGTCCTGAGGAAGCGGCTCAGGAAGAAGAACGCTCCCGGCGAAAAGGCGGTGAGTGATGAGTATCTGGAAGAAGTGGTCAAGGCATACGAACACTTCTTCTTTCACTACACATCGTCGGACCTGTTGATTGTGAATACGTCGGAGATCGACTTCGTGGACCGCAACGAGGATCTGCAGGAGTTGCTGCGCAAGGTGACGGAGCCGATCAAGGGCACGCAGTATTTCCTGCCGCTGGGTGGGCAGGAAGCTGCAAGCGCCTAGGCTCAACGCCTCTCCCGCATCCGCTCGCGTTTTCGTTCCTCGAACAATGCCTCGAAAGCGGACGGTTCACCGGGAAGTGGCTCTAAGAATCCTTGGATTTCATCCAACAATCGCTCAATCGGAGTTAGCACAAGGCGACCGTTTTCCTCTTTCAAGTCGACGAGGTTTCCGGGCTTCAGCCGCAATCTCTTGCGCATTTCCGGGGGAATGGTGATGCCACCTCTAGCAGTCACTGCGCGCGATCTAATTTTCATCATCTCCATAACCATCTCGCAAACCGTCCAATCTCGTAAACAAAGCAGGCAAAGATCAGACTTCTCAGCAAGATCTTTTCGCAGACGGAATAGAACCAGTCGACTCGGCGCTCCAAGTTTCGACCGGTTTTCGTCATGCTAACTTCCCTGCAAACAGTCCAGCCCTTGAGGACAAGCATCCTTGGCCCAAGGCTGGGGCGGTCATTTCCTTCCCTCTTTTTGCGCCGCTGTTCGGGTCGGTTCCAAGGGCTTACTTCGGGGGCCATAGATCGATGTGGCGACTTGTGGCGGTAATTTGTCGGGATCTATCGGGGCTTCCCGAAGGCGAAGCAGTGTTTCCAGGCGGCTGCTTGCACCGGGATTGACTCGTCGCACCTTCAACTTCAGAATCGTGTGACCTGAATCAACTTCTGCGACTGCACGCGCCAGGGGAGAAACCCATCTGTATCCGCGAAGATCCCCAGCGTCATCTCTAAAGGGGACAAGTTCGCCCTGAGCCTCCAAGCGCTTCAGAGTATTGTGAATCGGCACGAGCGGCTGCTTATACTTCTTAATGTCGACGCCCATTGCGACCAATGTGTCCCGCACCTCGGTGGGAGTAAGCATGTACTCGTTGGATTCAGAGAAAATCCTCCTGATCGCGTCGGTCAAGCTGGTGTTGTAGCCGTCGGGAAGTTTTCCTCCCTTGACCTGCACGAAGTCCTCATCCGTTTCGGGCTCGCAAAGGGCCGCCAGACCCTCTATCGTTTGCTTGAGGCTGACGATTCTGTGCTCGATCGCTGTGCGATCCTCGTAAGCTTCCGCGAGGGCTTTTCGAGCCTCTTTTAAGGCCGTTTCGAAGGAACTCGTAGACATCATCAACTTTATATCTCATATTCCTTTCAATTACAAGTAAATTATTAGTGTAATAACTTACCTTCACAAGAGGTAAACATCCCACTTTGCTTCTAAGCATCGACCTTTGGACCAAGTGTCAGTGAGCCTTCAAAAGCTCCCTTGTCGCCTAACCACATCGACTCCTGCCAATTTTGGAGCTACAATACCCTTCAGCGTCATCTAAAGGTGTAGACGCCACGATGCGTGCACAGGCTCTATCCGCCCGAGGCGGAGGGGCACTGGAGGACATCATGAGTTTGACTCCACTCGGGGGCCGTCTGTTTGACGGTTCCGGCTATAAGGTAACTACCACCTCTCTTCGCGAGCAGAAACTCCGCCACGATCCCATTACCTGCCTTACCGCTTACGATTACGCCACTGCGCGTCTGGTCGACGAGGCCGGCATCGAGATGGTGCTGGTCGGCGATTCGCTGGCGCAAACCATGCTGGGGTATGAGAACACGCTCTCGGTCACGATGGACGAGATGCTGCATCACGTGAAGGCCGTCCGGCGCGGGGTGAAGAATGCGCTGCTCGTCGCCGACATGCCTTACGGGTCGTACCAGGTCGATCCCAAGGACGCCATTCTCAACGCGGCGCGCTTCGTGAAAGAAGGTGGCGCCGAAGTGGTGAAGCTGGAGGGCGGCGAGCGGCGGGCAGACTTGATTCGACGAATCATTGATGCCGAAATCCCTGTGGCGGGACATATCGGGCTGACTCCGCAGTCAGTCAATGTGATGGGCGGCTACAAAGTACAGGGGAAAAATCTGGGTGGAATCGAGCAACTGATGCGCGATGCGGTGGCGCTGGATCGCGCGGGAGTGGCTTGCCTTTATCTGGAAGGCATTCCGCGGGAAGTGGCTGCCATGATTACGGCGGAGGTGAGCACGCCTACGATCGGGATCGGCGCGGGGCTGGAGTGCGATGGGCAGGTGCTGGTGTTTCACGACATTCTGAACCTGACGTTTGGCCCGCCCGCGAAATTCGTGCGGCGATATGGGGATGCGGCGGCGCTGATCACGCATGCGGTGCAGTCGTTCCGGGCGGACGTGCGATCGCGGCAATATCCTTCGGACGAAGAGTCGTATCATCTGCCGAAGGAGACACGAGCGGCGCTGGAGACGGTGCTGGCGAGGAAGCGGGCGATGGGGCGGTAACTTCGGTTCCGCGGATTGCGCGGAGGAACGCGGATTTACTGCTTCTTGCGGCCTACGAGCGGCAAGTGTGTTCAATTCCGCTCTCGAAAAATCTTTTGGGCAAAGTTCCTTTAGGAAGTCAAAATCCCCGCAGCATCTATTTGGAATCAGAATCTTCACTTAGCAGGGGTACGGAACCTGGGCGTTTTGTTTTCCGTATCTTTCTGTGTGGGGTTAACGGGTTCTTTGGGAATCCCTGATTCACTGACGCACTGGTGAGTGCTACGCTATTGGGAGGTATCTATGGTTCTGGCACACTTTTTCTTTTTTCCGTTCTTCGGCTTCGGCACGTTTATGTACTTCCTGCCGTCGATCGTTGCGCTGGCGCGGAGCAAGCGCGATCTGCTGGCGATCTTTCTGCTGAACCTGTTTCTGGGATGGAGCGTGATCGGATGGATCGTGGCGATGGTGTGGGCGGCAAAGAGCGATGTTCCGGCGGCGGCGAGGTATTACAGGTAGTGATCACGCGGCGACCGTTTTGGCTAGCGATTCTTCTGTTGGCTCTGACCGGTTGCTCAAGGCAGCCGGCACCGCAACCGCCTGATCCACAGACCATTCTGCAAGCCATTCCTCCGGCAGACTCTGCGAAGTATCAGCACATCCGGGACATGAAGAAGTGGCGGAATCCTTACCTGATCGTGCGCGCGGACGGAGTAGCACTTTACGATTCGGCGGATAGTGCCGAGATTCTCGTCAAGCCGGAGGATTTGCTGCCGACATTGGCGAGGTTGCCGGCCTCGTATTGGCCTTACGGACGGGTCGTGGCGGCGCAGGAGAATGACGTTCGCAGGTTTGAGCAGGACGGCGTGGCGATTCGTCGCAACAAAGGCATTGTAGGGGGATTGCTGCAGGGGGCGCACATCGCGGTTGAGTGGGTGCCTGCGGCGTGATGCGCCGCCCCTTTACTCACCATCAGCCAAAGGCACGTCGAGCTTTGCTCGACGGACAGCCGAAGGCGGCTGTCCCCACGTTCAAACCTTGAAAGTCTTTTCAACTATTGACGAGATGAGAGGTGCTTCGCGGGCGGTGCGGCGCGAGGGGAAGCGACTGGCATTGGTCCCTACGATGGGGGCGCTGCATGAAGGGCATTTGTCGCTGGTGCGGGCGGCGCGGGCGGCTTGCGATGTGGTGGCGGCGTCCATCTTTGTGAATCCTACGCAGTTTGGGCCCAATGAGGACCTTGCGAAGTATCCGCGGTCGTTTGAGCGCGACTGCGAGATGTTGGAGCGCGAGGGAGTGGAATTCGTGTTTGCGCCGTCGGTGGAGGAGATGTATCCGGCGGGGGCGGTGACGTGGGTGACGGTGGAGGAGTTGAGCGGGAAACTGGACGGGGGCTCGCGGCCGGGGCATTTTCGCGGGGTCACAACGGTTGTTGCCAAGCTGTTTCACATCGTTGAACCTGACAAGGCGTTTTTCGGGCAAAAGGATGCGGCGCAGGTGGCGATCATCCGGAGGATGGTGCGGGATTTGAATCTGCCGGTAGGGATTGTGGTTTGCCCGATCGTGCGAGAGGCGGATGGGCTGGCGATGAGTTCTCGGAATGCCTATTTGGGTCCGGAGGAGAGGAAACGGGCGGTGGTGCTGCATCGGGCACTGGTGCGGGTGCAGAGAATGGTAGAAGCGGGAGAACGTGATGTGGGGCCGCTTTCGGCCGCCGGCATATATGAGTTCGCGCGCGAGAGTTCGGTGCGGTTGGACTATTTCGAGATTGTGAATCCGGATACGCTCGATCCGGTTGAGGACGTATCGAGGGGAGCTTTGGTGGCGGTGGCAGCTTATTTTGGAGCTACGCGGCTCATCGACAATATTCTGTTGGGGCCGGCTAAAAGCGATAACCACGAAGGGCACTAAGGATCACGAAGGAAAACCTCAAAGGCACGCTGCGGGGTGAAGGTGCTCTCGCGGCGGATCTGAGGAAATCTTGTCAATAGGCAGAAGTTGCTTGATCGGGCTTAACTGCTTGGAAAGAATCGGAAAATAAAGTCTGGAATTTTGCCGGATAAATAGCCTCAATTTGCTATTCTGAAAGTAGAGAGTAGAAATCGAGCAGGCGCGGCCTCCAGGTCGCGCCTTTCTTTTTGCTCAAAAATGTTCCGGAGTGACTGGGTATGAAGGATTGGATAGGGCTCGGAGCGCTCGACATCGCGAGACGCAGCGCATGGTTGTGTCTATCGATCGCTGCGTCAACGGCCTGTATCTACAAGCGGATAAACTTCTTATCCTGGATAGGGATCGAGGACATAGGGCGCCGAGACATCGGCGTAGATCCAAGGGTCGTACCAATAGGAGGGCCATGCCCAGAATGGACCCCAAGAGGCCCAGCCGACTCCCCAGCCTCCCCAACCCCAACCGAATCCGAAACCCCAACCACAGCAGCCCCAACCCCAGTTCCATCCGGGCCAGCCCCAACCCCATCCGCCATGCCAGCCTCCGCGCCATCCACCCCAGTTGTTGCCGTGCCAGGCGAGATTACTGGAGATGATGCCAGCACGGTTGAAGGTCGTGGTTGCGGACGCGCGAGCCATCTCGGTACGTGGTGCGGCGAAAGAGTGCCACTGTCCGTCGGCTACCGCCGCATGGTTCACCGCGGCGCTAGACCTTGCTGGCATGGAGGAAGCGCCGGAGCGGGTCGCAGCACTGCCCACTCCTTCGCGACCCACAGGCCTGGAATTGCTGGATGCGAACTGATGCCATCCCGGAGATGTGTCGCGGCCGCTGCGACCTTCCCAAGACCAAGGACGGGCACTTGCACTGCCGGGGCCACGGGAACTAACGCCAGGCCCCGCGGACGATCCCCGACCGCTGAACCCGGGAGACCCGCCGCGATAGCCGCCAGTGTAGCCGCTACCGCCGTGGGGTCCGCCATAGGAGCCACCGCCTCCGTGGAAACCGCCACCAGCGCCAGCGTGGGAGCCACCGCCTCCGCCGCCACCGCTGTGACCACCGCCATGCTGAGCAAAGGCGGGCGCGGAGAGGCAAACGAGGCCGAGGGATACGATTCCTGAAAGAAGGGCTTGGAGCGAGGTGGACTTTTTCATATGAGTACCTTCCACCGTGATTTTTAGGTTGGCTGGGCTACCGCTGGGGTAATCCTACTCTGTTTGGAACCCGATTTCAGGTTGAAAGTTGCACGGCAACCATCGTCCTAGGGAGCGGGATTGGCGGCGAGGCGGCTGGGTTCGGGCGTCATGCGCTCGCGGACGAGATTTTCGACCTGCGTCCAGATGTGGGAATCGCATTCGGCCTGCATGTGACTTGGGGTGATGATGCGATCGAACCAGGAATATCCTTCGCAGCGGACGGGCGTCTGTCGGTAGTCGAAACGATAGGTCCCGAGGATCCGGGTTTTGGAATCGTCGGCAGCCTTGATTGTGGAGCGGCCATGAATAATTCCGTGTGGCTGGTAGAAGTTGACTGCTGCCGCCACGTTTTCAGGGATGACGGCATCATTCTGCCAGGGCTTTGCGACGCTATCGACCTGGACCGTCAGCATTACGGGTATGCCGACGCGATTCAGTTCGCGCGCGAGAATCACCGCGGCAGAGCCTCCCCAGCTGTGACCGACGAGCATGATGTGCGCCGCGGCTTTTTCATCGTCGCTCAGCGCGCCGTCATGGTTCGCATCAAGCAAGTGAAGGATCGTTTTGAGGGCTGTCTTGCGATGTCGGTTCTCGAAAACCTCGATGTAAGCGTCTTTGGGAGAATTCTGCTGAAGAAGCCGTGCGACCTTGACGGGGTTATGGTGCGCATTGTCGTGGCGGAGGAATCCGCCAACGAATCCGACAAGGATGTAGGTAGGAGGCTGCGGATTGCTGACGCTTCCGCGTTCGGCTGCGAGGACCGCTGGAGTCAAAGCCGCGATCAGGAGAAGCACCGAGACTAGAGAACGAGTTCCAACGAAACGATGCACGCGGAGTTCCTGATCGATAAGATGACACAGCTTCGAGAAGGGATGCGACAGAAACCGAGGTGCAAGCTGAATCGCGTCCTCGAAAAACAGATCTCGCCACAAGCCTTGGCCGGTAACGCCGCGGGCCTGTTCCAGCCCGTGCGACAGTGTACACCGGCTGTCAATCGTCGTCTTTGCGCCGGAATGGTTTTAGGCCCGCAGGGATAGAGACGGGGATCTTTGTGGTTGCGGAGACGAATCGGTTTCCGGCGATGAAATAACGCAAAGGCATGTCGGCGGCTTTGGTGATGCCGATGCGAGGAGTCACGGCGATGTGGCGGGGACGCCAGGCATCATCGCCAATCCAGAGGCCGGACTCTTGAGAAGTGAGATCGCGATCGTTATCGTGGGCGCGCGTGATGCCGAAGGCCTGGCAAAGGCGACCGGGACCGGCGGTGAGTTTGGGCCAGTCTTGGGGCCCGCGAAGTTCGATGCCGCGAGATCGCGCCATTTCTTCGATTCCTGAGATGGGCTCCAGGGCGCGGAAGAGGACGCCTCCGGCTTTGCCTTCGGGTTCGCAGGAGACGTTGAGGCAGTAATGATTTCCATAGATGAAGTAGATATAGGCATGACCTGGAGGGCCGAACAGCACGGCGTTGCGCAGGGTGGGGCCGGCGGCAGAGTGAGCGGCGGGATCTTCGGTGCCGAGGTAGGCTTCGACTTCGACGATGCGGGCGGTGACTTTTAAGCCGGGGAGTTCTCGGATCAGGATCATGCCCAGGAGTTGGCGGGCCACGCGGCGGGGGTCGCGGGAGAAGAAGGCGCGGGGGAGGGGACGGATTTCGGATGGGGCGCTCGGGGAGTTCGCACTCGGCATGCAGGGGGACATGGTAAATGGACTGGCTTGGGTTTGTCGTTAGTCCAAGACTCCTGCGGAATGTGCGCTGGGTTGCTGATTTAACGCTGTATGCGGTGGAACGCGGGCTTTGCCCGCGGGACGGACGAAGGCGTCCGTCCCTACACTTGCGCTTGGCTTCGCCTTTGCTGGACGGCCGAAGGGGGCCGACTCTTGCGGAGTATTCGTTACGCAACGGCATACTACAGTGTCTTTTGTAGCGAGATCAGAGAGAAGTCAAAATCCCCACCCCTTCGACTTCGCTCAAGGCAGGCTCTGTCGCAAAATGCGCGACAAGGATGGGGCACCCTCTGGACTGTTGTCGGCTCAAGACTTGTTCTTGGCTGACTCTTTCAGGTATGCCAGGACCTCTTCGGCGTGAATGGGGGGCTTTACCTTTTCGAAGATGTGCTGGATCTTGCCGTCGGGGCCGATGATGAAGGTGGTACGGGCGATGCCCATCACCTTCTTGCCGTACATGTTCTTTTCCTGCAAGACACCGAAGGCGATGGCGACTTTTTTTTCGGCATCGGCTAGCAAAGTGAACGGCAAGGCCTCTTTGTCAGCGAATTTTCTTTGCGCCGTGGGCTTATCCGGGGATATGCCAAGCAGCACAGCGCCGGTCTTTTGAATCTGTTTATATGAGTCGCGGAACCCGCGAGCTTCTACGGTTCAACCGGGCGTGCTGGCGCGGGGATAAAAGAAAAGAATGACGGTTTTGCCGCGCAGGTCTTTCAGCGATACATCTTTGCCGTTCTCATCCGGCAGAGTAAACTCAGGGGCTTTATCATTAACTTTCATGACAATACCTAACGTCAGATCAGAAGTAAAAATCAAGACCAGCCAATCAGCCTTTGGGCGGCCAGCTTTCTGGAAGATTCTACAACGTCGAGTGGCGGTGGGCAGTGCAGTACTGGTTACGCTTGTCGCGTGTGTTGCGGGCAGCGCGATTGGGGCGCGCGCGCAGGAGGAGCGGCCGCAGGTTATCCCGGGAGAGAGAAAGGCTCCGAAGAAAAAAGATTCCGGGCCACGAGCTGTAGGAGTGCTGCAGATGACATCGAACGGCAAGGCATCGCTGGTACCGATCGCGATTCTGATCAATGGGAAGTTCTGGGACGCGAGTGCGTACAAGGCAGATCCGGTTCCAATGTCGCTGGACTCGGGCACAGTGTATGAGGCGGAGCGCGCGGGAAATTCGCTGGGATTGTTCACGGTGTCCAGCGCGCTGCACAGAAATAGTTCCGCGCCGGGCGCTTTGGCCACTTGGATCGGGACGGGGGCGTTTCGTCCGAACGGATCGGAACCGGATACGAAGGGTGCGAAAGCCGAACCGGTGCCGGTCGGAATCGATACGAGCGAGGGACCACCAAGATTGACGCGGGATCCGTCGGCGAAGGACAAGCCGCCGGACAGTGCAGCGCCGTCGTCAGGAAATGCGCCAGCGGGAGCGAGTGCGCCCAATTCGAATGGGCCATCCAGTGACGAGCCGCCGAGGTTGAGCAAACCGGCGTCGGCCCCGGAGCCGCCAGCCGATTCGGGGCCAGGTGCAAAGCCGTCGGGGTCGGACAGCGAGGCCAAGCCTGGAGATGCGAAGGCGGGTCAGTCTAAGGCGGACGATAAGGCAAACGTGCCAACATCGGACAGCGGTGCCAGCGAAGCGAATCGTCCGCGACTACGGCGCGGGAAAGCTGCGGAAGTGGTTGAAGATGAAGATGTGCCGGGGTATAGCAAAGCTGGCGCGAAGTCGACATCGACTGATTTGAGCAAAACCCCCGTCGCTACGCAGGGAGATGTGCAACTGATTCCGGCGATTTCCGATGCGCGGGGACCCGAGATCCACTCATTTGTCTTTCAGTGGTTGAAGGGTGAGGAGGACGATCGGCGGAAGCAGATGACGGATCTGGCGAAGGAACAGCTGCGCGCTTACCTCGCCGCCAGAGCCAAGGCTGACACGGCGGTGAAGACGGTGCGCCCGGGGGCAGCGAAGAGTACGGTGAAAGATCCGATTCTCGAGAACGTGCGCATGGTTGCGTATGACTTGTGGCTTTCGAACCAGCCGGTGATGGTTCTCACGGCGGAGGGGCACAAGGCTCCGCCGGCGGCGGGAGTGGCGCACTCGGAGGTTGAATCGGAGATGCAGTACTCGGTGGTGCTTGTGGCGTATCCGGACATTTACGGGAATTTGCACAAGCTGCATGTGGGGATTACGGATAAGTTTCATCTGGATATGACACCGCGGCTGGAGCTGATCGACGCGCTCGATGCCGATGGAGACAACCGCGGCGAGTTGCTGTTTCGAGAGACTTCCGATCAGGGGACGGGATGGGTGATTTATCGGGCGACGGCGGACAAGTTGTGGAAGATGTTTGATAGTTTGAGGCCGGAGTAGGGAGCTCGTTGCAAAAAGCGTGCCGTCCGCTGAACGCGGACTCGGTTGTGACGCTTCCCTGTTCCCGGCACTGCCGTGCCGGGCTTTCACATTCCGCCGCTACGCGGCTCCTCCGGAGTCTTCTGAGCGTAACGCCGCGGCCGCCCGGTAAGCGGATATCTCACGTGCTATCTCGACCGGACATATCATGTGCTAACGACACATCAACGCTAGGTCCTTGGTAGTTACGGACCTTTCCATTAGAATGCCCGGCTGACTCGCCAAACGAAAGAAGGTTCATGCGCGTGGACAGACTCCGGATTGTGCTCATCGCAGTGGTGACGATGGTGGCCTTAGCGGCCGCCCAGGATCATGACTTCAGCAAAGTGCAGATCAAGGTCACGAAGGTGGCCGGAAACGTATACATGCTGCAGGGCGCGGGCGGGAACATCGGCGCGTCGGTTGGTGAAGACGGCATTGTGGTGGTGGACGATCAGTATGCGCCGCTGGCGGACAAGATTCAGGCGGCGTTGAAGGAGATCACGGCACTGCCGGTGCGGTTCATCATCAATACGCATTACCACGAAGATCACACGGGCGGGAATGCGTACTTTCAGAAGCAGGCGCCGATTATTGCGCATGACAATGTGCGCAAGCGGCTGGAGTCGGGCGGCGCGGCCGGGAACGGCGGGTCGGTGCACTTTGATGCGAAGCCTGTGGCGAAGGAGGCGCTGCCGATTATCACGTTCGATCATGACGTGACGGTGCATTTGAACGGGGAGGATATCCGAGCGCTTTATTTTCCGGCGGGACATACGGATGGGGACTCGGTCATCTTTTTTCCGAAGTCGAATGTCGTGCACATGGGTGACGACTTTGTGACTTATGGATTTCCGTTCATCGACGTGGATTCGGGCGGCAGCATTGATGGGATGATCGATGGCGTGGAGAAGGTGATTGCGCAAGTGCCCGCGGATGTGAAGATCATTCCGGGACATGGACCGATTTCTAGCGTGACGGATGTTCGCGCTTATCTGGAGATGCTGAAGGGCACGCGCGAGGCTGTGGCGAAGGCGATCAAGGACGGCAAGACTCTTGATCAGATGAAGCAGACGAAACTGCTTGATCCGTGGAAGAAGTATGCGGGAGATTTCATCAATGCGGATGCGTTTCTGGAGACCCTCTACAATTCTTTGACCGGGCAAAAGAACGGGAAGTTTTTGAAACACAACTGACGAGGTTTCGCTTTGCAGTAGATTTAAGATTTTTGATTTTTGATCTGGAAATTAGCTTACTTTCCCTGCATTACCAGCTCGCCGTTTTCCACCTTCATCGTGCCGACACCGTCGGGGAGTTTCAGGCGATCGCGTTGCTCGGCGAGTTTCTTCTGGAGCGCCGGGTTCACCAGCGATACGGGAACATTCAGATCTCCGACTTTGAATTCCGTGGGATCGAAGGTGGCGTAGCCGTCCTTTTCGCCGATGTGGCCGGAGATGGTGATCCAGACATCTTTGCCGCCGATTTCGGTGAGGAACTGGCCGTGGACCTGGTCGCCATCCATACTCACCTGCTGATCTTTAATGACCGGGGCACCGCTGCCGACGTTGGAGTTTGGAGTGAGTCCCTGGGCTCCGGCGCTGCCTAGCGTTTGCGCCAGCACAGCGCTGACTTCGTCGGAGTTGATGTGGACCTCGGGCTTCGAGGCGGGGGATGCGGGCTGGGCAGCGTCTGGTGCGAAGGATGGCTGCGGGGTGGTGGATTGAGATTGTTGAGTGGCCTGCTGGAAGTCGGCCATCTTCTGATCGAAAGACTGCGCGTGTTCGGCGACGGCTGCGGGAGCCTGGGGCTGGGCCACGGGCGCGGGCTTCTTTAGAACGAGGATGATGGCGACCAGGGCTGCGATCAAGGTAGCGATGCTAATGATGCGGTCGATTTTGAGTTTCATGGCGAACCCCAGAATTAGTTTGTCGTAGCGTTTCTTTCGCTCCTTCGGAGCTGGCTTATTTTCTGCCTGCCTCCCACGGCTCGCGCTGTGGGCTGCATTCTTTCGCCGCTTCGCGGCAGTGATCCGTGTTGCATTCCATTCCCTGCAACACATCAGAACTCAGACAGAAACCCCGCGGGGCCTACGCGAAGGCAGTCGGGCCTAGAGCCATGCTATCGGGATGTGAAGGGGAAAATCAGATGACCGAAGTCACAGGTGGGGAGTAGTACTGGTTCCTATGGAGCGGTTGGGATCAGACGACATTCCGCACTGGGGCTGAAGCCCGCATCATTTTGAAGAATTAACGCGGCCCTTAAGGGCCGCTCTTCCACGAAACATCCCGGCGCGTGATTGTGGAAACTCAAGCTACGCCAACTATCCAAGCTTCTTGGTCAGCAACTCGTTCACGAGCTGGGGGCTGGCTTGGCCTTTGGAGGCCTTCATGACCTGGCCTACGAAGAAACCGAGCATCGTCTTTTTGCCGGCACGATACTGTTCGAGCTGTTTCGGGTTGGCGGCAAGAATTTCGTCGATCACCTTTTCCAGCGCTGAGGTGTCTGTGGACTGCTGGGGGCGACCTTCTTCCTCGTAGACTGCGGGGAAATCTTTGCCGCGCTCGAAGCTGAGGTCATAGAGGTCTTTGAGCATCTTGCCGGAGATGGTGGCGGCTTCGACGAGATCGGCGGAGGCGGCGACGCCTTGCATGGAAATGGGGGACTGTTCGATGCTGAGTCCCTTCGCTTTCAGGCGGCCCATCAATTCGCCTTGCACCAGATTGGCGACGCGCTTGGGGTTCTTCGCGGCCTTCGCGGCCTGCTCGAATTGATCGGCGAGGGACTTGGAAAAAGTTAGAACCTGCGCGTCGTATTCCGTGATGCCGTACTCCTTGACCATGCGGGCGCGGCGTGCCGCGGGGAGTTCGGGGAGGGAGCGGGCGATCTGTTTCTTCCAGTTCTCGTCGACGATCAGCGGGAGCAGATCTGGTTCTGGGAAATATCTGTAATCGTGCGCTTGCTCCTTTGAGCGCATGCCGTAGGTCTTGCCTTCGTTGGCGTTGTAGAGGCGCGTTTCTTGCATAATCTTTCCGCCGGACTCGATGACGTCGATCTGGCGTCCGATTTCGTATACGAGAGCTTCGCGAATGAATCGGAAGGAGTTTACGTTCTTGATTTCGGTTTTCGTGCCGAACTCTTTCTGGCCGCGGGGACGCACACTGATGTTGGCATCGCAGCGCAGGGAGCCTTCTTCCATGTTGCAGTCGCTGACGCCCGTGTAAAGGATGATCTCTTTCAGGCGAGTCAGATATTCGTATGCTTCGTCGGGCGTAGAGAGGTCGGGCTCGCTGACGATTTCGATCAGGGGGACGCCAGTGCGGTTGAGATCGATGGCCGTTTTCTGGTCGGCGTCGGGGAAGCCTTCGTGCAGGCTCTTGCCGGCGTCTTCTTCGAGGTGGACGCGGGTGATGCCGATTTTCTTCTTGCCGCCTTCGGATGGGACCTCGATAAAACCGAACTCTGCGAGTGGCTTGTCGTATTGCGAGATCTGGTATCCCTTGGGCAGGTCGGGGTAGAAGTAATTTTTGCGGGCGAAGATGGAGGTTTCGTTGATGCGACAGTTCAGGGCCATGGCTGCGAGCGTGGCGAATTCGACCGCTTTCTTGTTGAGAACGGGCAGAGCGCCGGGCATCCCGAGGCAGACGGGGCAGACGTTGGTGTTCGGCGGGACGCCGAAGCGAGTGGAGCAGGAGCAGAAGATCTTTGTTGCCGTCAGAAGGTGGACGTGGACTTCCAGTCCGATGACGGGCTCGAACTTGGGGTAAGCGGAGATGGATTTCTCGGCGGTGGTGGCCATGGAAGTAATGATTATAGCGGCTCGCATTACGTCGCCGGACGGCCGAGGCGGCTGTCTCTACGCAACCTGTAGGGCTACGGATTCTGCGGGGCGTTTAGATAATTGTCCATCGGGATCTCGAAGAATAGGAGTTCATTTCCTTTTGCGTCCGCTAGTCCTGAGATATCGATCGTCGCATTGCGCAGCGGGGAGTTGAGGTCGGAGACATCGAAGAATACGAATCCGGATTGCGTGGTGTGCGGTTCGACAGCGCGGGCGGCGAACTGCGAGGATTCGATCTCTTCCATTTGCTGCTTCGTGACGCCACCTTTCACCTTGCGCGGAAAGGGTAGCGGGATGTTGGTGCTGGTCTTGGCTTGGGGGTTGGAGAGGCGGCGGTAGAGATCGTCAGAATCGATGGGTGTGAGCTTGGAGCGATTGCCAGTGATCAGCTTGATTCGCATATTGGCGATAGAGACGGGCTGATCGCCGTCATTGGTCACGATGAAGAAGATGGGAAGGAATCCGTGATCGGCGAAATTGATGGTGAAGATTTTGGCTTTCTCGGGATTGTCGTAGGGGTCGGCGGCGATAGAAACTTTTTCGTCGCGATGAAGATCGTGCGCGGGATAGTTGAATGCAGTCTTCGCGACTGGCTTCACAAAACTCTTGCCGGCGCTCAGCAGAATCGGAACAAGCAAGGTGAACACTACGACTGTAAAAATCCGACCGCTCGAACGGGATAACATGCCCTGCATGCGCTCATTATAGAGGGCAAGTCGTCAGGTTGCAGATAGCGCGGTTTAGAATGGCTCAACTTGAGTTATCTCTTCTACAGTCTGGCCCTGGCGCTGGGGATGCTGCTCAGCCTGCCTTTTTGGCTTTACCAGATTTTGCGTCACGGGAAGTATTGGCGCGGATTCTCCGAACGCATGGGGAAGGTGCCGGAAAAGTTGAAGAGTGGCTCCGGGCAACCGGCTATATGGATCCATGCGGTCTCGGTTGGCGAGGTACTGGCCGTCGGTGGGCTGGTTGGGCGGATACGTCGTCAATTCCCGCAGTGGCGGGTGGTGATCTCGACTACGACGGACTCCGGTCAGGATCTGGCTCGCAAACGGTTCGGCGAGGAGAATGTTTTCTACTTCCCGATGGATTTTGCGTTCGCGATCCGGCCTTATATGCGTGCGTTGCGGCCGGAATTGGTGGTGCTCGCAGAGACGGAGTTCTGGCCGAATTTCCTGCGACTGGCGCGCGGCAGCGGCGCGGGCGTTGCCGTGGTGAACGCTCGTATCTCCGACCGGTCGTGGCCACGGTATCAGCGCTTTCGGTGGGCTTTGCGGCGCATGCTGGCAAATGTGGATCTATTTCTGGCACAGACTGAACAGGACGCGGCGCGGCTGGAGTCGATTGGCGCCGATGCCGGACGCGTGCAGGTGTCCGGGAATTTGAAGTTCGATGTCAGCTTTCCGGCACCGCCAGCGATTGTTGAGACGCTTCGGCATTCTTCGGCGGCGGAAGGAGCGGGACCGGTGCTGGTGTGCGGAAGCACCGTGGAGGATGAGGAGCCGCCACTGTTGCGGGCGTTTGAGAATTTGTTGGTAAGTCATCCACGGGCGGTGATGATTCTTGCGCCGAGACACCCGGAGCGGTTTGAGGCGGTCGCTTCGCTGCTCAATGAAATGGGAATCTCGGCGCACCGGCGATCGCGGTGGCAGGGAGAATCGCTGGCGGGCGGGGTGTTGCTTGTCGACACGATTGGGGAACTCGCTGCTCTTTATGCTCTCGCAGACGTCGCGTTCGTGGGGGGAAGCCTGGTGCCTCGCGGCGGCCACAACATCATCGAACCGGCGCAGCATGGGGTGGCGATTGTCACCGGAAATCACACGGAGAATTTCCGGGACATTGTTGGACTGTTTCAGAGCCACGATGCGGTGCGGATCGTGGGATTAGCTGAGTTGCCGCTGGTGTTGATGCATCTGCTGGATGACGACATGGAACGCATGGCACTCGGACGGCGCGCGAAAGAGACGATTCTGTCGCAGATGGGTGCGACATCGCGAACACTGGAAGCCTTGCAGGGCTTAGTCGCTCTGCATGACGACTCACGATCAGCCTCGGCCCGGGCAGCACATGGTCCGGGCAGCACATAGAGATTGAATCCACTCTCCAGCATCTACGGAGTTGCCGTGCGGGCGCGCAATGCGCTCTACGACCGCAAGAGGCTGCGGGCCCGGCGCCTCAACGGACCCGTGGTCAGCGTGGGAAATCTCTCGGCCGGCGGGTCGGGCAAGACTCCATTTGTAATGCTGCTGGGGGAATTACTGAAATCCCGAGGCGTTAAGTTCGACGTCCTCTCGAGAGGTTACGGGCGCGAGAGCCGTGGAGTGCTGCTGTTGGATCCGGGCGGGCTGCCGCAGCAATTCGGGGACGAACCATTGCTGATCGCTCGCAGGCTGCAAGTTCCAGTGATTGTGGGTGAAGATCGATACGAGGCTGGGCGTTTTGCCGAAGCCAAGTTCGGAGCGCAGTTTCATTTGCTGGACGATGGGTTTCAGCATCGGGGGCTGGCGCGGGATTTCGATATCGTGCTGGTTACGCCGCAGGATGCTAGCGACCGATTGCTTCCGGCGGGGCGGCTGCGAGAACCGCTAACTGCATTGCGGCGGGCGGATGCCGTGGTGCTGGCAAGCGGGGCTTTCGAGGAATCGTTTGCCGTTCAGAAGAAGATGGTGTGGCGGGTAAAGCGCGCGATCATTGCGCAAGGTATACCCATGCGGCCGGTGGTCTTTTGCGGAATTGCGCGGCCGCAGAATTTCCTTTTGCAGCTGCGGGCGGCCAATGTCGAACCAGCGGCGCAGGCGTTTTATCGGGATCATCATGCGTATAACGAGAAGGACGTGAGAGAGTTGCTCGAACTCAAGCAGCGCAGCGAGGCTGGAGGGTTTGTAACTACCGAGAAGGATGCGGTCAATCTGGGGCCGTATTTGTCGGCGCTGGCGCCGATGGCAGTGGTTCCAGTGCGGATGGAACTTGTTGACGCGGCTAACGCCGTAGATACCATGCTGCGCAAGATTGAGGAACGGCGGCGCGGCGCATGAGAGAATTTGGGCTGCAACCGCTTTGAACCATGCGCGGGCGAGGGCGCCCGCGCCACACAACGCTACCCATGAAGCATCCGAAAGAAGGGGAACGGCTCCGGAAGATTGTCGAGGGGTTCCCTAACATCACGATCACAGTACTCGCGGATCTTGTCGCTGACGAATTCGTGTTCGGCGAGATCTCGCGGGTGTCGCGTGAGGCGCCCGTATTGATCTTGACGCACCGTGAGCGGACGATTGTTCCCGGCGGCGGAGCAAATGCGGCGAACAATCTCGCGGATCTGGGAGTGAATGTGCTGCCAGTGGGCATCGTGGGTGACGATGAAGCGGGACGACTGTTAATCAAGTATTTCCGGCACAAGCGGATTGCGGTAAGCGGCGTGCTGAAGGATAAGAGCTATACGACCGTGACAAAAACACGGATCCTTGCTGGCATGACGCATACATCCCGGCAGCAGGTGGTGCGAGTGGACCGCGAGCCGCAGGAGCCTCCGAACAGTCATCTCACACGTGAAATCTATCTGGCGGCGCGAAATTATGCGCATGCCTCTGACGCCCTGCTGGTTTCCGATTACGGGTATGGGGCAGCGACGCCGGCGATCGTAAGCACGCTGCGCGGAAAGGGCAAACTGGGATCGGTGCCGATCGTGCTCGATTCGCGCTACCGCATGCTGCAATATGAGGGTGTCACGGCGGCGACTCCGAACGAACCTGAGGTGGAAGAGGCGCTGGGGGTTCGGATCGGACAGGACTGGAACAAGGTGCTGGCCGCGGGGGAACAGTTGATGGAGCGGATGAAGCTGCAATCCCTGGTCATCACGCGCGGGCGCGATGGCATGGCAGCGTTCAATCACAAGCACAAGCCAGTGGATATTCCGATTTATGGCTCCGACCAGGTGACAGATGTGACGGGCGCGGGCGACACAGTGATTGCGGCGTTCACGGCGGCACTTGCCGCCGGAGCAACGACCGAAGAGGCGGCGCAGGTGGCCAACTATGCGGGTGGAATTGTGGTAATGAAGCGGGGTACCGCGACCGTATCCCGAGAAGAGTTGTTGCGCGCGATTGAACAGAGCCCACCGGCCACACGATCTCATTGAGCACAAGAAGCAAAATTCTGAGCCGAAGCGAGCTTCGCCAGCGAGTGGCAGAGTGGCGCCGCGCGGGCGAACGCGTCACGCTGGCTAACGGAAATTTTGATTTGCTGCATGTGGGGCACGTGCGCTATCTGCAAGGGGCGAAGGCGCTGGGCGGAAAACTGGTCGTCGCGATTAATTCGGATGATTCTGTGCGGGCGCTCAAGGGTGAAGGGCGTCCCGTGATGCCGGAGCAGGAACGCGCAGAGATTGTGGCGGCACTGGCGGATGTGGATGCGGTCGTGGTATTTCGGGAGCTTGATGTTCGCGCCATTATTCGCGAGATTCGACCTGATGTGCAGGCAAAAGGCACCGATTACACGGCGGAATCCGTTCCCGAACGCGACACTGTTGCTGAGTGCGGGGGCAGAGTTGAGATCGTCGGTGATCCAAAAGATCATTCCACCAGTGAAA
>WNGO01004687.1_pt1 | contig 18598 bp, 17 predicted proteins | sample 5400511 | NCBI WGS metagenome assembly WNGO01 (sample SAMN13153380, study PRJNA577476) | soil metagenome | isolation source: 20 cm soil or saprolite under Garry oak tree replicate 2 | place: USA:California | collected 2016-06-15 | reverse complement strand
GCAAATTGTTGCCGATTGCCGTGCCCGCCGGAAGCAATGGCTTGCCCCGAGCGAATTCTGCGAGGGGCGCGGTCCAAATTCATCAGGACGCGAAGATCTACACTTCGCTTCTCGCCCCCGGCCAATCCACCTCACACCAGCTCGCCCAAGGGAGGCGCGCTTATCTCTTCGTGATTGGCGGCAATCTAAAACTCAACGGCGAAACGCTCGGTTCGGGAGACCAGGCTCGCGTCACGAGTGAACGCGAACTGCAACTGGCTGCCCCATCGGAAAAAGGCGCCGCCGCGGCGGATTTCCTTCTCCTGGATTTACCGTAAGCACAAGCTAGCGATCTTCCCGTCTTTTCTCTGTGCCCTCTGTGTCCTGACTCAGTGTACTCTGTGTTAAATCTCTTTCCGAAAAGCATTGAACACAGAGTACACAAAGGGCACAGAGAATCTCGATCTATGCGTCCAGTTTGTAGCGCGTTGCCGCCAGGCGATAGAGCCTCTGCCACAGCACGCGGTTCACGGTTACAACGATCACGGACATCACCAGCGTTGCCGCCAGCAGCACCGGCAAATTCCCCGAATCGGTCGCCCGGCTAATCGATGCTCCCAAGCCGCGAACGGAGAGCGCCTTCCCCTGAAAATGAAAATATTCGGCGACGATGCTGGCATTCCACGCGCCGCCGGAAGCCGTCAGCATCCCCGTCACCAGATACGGAAAGGTCGCGGGGAGGATCAAGCGCCGCCAGCGCTCCCCTCGATGGAACTGAAAAACGCTCGCGGCTTCTTTCAGGTCCGTAGGAATCGCCATCGCTCCTGCAATCACGTTGAACAGAATGTACCACTGCGTGCCGAGCAGCATGAGGGCCATCGCGGCCGATTCCATGCCGCCGCCGGCGCGAATCAGCAACAACAAGAGCACGGGGAAAAGCGCCGTCGCGGGAATCGACGCGGCAATCTGCACCAGTGGTTGCGCGAGCCGCGCCACGCGTGGGCTGGTTCCGATCCACACGCCCACCGGCACCGTCCACAGCGCACCGAGCACGAGCGCGGCATTGACGCGAAGGAACGTGAGCGCGGCATCGCGCGCGAGCGAGACGAATTCTCCCGCACCAAGCCGCGCCAGAGCGGCCAGCGCGCGAAGCGCCAGCCAGCCCAGCGCGGCCAACACGGCCGTTCCCATCACGCGCGCGATCCATTTCTTCACGGCGCCAGCGGTTCGCGGGCGCTCTCCGCGCTCCTCCCACCTCCGCGCAAACGCGCTCATCACGCGTTCTTCCATCGGTCGGATCGCACGGCGATTGACCTCGGCAAGGATTCCCGACTGTCGCAGTAGCGTCAGCACAAAAGACCGCGGCGCCGCGCCTTCGACGCTTTCAAACTTGAATTTGTCCGCCCAGGCAATCACCGGCCGCCACACAAACTGGTCCAGCAGCACGATGACGGCAATCATCACCGCCATTCCCCACAATATTCCGCGCATGTCCCCGGCGCCGGCGGCGACCTGCAGGTAAGAACCAAGGCCCGGCAGGCGAAAATCGCGGTCGCCGAGAACGAACATTTCGCTGAAGCGGTACAGGCGCGCGGCCTCGTCCAGCTCGCGCGGGATCGCCTTAAGCGAAGCGTAAAAACTGAATGCAATGTTCCACGCCTGTCCCGTGAAGATCAGCAGCACCGATCCGAGTTCCAACCCAAGCTGCCTGAGCGGAAATAGAGCGACCATGCCCAGCATCACTCCGGGAAGAAAACTCAGCACCGGGATCGACTGCAGAATATCGAGCAAAGGGAGCAGGACGCGGGCCGCGCGCTCCGATTTCGCCGCCGCGAGGCCATAGGCAAGCGCGAACAGGAGCGACAATACATAGGCAATCGCGATGCGCACCAGCGAATATGCCGCATACAGCGGCAGCGCGCGGGGGCTTGATGAAATGTGCGCCACGGGCGTAAATGGCGCGAACCAGATGCGCCCGGAAACAACTATCGCGTAAAGAATCGCGAGCACTCCGGCGAAAACGGAAACGTCCGCGACGAACGAACTTTTCCACCGCGTGCGCTCGGTGATCGCGCGCAGGATCGCTTCGTAGTGGATGGGCGGAGCGATTTTCATGGGCGGCGTGGCGCGAGGGGAGTCACGGCCCGGTCCGGCTCAGCCGCCCGGTCACGGAATCATAGTCAAATAGTTTCGCGTAGCGGCCCCATTGGATCGCGGTATCGAGCTGGCGTTGCGATTCGGCTTCGCTGAAGTGTTCGTCCAGCAAATCGTGGAAAAATTCCGCCGGGATCGTTCCGTCGGCTTTCGCGTGCAGGGCCGAAGCCATCTGCTGCAAAAGAGGTACATGTGCGAGCACGGCCTCGCGAAAAAGTTGCTTGCGCTGTTGAATATCGCCAGCGGCAACTTTTCGGCCCAGCTCCGTGATCTCCGCGTCGCCATGCTCCACGCGCAGAAATCCCAACAGGACGCAAGCGTCCACGATCGGGAGCAAATCGTCCGCCTCGAGTTTCAGATCTTGCGCGAGCCGGTGCAGCTCCTCGCGGCCGCCGCGGTCCGCCAAAATCTCAAGCAGGCCGTGCATGCCTCCGGCCCGCGCGTGAGGCAGCATCAGATAGGCCGGCGGGGTTGCGGCGACGGGCGTTGCGGCCGCGGCTTTCACACCAGCCGGCATTTCGTGCTGAATGTTAGGCTGCGTCAGAACGTGATAGATGTGGTCCACCAGCGTTTCGAAGGGCGCGGACTTGCGGTTGCGCGGCTGCGGAAGCGCGATTTCAAAATCCTCGCGGATCCTCGCCGGATTGCTCGCCAGCACGATCACGCGATCGGCCAGCACTACCGCCTCCTCGATGTTGTGGGTGACGATAAAGATTGCGCGGGTGGGAATTTTCCGGCCATGCCACAATTCCAACAATTCGCCGCGCAGCGTCTCCGCCGTCAGCACATCCAGTGCGGAAAACGGTTCGTCCATGAACAGAACTTCCGGCTCGATCACCAATGCTCGCGCGAACCCCACGCGCTGTTTCATTCCGCCGGAAAGCTCCTTCGGATACGCGTTTTCAAAGCCATCGAGACCCACGGCGTCCAGAATGTTTACCGCTCGTTTTTGACGCTCGCCCGTAGCGACGCCTCGCGCCTCCAGCGGCGCTTCGACGTTCTGCAGCACGGTCAACCAAGGAAACAACGCGAAGCTTTGGAAGACGATCCCGACGTTTGGCCGCTCGCCGTCGAGCGGGTGCCCGTGCCAGAACACCTGTCCCGCCGACGGACGAGACAGCCCCGTCAACATTCGGAGCAGCGTGGATTTTCCGCATCCCGATGGCCCGAGCAGCGCCACGATTTTCCCGGGCATGATTTGAATGTTGGTGGGAGAGACGACTTCGATGCGCCCGCCGTCCGGCTGCACGTAGAATTTCTCGAGACCCCGCCCCTCAAGGATCGGCGCCCCATCTCCCAGGATAGCAGCCGGTCCGGTTGTTACTCGATGGCTGTCGGTTTCCGGCACCCGCGCATTATGAACGATTCAGCCGCGCCTCGAAAGGCTACAAATGTGGTTAACGGACCGGTTTGGAAATCACAATTTCCTTCCGTGAGCGGGCCATTCCGCGATGTGGCCACGCGTGCGCGCACATTCTTTCCGAGTACACCGTCATCCGCCCGCAATCGGCGGTACGCGCCGCATAGAGCTTCCCAGAATCAGACTTCGGGCCTGAGGCGCAAGTCCAGCGGGCACCATTCTTGGCACGGCGTCGCTCGAGTAGTTCGCGATGAAAAGGATGAAATTGCCGCCTGAACATATGCGATTGGGAGTATGCTCCCTGGTAGCCGGGATGCAAAACGGGGAACCCGGATAACTAAAGGGGGAAAGATGCGCAAGCAAGATCTCATTCGGCTGGTTACGTGTGCCGCGCTGGCCGCTGTTCCCATGATGATTCCGACGATTGCAGCCGGGCAAACGCCAGTTCTTCCTGCCGCAGCGCCCGCGCCGCCGCCACAAATGCCGCCTTCTCTTGTACCTGCGCAGGTGGTTGATCTGATGACACCGGAAGGATCAGCGGTGTTCAGCGCGCAGTGGAAGACTATGGAGGCGAAGATCGTCGAAGGACCCGCGATAGCGAACGCCATGCCCGGGTATAAGACGTCGTACGACATCCAGCCCCACGCCGGCGAGCGCGGCTTCGATGATTCGTCCTGGCCGATAATCGGCGCCAAGGGGCTGGCCGACCGGCGTGGCGGCGGAAAAGTGTCCTTCATCTGGTACCGCGTGAACCTGACAATACCCGCAAAAATCGGAGACTTCGACACGTCAGGTGCCACGGCGGTGCTCACGGCGTACGTGGATGATTACGCGGAAGTCTGGGTCAATGGGCAGATACCGCGCCGCGCCGGCTACCCCAGCCCAGCCACGATCCAAGGCTTCAACATGCCTAATCGCGTGGTGCTCGCCGATGCTGTCAAGCCAGGCGACAAGTTCCAGATCGCAGTCTTCGGCATCAACGGGCCGATTTCGGTCGCACCGATGAATTTCGTGTGGTTCCGCGAGGCGAAGATCGAATTTTTTCGCTAAAGCGATTTCAGATTGAGTTGCCAGCAACGGACGTGGGGACCATTGCGTCGGCGCGTGGTAGTTTCCGGTTACGCCGTCAACTACCCGGAATCCTGACCTGCCGCTCCCGGTCGTGAGTGATATCGCCTGCTTTCGCCAGTAATCGCAACCCGAAGTGATTCCAGCGATGCGGTGCATGGACGGGCACTCTCGAACTTAAGAGGGTCGCATGGATGGCGTTTGGCAACTCCGGCATTAGGCCTCGGGTGAAGCCGCTCGCCGGGTGCACCACACGGGCCGCCTTTGCTCGTGTGGCGGAACTCTTTGACGGCGTTCGCCGTATCTCCGGCTGAACCCTCACAAGGAGGACACATGAGCTCGACCAACAACCCCGGGAGAGTCGCCGGACTCCTGTACCTGCTCCTCTTAGCGGCCCCTGTCCGCCTCATCTATATTCCCAGCAAACTGTTCGTGTATGGCAACGCGACCGCGACGGCCAACAACATCGCCGCACACGAGACGCTCTTCCGATTTGGCATCGCCGGCGACCTCTTCACCGGGACCATGGTGATCTTTGTTGCGCTAGCCTTTTATCGGTTGTTTAAGGGAGTGGACCAGAGCCAGGCTGTGCTGATGGTGATCCTGGGTGGTGTGCTGCCATCCGCCATCTACTTCTTCAACGTGCTGAACGACGCGGCTGCCCTCATGCTTGCGCGCGGCGCCGATTTCTTGTCCGTATTCGAAAAACCTCAGCGGGACGCGCTGGCCATGCTGTTTCTCCGTCTGCATCACCAGGAAGTCGTTGCCGCAGAGATCTTTTGGGGTCTTTGGCTTTTTCCCTTAGGGGTCCTCGCGTACAGGTCGCGCTTCCTGCCCCGCTTCCTGGGCGTGTGGCTGATCATCAACGGCTTCGCCTATCTGGCCATGAGCTTTACGGGCTTACTGTTACCGCAATACGAAGATATGGTCTCTAACATCGCCTTCCCCGCCCAACTCGGAGAGCTGGCGTTCATGGTGTGGCTTGTGATCAAGGGCGCCAAGCCGCAACCGCTGGACGCCGCAGCCTCATCGTCGGCGGCTGGTTAGGCTGCATTACTGGCGTTTGACAACTTCGGCGTTAGGGGTCATATGAAGCCGCTCGGCCGGTGCCCCACACCACCCGCCTTTGCTCGTGTGGGAGACTCTGCCCTGGCATGCTTAGCTGGCGTGAAATCGCGATAGCACTCACAACCCCAGAATCGGCTCGTCACCGGGCGGTCGGTCACTCGGAAGTTGAGATCCTGCTTGGGGATAGTGGCGCTTCAACTCTAGTTTCCGTATTACGCGGATCCAATCTGACCTACTGCCGAAACGTCTGGGAGGCACGGGCCTGGACCGCGTCGGACGGTGATCAAGCAGTATGCCGGTCGGCGGCAGAATGGCGAACGTCGCTTCCGGCGACCATGTAGATCACGTCTTCGGCGACGTTGGTGGCGTGGTCAGCGATGCGTTCCAGGTTCTTGGCCACCAGGATCAACTCGAAGGCGGGGTACACGACCGAAGAATCGCCCATCATATAGGTCAACAGTTCGCGGAAAATCTGGTCGCGGAGCTGGTCGACTTGATCGTCGCGGGACAGCACGGAGCGCGCCAAGTCGACATCGCGGCGCACCAGCGAATCGAGGCTGTCGCGCATCATCTTTTCTGCCAGCTCGCCCATGCGCGGCAAATCGACGTAGGGCTTCACGCGCGGATGGCGCACAATACGCTGCGCCGACTGCGCGATGTTGACCGCCTGGTCGCCCATGCGTTCCAGATCGTTATTGATACGCGCTATGGCCAACACGAAGCGGAGGTCCGCGGCCATAAGTTGCTGCAGCGCCAGCAACTGCACCACGCGGTCGTCGATCTCAATCTGCAGCTCGTTGATGGTGTTCTCCTCATCGAGCACGGCGCTAGCGAGCTTCTCGTCCGCATCGAGCACGGCGTGGACGGCCTGGTGCACGGCGCGTTCAGCGAGGCTGCCCATCCAGAGCAACCGCTCCTTTAACTCGTCGAGGTCGCGCTCAAAATGACGTTCCATTTTTTACATCCTCTCTCTGACCGCCGCACCGCCGTCCAATGTCTTCATCCGAAACGGCCAGTGATGTACGCCTCCGTGCGCGGGTCCGAAGGCGTCGTAAACATTTGCCCGGTCGGCGAAAATTCGATCAGTTCGCCGTTCAGCATGAACGCGGTCGAATCGCTGACGCGCGCCGCCTGCTGCATGTTATGCGTGACGATCACCAGCGTGCAAGACGGCTTCAATTCAAACAGTAACTCTTCAATCTTCGCCGTGTTCACAGGGTCCAGCGCCGAGCAAGGCTCGTCCAGAAGCAGTACCTCCGGGTCCACAGCCAGCGCCCGGGCGATGCACAATCGCTGCTGCTGCCCGCCCGATAGAGCGTACGCCGATTTCTGCAGCTTGTCCTTCACTTCGTCCCAGAGCGCGGCGCGGCGCAGGCTCTTCTCCACCGCCTCGTCGAGGCGGCCTTTGTGGCCGTTGATACGCAGCCCATAGGCCACATTTTCAAAGATCGACTTCGGGAACGGATTCGGCTTCTGGAAGACCATTCCCACCATGCGCCGCAGCTTGGTGACGTCCAGCGTGAGTATATCCACTCCGTCCAGGGAGATCTCACCCTCCAGACGGGTGTGCCGAAGCGTTTCGTACATCCGGTTGAGTGTTCGCAGGAGTGTCGATTTTCCGCAGCCCGAGGGCCCGATCAGCGCCGTCACGCGATTGGTGGCCACATCGAGAGAAACGCTATGGAGGGCATGGTTCTTGCCATAGTAGAAGTTGACGTTAGTGACTTTCATTCGCAGCTTGCCGGCGCCGGTCGCGGACGTGGTGGAACCTTCAGCCGCGAGCCTGGACTTGGACGTTGCGGCTGAGGACGACGCGCCCGAATTCCCCATCAATGGAAAAGCTGCATTCATCGGTCACGACCTCTCAAACGAAGTCCCGCGCGTCAGAAACGCGCGCACCAAAATGTTCGTCACCAACACCAGCCCGAGCAACACTAGCCCTGCGGCCCAGGCCTGTTGATGCCAATCTTCATAGGGCCCCGTCGCGTACGTGTAAATTATAACTGGAAGCGACGATGTCGGTTGCATCCAGCCGGGACTCCAGTAGCGATTTCCAAACGCAGTGAACAGCAGCGGCGCTGTCTCTCCGGCCACGCGCGCTAGCGCCAGCAACACGCCGGTGAGAATCCCGCGAGAGGCGGCCGGAAGTACGACCGTAGCCACCATCCGCCACTTGTTCGCACCCAGCGCGAACGATCCCTCGCGCAGCGAACTCGGCACCCCACGCAGAAAACTCTCCGTGTTGCGCAGTACTGTGGGGATCACCATGATCCCCAGTGCGAATCCGCCCGCCAGGGTCGAGAAATGGTGCATGGGCATTACAACCAGAGCGTACGCAAAAATGCCGATGATGATCGACGGCACGCCGTTCAGCAGGTCCGCCGTATAACGGACCAGAAACGGGACGGTCCGCCCCCCGAATTCCGCAAGATATACGCCGCCGAGCAAACCGATCGGAACGCCGATGAGCGCCGCCAGAACCATCAGCTTCAGGGTGCCCAGGATTGCATTGGCCATTCCACCGCCGATTTCTCCCACCGGGGCGGGGAGCCGTGTGAAGAAATTCCAGGAAAGGTCTTTTCCACCATTCCACATCAGATAGCCAAGAATGAAAAACAGAGCTGATACCGTGAGCAATGCGCAAAGCCCGGTGAGCGAGAGCATCGTCACGTTCAGCGTCTTTCGCCAGATCAAGCGGGCGCTCATGTCGGCAGCACACCGCTGCCCCGCGCCGTGGTGACCAGAATCAGGAGACGCGCCAAGCCATTCAGAACAAATGTCAGTAGAAATAGAACCAATCCCAGCTCAATCAGGGCGCTCAAATACAAGTTGCCGGTGGCCTCGGAAAATTCATTGGCCAGCACCGCCGCGATCGAATACCCGGGCGAAAAAAGAGACGCCGAAATCCTGGGATTGTTGCCGACGACCATGGTAACTGCCATCGTCTCACCCAGCGCGCGCGCCAGTGCCAGGAACACCGATCCGAATATGCCAATCCGCGCCGCGGGCACGACCACTTTCCAGGTAGATTCCCATTTCGTCGCGCCCAGTGCCAAGGCTGCTTCTCTTTGGTCGCGCGCCACCGCCAGCAGGACTTCGCGGGACACTGAAAGGACAAACGGCACAATCATGATCGCCAGGACGATACCCGCCGTCAGGAATCCGATGCCGTAGGCGGGCCCCTGAAATAGCGGCAAGAATCCCAGTGTCTTTTTCAACGCGGGTTGGACGGTCGTCCGCATGATCGGCACCAGCAGGAACACGCCCAGCAATCCGTAAATCACGCTGGGGACCGCCGCGAGCAAATCGCTCACGAAAGTAAGTGAAGAGGAAAGTTTGGGCGGCGCAAGCTCCGCTAAAAAAATGGCGCCGCCCACGCCCAGCGGAACCGCCAGCGCCAGAGCCACAACGGAAGTCAGCAAAGTTCCGTAGATGAAGGGCAGGGCCCCGAAATCGCCGGCGACCGGATCCCAAGTTTTTGTGACGAAAAAGCTCCAGCCAAACTTGTGACGCGCCTCCGCTGATAGAACCCAAAGCTGATACACGAGCAATACGGTGATGAGCAGAAGGGTCGCCGCGGCGATAAGTGTGATCAGATGAGCGATCTCATCAGCGCCGCGCATACGTCGCAGCAACACTCGCGGACTCCATGGGAAATCCGCGGGGGTTGCTGCATTAGGTGTAGTGGCCATCTAAGTGGACTGGACCTCGATCGCCCGCAATGTTACTGGATCTGCGCGATCGCCTTCATTTCTTTTGCGACGACTTCCTTGGGAAGTTTTGCATACGACAGAGCTTCACAGGACTGTTGTCCGTCGCTCAGCATCCATTTCAGAAAATCCTTCACGACATCGCGCTTGGCGGCGTCGGTGAACTTCGCGGGAATCAGCAGCCAGGTGAAGCTCGCGATGGGATAAGCCGCCTTCCCTTCTGGGTTGGTAATAGAAACTCGGAAATCATCCGGCATGAACTTCGCCGCGGCTGCCGCAGCCGCTGAAACGCTCGCCAAGTCCGCTTTCACGAACGCGCCAGAGGAATTTTTTACTTTTCCGTACGGCAGCTTGTTTTGGATCGCGTAGATCAACTCGATGTATCCGAGCGAGGCCGGTGTTTGCTGGATCAGCGCCGAAACGCCTTCGTTGCCCTTCCCGCCCAAGCCCACCGGCCAGTTCACCGAAGTCGCCTTGCCAACCTTCTGCTGCCATTCGGGGCTCACCTTGGAAAGGTAGTCAGTCCAGATGTAGGAAGTCCCGCTGCCGTCGGAGCGATGCACGACCACGATATCGTCACCCGGCAATTTCACGCCCGGGTTTGCCGAGGCAATCGCCGGATCATTCCACTTTGTGATCTTCCCGAGGAAAATTCCAGAAAGCGCTTCGGGGGTAAAATTCAAGTCGCCTTGCACGCCCGGCAAATTGTAGCTGGGGATTGCCGCTCCCAGGACAGTGGGAAAATGAAGTATCGGGACAGTGGCCGTCTTGAGTTGATCGTCCGACATCGGCCCGTCGGACGCGCCAAAATCAACCGTCTTGTCGAGCAATTGGCGAATACCTCCGCCGGAACCGATCGACTGGTAGTTAATTTGCACGTTCGCGTGCGCCTGGTGGTATTGATCGAACCACTTGCAGCCACGGCCACCGTTCCAAGCACGAGCAGAATTGCCAATACACCAAGTATTTTTACAATTCGCATTTTGTCTCCTGGATTTCGTGGGTAATATTGACTCCCAATTGTTACAGCCATGTTACAAGGCGGTGATGGAGGTATAAAATCCTAATTCCCAGGAACTTGTTTGTTTTCAACTTATTAGCAGAAAAGAAGATGGGCCGGCGCCAGGGGAGCGCCGGCCCGGGTGGGGTTGCAGCGAGGAAATCTTTAGTTCTAAACGCAAAATTTCCGCCGCGTTCAGGCCTGCTTTTCGGGATAATTCAACTCTTCCGCATTGAATCGCGCGCGCCCGTGGCGCACGTCCAAACCACGCACCCAAAAAATAATGTCCTCGGCGATGTTGGTGGCATGATCCGCAATGCGCTCGAGATATCGCGTCGCCAGCACGAACTGCAAGTGCGGCGCTGCTTGCGACGGTTCCCGAATCATCCCGGCGAGCAGGTGCTCAAAAATCTGGTCCCGGTAGCGGTCCACCACGTCGTCCGACTCCAGCACCTCGCCGGCGAGAACGATGTTGCGAAAGATGAGCGCGCCGAGGCTGCGTCCGAGCATCCCGCGCACGGCGCCGCTCATCGGCTCCAGTTCCTGCGGCGTCTCCATCACATTCATTCCCGCGAGCGAAATTACGCGTTCAGAGATATTGACCGCGAGATCGCCGATGCGCTCCAGGTCGTTGGCAATTTTCTGCGACGCCACAACGCGCCGGATTTCTTCATCATCGAGCAATCCCGTGCGCAGCATCCGCACCGCGTGGTCGTCGATCTGCATTTCCATTTCGTTGACGCGCGGCTCGACCAGGAACACCTGGCTCGACAGCGCCGCAGCCCGCTCCAGGTTTGGACACATCAATGCGTCCAGGGCATGTCCCACACTGTTCTCGACCGTGCGGGCCATCGAGATCAGGTAGTTCGCGAGCACATCTTCATAGATCGTTTGCATGTCTCTAACAGGGGTCGCCATGACTCCACCTTCAACCAGGCCCAGCCCGGCAGCACGAGCCTACTCGGGCCGTGTAAAAGCACTATGAAGGCGAGGTGAATATCCTGCGAAGGTCTACGGGTGCGGGCTCTACGCGCCGTCGCCATAGCGCTGGGTTCCCGGTCGCCGTGTTGCTTTGGCGGGCAGGTGGCGCGTCGGCAACTTGGAGCTCGCCGGAATCGGGTGCGGGCTCTACTTGGAGCCCGCTGGGATTAAGATGCGACATCAATGCTGAAACGGAACCGCGAGCCCTGCCCTACCGCGCTCTCCACCCAGATGCGCCCGCCATGCGCATCCACGATATGCCGGGCGATCGATAACCCAAGTCCTGTTCCGCCCGCCTCGCGTGACCTGGCCGCGTCCACCCTGTAAAACCGCTCGAAGATGCGCTCCAGGTCGGACTCCGGAATCCCGATGCCCGTGTCGGCGACCGTGAAGATGACTTCGTGGCCATTCGAATAGGCCGTCACGTCTATGCGCCCGCCAGATGGAGTATATTGCAGCGCGTTATCGATGAGATTCTGCAGAACCTCGTCCAACTGGACGGCGTCCCCACGCACCGGCGGGAGCCCCTCTGGCAATTCGACCGCGATGCGCAGTCCTCGCGATTCGGCGTTGAGGCGTGCCGTTTCCACGCAGCCGTTCACCAACCCCGCCACACTGACCGGCCGCGACTCCAGGTCGAGCCTTCCCGCCTCTATCCGCGAAAGCTTCAGCAGGTCGTCGGTGAGGCGCGCTAGCCGCCGCGCGTGCTCCCGGATGATTTCAACGAACCGCTTACGGTTGGCCTTGTCGTCGAGCGCGCCGCCCAGCAGCGTCTCCGCAAATCCCTGGATCGCCGTCAGCGGGGTCTTGAATTCATGCGAAACATTGGCCACGAAATCCCGGCGCACGCGCTCCAGGCGGCGCAGTTCCGTGATGTCATGCAGCACCAGCACGGCGCTACTTGCTTCGGCGGCCCGTACCGGCGCGGCCGTGACGCTGAAGCTGCGGCGGCGTACGGTGCCGACTTCTACTTCACCGGTGACCTCATCGCCTCCGGGAAGAACCTGGCGCACCGCCGTGACCAGATCTGCTTGTCGCAGACCCTCCACAAGTTTCTTCCCCTGCGAGCTTCCCTGCGGCAATTCAAGGATTTGTTCGAACGCCTGGTTGCAATAGAGAATGCGCTCGTCGCCGCCAACCACGGCCACTCCCTCCACCATGCTGCCGAGTATGGCCGCCGACCGATTGCGCTCGTCGGTGAGCGTGTGGATCGTCTGTCCGAGTTGCGCAACCATGCCGCCCACCGCGTCGGCAAGGTCCGCGAGTTCGTCTACCGCGGCGGCGCGCTGCAGCGGCGTAAAATCCCCGGCCGCCGCGCGCTCCGCAAACCGCTTTACCCGGTTGATCCGCGAAGAAAACAGAAGAGAGAACGTGAAGGAGACTACCACCGTTATGACAAAAATGCCGGCTGCGGCAAGCCACAGCGAATGCCTCACTGCCGCCGCGGCATCTGAGGAAACCCCGGCCGCGCTCGACCAATAGATCCCGGCGAACACAGCCAGTACCAGCGCCAGGTAGGTCAGGCCCAGCCGCCAGAACAGGCTTACGCGCATGAAAAGTCTATTCCTCTTCCTTGGATTGCCCAGTGTTTTCGAACATATAACCCGCGCCACGCACAGTTTTAAGGAACGCAGGATGATCGGCGTCGGTTTCGACTTTTTCTCGCAGCCGGCGGATGTAGACATCCACGCTGCGCGGCGTGACAAACCGCTCGGTGCCCCACACGGCGTCCAGCAATTGATCGCGCGTGAATACGCGATTCGGCCGCGTCGCCAGGTAATACAGCAAGCGGAATTCCAGCGTCGAGAGAGCCACCGGCTTGCCGTCATGCGTCACGCGGTAGGAGGACGGGTCGATCATCAACCCGCGCATCTCGACCACGCGCAGCGTCTCTCCCGGCGGCTCGGCGCGACGGAGCAGCGCTTTGACGCGCGCAACCAATTCGCGCGGGCTGAACGGTTTTGTCACGTAATCGTCCGCGCCCATTTCCAGCCCCACGACGCGGTCCGCTTCCTCGCCCCGGGCGGTCAGCATCAGAATCGGCAGGCGATTCAGCGCCTGGTCGCGCCGGATGTCCCTGCAGATTTCGAGACCCGAAAGTTTTGGCAGCATCAGGTCGAGCAGCAGCATGTCCGGCGGCGTTTTCCGCAGCTGCACCAGGCCCGTTGCTCCGTCGTTGGCAGCCGCGACTTGAAATCCTTCGCGTTCGAGGTTGTAGCGGACCAACTCGACGATATCCCGGTCGTCTTCGATCAATAGGACGCGTTTCATTTCTCTGCTTTCATACGAGCTCTGCACCCAGGCCGGTCAGGCAACAAATACACTATATTACACGGACGGCACCAAAGCCTATGTTACGGCAAGGTTAAAAATGGGGCCGGCGCAAATGCCGGCGACTGGGTATACAATGCGATCCGCCTGCGGACCCAAAGCGAAAATCCAGGCCAAACCACGGGTGGGGGCTCCGGTTAGGTCGCGCCAGAATGCGGGTGCGGGCTCTACTTTTACGCTGAACTCCCCGATCGGATCGGGGGCGTGGAGCCCCAGCAAATTGTCAAAGACACTGACTGCATCGAGGTGAAATCATGAAGTATTTCGCGCTGCTGGCTTTGTTATTCCTCGGAACATCACTCACTGCACAGGAGATGTCCAAGACTCCGGAAATTCCCTTTCGCGTCGTCGAGGATTTTCTGAAAATTCCCAGCGACATGATTATGGCCGAAGCCGTCGGCGTGGCCATCAATTCCAAGGGCCACATCTTCATCTTGAACCGGGGCAATCATCCTGTGCTCGAATTTTCGGCGGACGGCGACTTCATCGGCTCTTTCGGTGAAGGCTCTCCGATTTTCCGCGTGCCCCACAGCATACGTTTCGATTCTCAGGACAATCTGTGGTATGTCAATTCGGCTGACAATCTGGTGGTGAAATTCGATCCCAAACGCCGGGTCGAGCAGGCACTGGGACGGCGCGAGGAGCCGTGGGTCTACTTGACGCACGGGATCGAGCGCGCCATTCCGCCTCCTGCGAACTTCTACCAGCCGACGGACACAGTCGTGGGTCCTGACGGCAGCACTTACGTCACGGATGGCTACGGGAACTCGCGCGTCGCGAAGTTCAGCAGGGAAGGCAATCTGGTGAGGTATTGGGGCGATCGTGGCACGCGCCCGGGCCAGTTCAACACGCCGCACAACATCGTGATCGACGCAAATTCAAATCTCTATGTCGCTGACCGCCAGAACAATCGCGTTCAAGTTTTTGATACCGACGGCGCGTTTAAGCAGGAATGGCGCCTGGATGGTCCAGCGTGGTCGCTCTGTATCACGCCAGGAGCAAATCAAAAGGTCTTCGTCGGAAGCATCGGCAAAGTGTACAAGCTCGACTTGACCGGCAAGGTCCTCGGCAAATTCGGAAAGCTAGGCCGGTTGCCAGGATGGTTCGACTCCGTGCATGCCCTCACGTGTCCGGATGAAAAAACGCTGTATCTGGCCGAAGAGTTCAGCTACCGCTTCGACAAAGTGGTGCTCCAATAATTTTTCTGACCGGAGGCTGACCGGGCGTGACGTCCAAATTTCGTGTACAAGGCCAGGTTTTGTCAATGTAGCGCTCGCCTTGGTGCTGGGTCAGTTTCCTAGGATCCGAAGCGATATAAAAGCGCGTTGACAACCTGACCACCGAACAAATCGGCTCCGAGGATTACTTCCAGTTTGCCGACCACTCGCTCGGAACTTGCCAACGAATAATGACGCGGGTAGGGCGAAGCCAAGCCTGAGCTCGCTCAACCCCGCGGCCTAGTCCACATCAAAGGCATGGCGCTTGCCGGCGAAATAGCCCAGCGCGAGAACAAAAAATACCGGAAATAGTGCTCGCGCAAGTCCGCCGACATTCATGATCGATCCCCTTTCCGTATTGGCTCCAATCCTAGAACTCCACCTTCGTTCTGAATCCGAAAACCACAGCTCGCTGCGCTCCTCCTCCCACGTTCGCGTAGTACTGCACCACAGGCTGTAGGAGGAGCATTGGTAAAACGTCCAGCAGAGCGTTGAACTCAACGCCCTGCTCAGTCTTCCTCGCAGGCATGCGGGGCTGGGGGAATTGTGCACTCAGACTGTTTCGCACATAGCCCAGCGACATGGTGTTGTGAATGTGCAGAGGCAGCGGCTCATTAAAGCGCAGCCCCGCCGTGAGCAGCGTGTTATTGCGGTTGACGCTCGGCGGGCTCCAGTCGTACGCAAATGTTGCGTCCAAGCCTTTCGCCTCTTTTGGGTCGACGCGCCAAAGGGCCTGGCTCGCCATCCAGTACAAGAGGTAGTTTCCCGACTGCGGGGTCGCACTCGTCGGCGACGTGAACTTTCCAGGATTATAGGAGGCCCCGAACTGATAGAGGCCCGAGTATCCCTTTCGGCCCTCGACATCGTCAAAGGCTCGCACGGACGACGCCTTCTTGCCCGGAGTGAACCCAATCTCCGAAACGCTCACCGGATTCCCACGGAACTGCGGAACCAAACCGGTTGGGTTATGCGAAAAAGGCGACCGATCCTCTGCCAGCACCATCGACTTCACATAGAGGTTGTGGACCGGTATGACGCGGATTTCCAGGGCCGGCGTCGAGGGAGGATCGAAGGATTCGAAGGTCGTGAATAGATTGCCCAACGCATAGCCCATCGGTTCGAAGATGAAGGACGCCGCGTAGTGTTGGGCTCCGTAGAAATCTTGACCCGCGAACTGACCCACGCGTGCAGTGATTCGTTCATCCAGCCATCGCTTTTCAATCCACCATGAATCGAGGCGACATGTATTCGCGCTGGACATTCCGCTGGGACTGGTCAGGAGACCCAAATACGCTCCGAGATTGCCGCCGGCCTGCCAGAGCGCTGTCGCATGGAAATATAGCCCCTGTTGACCGGTCAGCGCACCAAAGTCTATATCTACCGTTCCCCGGAATCTGTTCCAACTCGCGAATCGCTCTTTCTGCTCGCTCTTGACATTCCAGAGGGAATCGCTGACATATTGAAAATCGAATTTCACTCCGCGCTCCTGCAAGCGCGTACGCTCGCCGCCCCAATCCCCGAAGAGGTGGCCGTGCGGACCCTGACCCGTCTCGTGACTGTCCGGACCGGGAAGCGGTTCATGTTGCGCGGTCTGGGAATGGGCCGGAAATGCAAATACACAAAGACCCGACCACAATAGAAACAGAAAGCGCATCTGTTGGCCGTACATACAGAACATTCTCCTTACCTGTGATCGTTTGATCCCTCGACTTCCTACTACAACATGACTGCCACACCGGCCAGGGCGACTGGAAATGACCAGGCCCAGTCTCCCAGCCACGACACGGCGACCGCGCCCACGACGCAGCCTCCGAAAAAGCCGATGAGCAGATAGAGGGAGCCTCTTAATCGCTCGGTGTCGCCCGTCATCAACGGCTGGGTTCGTGACTGCCTGTCGAGCAGCGCCAGCACGGTGTTCGTCAAATTGCCGGTCATGACGGCGGTTGAGGGTGCGACAGGCAGGGTCAAGCGCAGGAGAGCGAACTGACACGCCATGGCGGAGACGGCCATCATAGCGGCGATGCCGGCCATCAATCCGTTCGGATTGGCAGATGGTTTGGTGATGACGCTAAAAATCAAAACGCAAGTAAGCAGCAGAAATTGAACCAAGAAAAGCAGCCGGCGCAAACCGGGCCCGCGTTTGCCCGATGCTCTGGCGAAAAGCCAAGTGGCGGCGACGGCTAGGATGAAAACGGGAATCGCCAGGATCTGCGCCGGGTTTATTTGTCCGCGGCGCACCACCAAAGCCCCAACAACCACCAAGTTGCCGGTTATATGGGCAGTGAAAAGATTGCCGAGGGTTAAAAAGCCAGTCAGGTCAACCATTCCTGCGATTATGCTAAGCAAAGTTGGAAGCCACTTCTCAAATCGCGACAGCGCCGAAGCGTCATTCGATGGATGCGGCCAAGGATGCGTGGCTCCGGAATTTGGAGTGGACAGCGCCATATTCCTTCGCCCCTCAAGACCTCGCTTGCGTAGGTCTTTCGCTAAAGTGATCGATGGCCAATTTCGGAACGATGAGGCCAAAGCTCATCGCTAAAATAACCATCACGGCGATCATGCCGTCGGTTGTTGTCGCGCTTATGAGTTCCAACGTCGTATGCGATCCCTCGGCAAGTTGCACAAGGCCGCTCGCCATTCTAAATAGGAAGACGCCCGGAATCATCGACACGACGGAAGCGAAGCCGATAGCCGCAAACGGCATGTGCCAACGGCGCGTGACTGGAGTGAGGATCAGTCCGACGATAAGACAAGCCACCAAAGCGCCGGTCGCCGCGCTGGAGCCAAGCACTGTAAGCGCCACCCACCTTAAAGCATGGGCTAACATTCCGACCGCCACCGGCCACGGCAGCATGCGCAGGGGTGTGGAAAAAAACACGCTGTAGGAGGCAACAGCGACACCCGCAGCGATTGTGTCGAGCCACAGGGGCACGGCCCTGCCCGCCGGGTCAACCGGAAAGGAGACACCAAGAACGGTGAGACCAAGCAGGAGTCCGGTAGAGATCGCCACAATCACGAGCCCAGCATAGATCAAGCGGGTGGCGCCGAGATGGATGCGACCCCTGATGAGGTCTAACGCGCCATTGAGCACATGCGGCCCAGGCACCAGGATCATGCATGGACAGACTGCGACAAGGCGCAGTGACGAGCTCAACTGGTACCGAACTGCCAGCGCGCCGATAACGCCGGCGAGCAACGACGCGCAAAATGGTTGCAGGAAGACGTTTGCGCTGTACTGTGCCAACCTGCGGCGCAGAAGGGCGCCCGCGCCCGCGCTCACGAATATGAGCGCCGCTGCGGCTAGATGTTGGACACCGAAAATCACAGCTAACGCCACTGCGCCCGCTGCGGCCGCGAGAGTGAACAGCCATGTCGGCGCTGGCGGCGTCTTTGAGATCTTGGTGATCGACTCCATTGCGGCTGCTGGCGCAAGCCGACCCGCGCCAAGCTCTTCTATTGCCCGCATTGTGGAAGCCACTCGATCCATTTCCACGCCTGCCGGATCGGCCTCCACTGCGGAGATTAATCTGGCGTCCCTGTCCTCGGCCTGAAGTTGCAGCTCTCCCCAGCGCGGCATGATCTTGGATCGCACTCGGAGAGTGTCTCCGAGTCGCTCGGCCGCGTCCAAAGTCTGGTCCGTGTCTTGACCATTGACGTACAGGACTCGGGTAAAGGCGAGAACAAGATTGGAGCGCTCCTCCAGCGTCATCTTCGCTCCTCACAATCCATA
>WNGO01001006.1_pt1 | contig 18605 bp, 11 predicted proteins | sample 5400511 | NCBI WGS metagenome assembly WNGO01 (sample SAMN13153380, study PRJNA577476) | soil metagenome | isolation source: 20 cm soil or saprolite under Garry oak tree replicate 2 | place: USA:California | collected 2016-06-15 | reverse complement strand
CTCGTCGGCGTGGCGCCGATCAGATAGGCGAGGACGAGCATGATGGCCAGCCCGACGTCGTTCATCGGCGCGCCGTCTCCCGCCTGCGGCGGAGCTTGAGGTTGAGCGGGGAGCCGGTGAACCGCCACGCCTCCCGGAAACCATTCACGAGGTAGCGCGTGTACGCCTCGGGGATCGCCTCGGGGCGATTGGACACGATGGCGAACCGAGGCGGTGCCGTGCCGATCTGTGATGCGTAGAGCAGCCGGACCGACTCCCCCACGGGCTGCGGCGGCTGCTGTCGGCCCACGAGGGCTTCGAGCACCCGGTTTACTTCCGATGTGGGCACCCGCTTGGCGCGCTCGTCCGCCACGTCCAGGATGAGCTCGAGAAGCTTGGGCACCCGTTGGCCGGTCTTGGCGGACAGGTACAGGAACGGGATGAACTGCAGGAACGGCGCACGCTCCTCCACCTCCCGCTGTCCCCGCGCCGCGGTGTTCGTCTCCTTCTCGTCGATCAGGTCCCACTTGTTCACGGCAACGATGATCGCCGCGCCGTGCTCCCAGGCGTCGTTGGCGATCTTCAAGTCCTGGACGTGCATCCCGTCCTTCGCATCCACCACCAGCACGCACACGTCGGCGCGCTCGATCGCCTGCGACGTGCGGAGTGTCGAGTAGAACTCGATGTCGTCGGCGACTTTGGTGCGCTTGCGGAGCCCAGCGGTGTCGATGAATACGAGCGTGTGCCCCTCATAGCTGAGCGGCGTATCGATCGCGTCCCGCGTCGTGCCGGGCTCATCCGCCACGACCAGCACGTTGGGCCGGCCGACGACCGCGACGTGGATCTCGGCCTCCTCGCTCGTCTCCTGGGCCGCGGGCAACAGCTCCACAACGCGGTCCAGCAGGTCGCCCGAGCTCTTGCCGACGGCGGCGGACACGGGAAACGGATCACCCAAACCGAGCTCGTAGAACACGAGGTGCCGTGTGTCGTTGGGCAGCTGGTCGGCCTTATTGGCGACCAGGATCACCGGACGGCGGGCCTTCCGCAGGTACTGGGCGATCTCCAAATCCGCTGGGTGCACCCCCTCTTCGACGTCGACGAGGAACAACACCACGTCGCTCGCGGCCACGGCCGCCTCGACCTGGGTCCGGATCGCGCGGTTGAGCTGGTCCTGCGCGCCCGGCACCATCCCGCCCGTGTCCACGAGCCAAAACCGCCGTCCGTTCCACTCCGCCGCGCCGAAGTGCCGATCGCGCGTGACGCCAGGCCGAGCGTCCACGATCGCGTCCCGACCCCCGATGAGCCGATTGAACAACGTCGACTTGCCGACGTTGGGGCGGCCGATGATGGCCACAGTGGGGGCGCCGCTCATGCCTGCCCCGCCCCAAACGCGGAACGCGGAACGCGGAACGCGGAACCGTGTTGATCTGTTCCGACTTCCGCGTTCCGACTTCCGAGTTCACTCAGCACGTCCGCAAAGTCGTACGACAGGTGCAAGGGCACACGGACCCGCGCCGCCAGCTCGTCGGCGCGCATGTCGTCCACAAACACCAAGTCGTCGTTCACCGCCTCTGCCGGGAGTAGCACGAAGTCGAGGTCCCGGCGCTCCGAGAGCACGTGCTCGATGGCCGCTCCAGGGAGGAGCCCCGCCGTGGTGACCGAGGGCCCGAACAGCGTGTTCTCCACCACCAGCAGATCGAAGCGGCCGCCTGTCGTCGCCGCGACCTCGGCCAGGACTTGCGGCATCAACGGACCCATAGCCCTGCCGGTCACGACCCCGATGCGCTTCCCGGCGAGGTCGGGCAGCCGATCGACGGCCGCCGCGATCCTCGTCTGAAGAAAGCGCACCGCGCCGACGCCGTTTTCGCGCTGCTCGAAATCGCCGTACCACGCGGCGCCCGGCAGCGGCTCTCCCGCCTGGAGGTAGAGGTCGTCCGCTCCAAAGCACCATGGCGCGCCCCGTTCGGCGAGCGCTCGGGTCGCCATCCGGTCGACCGCCGCGAGTGCCGCCCGGCACTCGTCTCGGGTCAGCTCGCGCACCAGGCCATGTTTCGAGAACTCGGTGAGCGCGACCGGCACGACCGAAACGGACAGCACTGCCGGACCGAGGCCGTACAGGTCGCCGAGCGTGCGCTCGAGCTCGATGCCGTCGTTCACCCCGGGAACGAGAACGACCTGGGTGTGGAACGCGATCCCCTGCCCCGCGAACCAGCCGAGCTGCGGGACGATGTCGGGCGCCTCAGGGTTGCGGAGCAGCCAGCGGCGGATTGTGGGGTCCGTGGCATGTACGGAGACGTACAAGGGCGACAGCCGATACGCCACGATCCGCTCCATGTCCCAGGGCTTCAGGTTCGTGAGCGTCGCAAAGTTGCCGTAGCGGAACGACAGCCGGTAGTCGTCGTCGCGGATGTACAGCGGCGTGCGCAAACCGTCCGGGTTCCCGTCGACGAAGCAGAAGTCGCAGTGGTTCCCGCAGCGCCGGATCCGCGGCGGCTCGAGCGTCACGCCCATCGGGAGCCCCTCGGGGCGCTCGATGTCGTACTCGACCTCCTCCCCAGTCGGAAGGCGCACCGCCAGCAGGAAGCGCTCGTCCGCCGTGAGAAACTCCCAGTCGAGGAAGTCCTCCAGCGTCCGACCGTTGACGGCCAGCAATTCCGTTCCCGGGACGAGCCCCAGCTCGCCGCCGAGCGAGTCGGATGCCACCGATTGCACGCGGATCACGGCACCTACCTGTCCTTCAAGGACTTTGTGAGGCCAGACATCGCAACCCCAACGCGGGCCGCGACTTCCAAAAGCTCTGAAATATGTCCTAGGAGGCGCGATAGCGCCAGCCGGTGACCCCCTTGCCGTTCACACTGAGGTCGAAGGCCTGGCTCTGACGCGGGGGCAGGGCGGGCACGTCCTGGGTCAGGGTCGCGATGACCTGACCGGCGACGTCGAGGAATTCGAAGGTGAGGCGGAACGGCTTGGAGGGAGCCGCCTTGAGGTTGGTGGCCACGGCGGAGACGGAGGCCCCTCCGCCGGCGCTGTCGGGGAGGAAGCTGAGGACGGAGATCTCGACCGCGAGGGAGTCGACCCGCGCCACGTACGCCTTCGTAGAGTCGCGCTGTCGCAGGAAGTCCCACCCCGCCGCCGCGAGCTTCAACGACGCCCGGTTGAGAGGGTCGAGCGTAAGCAGGCGCTGCGCGGTCGGCAGTAGGGCCGTCGAGTCGTGCAGCTGGTAGTAGGCCACCGCGAGCGAGAACAACGCGTCGCGCCGGTAGGGGTTCTTGGCGAGCCCCAGGGTGAGCGCGCGCGCCGCGGGCCGGTAGAGGCCTTGCCCGACCATGCGGGTGCCCGGGACGAACAGCGCATCGGGGTCCAGCTCCTTCGCGTGGGCGACAAGGGAGTCGAACACCGCGGCGGCCTGTACGGCGTGACCGCTCTGCGCGTACAGCGTCGCGAGCGTCGTCGCCGCATCGATCTCAGCCGGATAGGCTACGAGGGCGTCCTTCAGCGCCTCGATCCCTGGGGCGAAGGCGGCGGTGAGCGCGCTCGAGTCCGCCGCGAGCTGCTGCACCGCCGCGGCCAGCGCAGCCCGTTGGCGCGCGACCGCTTGGGCCCGTGCCGTCGAATCGCGCGTGAACAATTGCTGATCCGCCGGTGTGAGCTTTGCTCCACGCGCCTTGCGCGATTGTGACGACGTCACCAGGCGCGCCAGCAAGGTGGAGTCGTTGGTGAGCCCGCGTTGCATGGAATCGAGACTCGCGCGCACGCGTGCAGCGCGCTGCGCCGCCGGGTGGCCCTGCACCTTCCGTACGACCAGGTGCCAGGCATTGCTGAGCGCCTCCCGTTTGTCGTGCGCGAAGGCGGCGTCATCGCCGGCGGTGCGGGCCGCGAGGCGGTAGTAGGCGAAGGCGGAATCGTCGTTGGCGCGGCTCGCGTACAGCGCCGCGACGGTCGCGAACGCTTTGGGATTATGGGGCTCGACGCGGGCGGCGGCGTGCAGCACAGCGAGCGCCGAGTCCTGCTTGCCGTCCTGCCACGCCGTGAGTCCGTCGTTCACGAGCTTGCTCAGCAGCTCCGCGCGGTACGTGGCGACATCCTCGGCGCATTTCGGCGCGAGCGTGGCCGCCCGCGCCAGCGCCGTATCCGCGCCGGCTGCGTCACCGACGGCGACGTAGTAGCGGCCGAGGTAGTACCATGCGGCGGGGTTTGTGCCCTGGTTGTCCTGAACGATGGCGTCGTTCAGGGCCTTCTGGGCCTGGCCGAGCTGCGCCCCGCGCAGGGCCTGTATCCCCTTGTCTATCTTGGAGTTGGCTGGTACAAGCTCGCAGGGAGGCCGGGGTGGCTCCCAACCGGCCTGGGCGGCGAGCGGGACGCCGAGGAGACCGGTCGCAAGGGCGAGCACGGCGACGCGCGCGACGGCACGCATGGGGGGCTAGAAATGGCGCCCCCGCGAGCCCCTGTCAACTCCAGACGAACGCCCCCCCAAGCACGACCGATTGAGAGCCATCCTATCCGTGATCGGCACCCGCGGCCGGATGCAGCCGCGCCCAGGCCTCATAGCGTCGCAGCGTCGACGCCGGATCGTCGCTGTACCACCGGTAGCCGCGGCGCCGCTCCTCCCCGATCTCGCGTAAGTCGTACCGGATGACGCCGTCGCGGTCGCTGAAGATCGGCCGGTTCGTGCCGATCTCGTAGAACCGCGCCCAGAGAGGTCCGGCGCCTTCCCTGGCCACCAGCTCGCCCCGGGGCTCGTAGGTGTAGCCCTGGATCGCCGTGTGGCGGAACCACACCGCGGCCGCATGCACGGCCTCGACCACGGCTGGACCCGGCGACTCGATGCGCATGAGGAAGTCGAGGATGGCAGCGCTCTCCCGGCCGCTCAACGCGGCGGGCTCGTACGCGCGCCCCCGGACCGGGACCAAGTTGAGCGGGTCGTGCTGCGCTGCCCACACAGTCTTGCCGCCGACCATCACCTGGCTCGCGAGCACGCACCCGATTCCGCGATCCAGGGCGGCGGCGGCGCGGCGGCGCCCCTCTTCGGGAACGAAGCCGTACTCATCGTGGGCGACGGAACGGAGGAGTTGGAGGGCGTGCACCATCGCATCGTCGTTGTACGTGACCGCGTCGTGGTAGGACCCGACGAGCGGGTAGACCTGCGGCCAGCAGCCGTTGGGAAACTGCGAAAGGAAGAGGTAGTCGAGCCCGCGGAGAAAGCTGTCGCGGTAGCGGGGATCAATGTGCAGTCGGATGACCCCCGCCAGGAAGCGCATCTGCTCCGTTGTAGCACCATTGTCGAGGGTGCCGATCCAGCTCCAGTCGCCCTCACTCGCCCAGCTCTCGCCCGGCCGGCGGGGCCGCTGGAACTCCACGCGCTTGGACCATCCGCCCGTGGGCGTTTGGAAGGAGACGATGGCGTCGGCAGTGTGGCGAGCTTCGTCTCCCCGGAACCACGCCTCGGTCATGTTCTTGTCGAGCACGAAGCCGGGCCCGGCCGGCGCCGGCGTAGGTCTCTCTCGCCCCGCAGCTCTCAACTCCGCGTCCATCGCCGCGCGGTCGCGCTCGCGGTTGTGGCGGGAGGCCTCGAGATAGCGGAGCCACGCGTCCCGCTCGGCCGCCGGGAGCGCGGCGATGCGGGCGGTGTCGAGGAGCGGCCCCCCCCCTCCCCCTCCCTGCCCTGCCGCGCGTCCCGCCAGCGGCAGGAGCGCCAGGAGTGCGACTGCCCGCTTGCTAGCCCACCACGGCCGGGACACGCTCGATGCGCCTCATGATCACAAAGAACAGCACCGCACCTAGCGGCCCCATCGCCCCGACGAGCAGATAGACTGGCGCGTAGGAGAAGTGGTCCACCAGGTAGCCGACCAGCAGCGTGAAGAGCATGCTCGCCACACCCGCCGCCGTGCCGCCGATCCCTGCCACCGACCCCACGTCTTGCTTCGGGAAGCAGTCGGATGGAATCGTCAGCACGTTGACGATCCAGCTCTGGAAGGAGAAGGCGATCAGGCTCACCCCCGCGAGCGCCACGGCGTCGCCGCGCGCGGTCACGACCGCCGCCACGCCGACCGGGACCAGGAAAGCGCTGCCGAGCATCACCACCTTTCGCGCCCGGTCCACGCTCCAGCCACCCCGGATGAGGAGACTGGACAGCCCGCCACCCGAGAGGTTCCCCAGGTCGGCGAACAGGAACGGGATCCACGCGAGCATCCCGATCAGCGCGAGGCTGAAGCCGCGCTCGTTCTTGAGGTAGTTCGGCAGCCAGGAGATCAGGAACCACCAGATGGGGTCGGTGCAGAACCGCCCTGCGACGAGCGCCCACACCTGGCGGTGCCGGAAGAGCGACAGCCACGGACGCCGTGACGCGGCCGCGCCAGCCTCCGCGGGGGTTTGGTCGGAGAGGATGTGCGCGCGCTCCGCCTCCGAGAGGCGCGGATGGCGTTCCGGCGTGCGATAAAAGACGGACCAGAGCGCCAGCACAACTGTCGACAGCGAGGCGCCGATGAAGAAGGCGTAGCGCCACCCGAAGGCCAGTGCGACCCAGACGATGAGCGGTGGAGCCACCACCGCGCCGATGGTGGCGCCGCTGTTGAACACGGCCATGGCGAAGGCGCGCTCCCGCACCGGAAACCATTCCGCCACCGCTTTGGCCGCGCCCGGCCAGTTCCCCGCTTCGCCCATCCCGAGGAGAAACCGGAAGGCCCCGAGCTGCGTCACGCTGCGAGCCGCCGCGTGCAGCATCGAAGCGACGGTCCAGATGCCCACGAACAGCATGAAGCCGGCGCGCGTGCCGACTCGGTCCAGCACCTTCCCCGAAACGGTCTGTGAAATCGTATAGGCCAGCAGGAACATGAAGACGACGCGCGAATACGCGACGTTCGTCATGTCGAACTGCTCCATGATGGTCGGCGCCAGCACCGACAGCGTCATGCGGTCGATGTAGTTGACCACCGTGAGGAGGAAGATCATCCCGATCATCAGCCAGCGCAGGCCGGTGAACCGGCGGGCGCTGGCGGGGATCGGGGCTCTCGCGCTCACCGTGCCCTCAGGAGAAGTACAGTCCGCCGTTGATCTCGATCGACTCTCCATCGATGTACGAGGAGGCGTCGGAAGCGAGGAAGGCAATGGCGTTGGCGACGTCCTCCGCCGCCCCTTCGCGCCCCACGGACGTGCGGGACACGACGGCCTTCCGGACCTCGGGCTTGGTGAACGTGTCGTGGAACGTCGTGTTGATCAGCCCGGGGGAGACGCAGTTGACGCGGATCTTCCGCGGGGCCAGTTCTTTTGAAAGCCCGCGGGTGAGCGTGAGCACCGCGCCCTTGGCCGTTGCGTAGGCCAGGGCTCCGCCGCCGCCGCCGTCGCGGGCCGCCAACGACGACAGGTTGACGATCGCGCCTCCCTCGGGGATGTAGGGGAGCGCCGCGCGGGTCACGAGAAAGACGCTCGTGAGGTTGAGCGCGACCACCGTATTCCAGAACGCCTCGTCCATCTCCTCCAGGCGCTTGCGCGCGACGAGGCCGCCGGCGTTGTTGACCAGGATGTGAATTCGGTCACCGAAGGCTCGCCGCGTCTCTGTGACGAGGTGCTCGACCTCCTGGGCACGGGTCACATCCGCCCGCACCGCCACTGCCTTGCCCCCGCGCGCGACGACCTCGTCCACCAGCGCACGCGCCCCCTTGTCGCTGCTGCAATAGTTCACCACTACCGCCGCCCCGCCGCCAGCGAGCGCCAGCACCGTAGCACGCCCAATGTCACGCGCGCCGCCGGTCACGAGAGCGACCTTGTTGCTCAGATCAACGTGCATCCTTGACTCCTTCGACGGTGTAGTTGCCGGTCCATTCGTACGTTTGCCCGCCGAACGTGATCCGATGGCGGGCGTTCTCCGAGGCCGGGCCGTTGCTGATCATGACCACCCAGCGGAGCCCGCCCTCCCCCGTTAGCTCCACTACAGTCGCCTCGGCGTCGTCGCCGAGCACGCGTATCCCCTGCAGGCGCCCGCGCGCTTGCTCCGAGCGCTCCTCCGCCTCGCTGAAGTAGCCGTGCGGCTCGATCACGCAGGCGAAGACATGCTCGCCCGCTCGACGGCGGACGATCACGAGCGGCTCGGCGATTAGGTTGAAGTTCGGGTCGTGCGCGCCGGTGCGGCCGAACAGAACCTCCGTGCCGGGTGCCGCCGCCACGGTGAAGGAGTAGTACCGGCTCCCGTCCAGCCAGGTCAGTTGAACGGGCGCATCGGTGGCTCCCGACGCCTCCTTCCAGATGTGCTGATAGCCGAAGCGGCTCCCCAGCGGTTCTCGGCGCGTTGTGTCCGCCCGGTACTTGACGGTGGTGCTGATGAGTTGCCCGCGGAAATGGATCGGATAGTCGTAGGTATGCGGCGCGGCGCTCGAGAGCCGGTAGAGATCGAGCACCACAGGGTAAGGGAGGCGCGCATCCCGGACGAGGAGCATCGTGCGCTGCATCCCGACCCCGCGGTAATAGCCGTCCGCGCGGGCGCTCATCGCTTGGACGCGGGGGTTCTTCGCGTCGAAGAAGTGGCGCCGGGCCCACATCGCCTGGGCCGTGTCGAAGTCGGCCCGGTTCTGCGACGTCTGGTCCACGACGACCGTGTTGTGGGCGATGGTCTGCATGGCGTACGAGTCGTTCTCCGGCAGGTAGCGGCCGCCGAACTTCGGCTCGATGTTGATCCAGCGGCTGAACCCGTAGTCCGGCACCACTTCGCGCCCGCCGTCGAACAGGATGAAGTGCAGCTTGTCGAAGTGGCCGTGGCCCTCACCGTGCACACCGTACTTCATGAGCAGCATGGTCGCATCTTGCCCTTCGCCCATGCGCAGGATGCCGAGGCCGCCGCGCTGTCCATCGAAGCCGTCCGTGAACTCGACGCTCCCCCAGCTCATGCTCGGTGGCCGCTGCCGAGCGGCCATGTCCTTCGCCACCTTCATCCCCGCGCCGTTCAGGATCACCTCGTCCTGGAGCGCCGCCGCGCCGAGCAGGTTCTCATCAGCGCCGTAGTGGGCATAGGTCAGGTCGACGGCGAGCGTCACCTCGGGTGCGGTGATCGCCATCGTGCGTGAGGCATCGTTGATCGGCGGGAACACGCCGTTAGGGAAGGCGGTCCGAACGGCCGAGTACAGCGCCTTCTTCAGGATCTGACCGCGGTAGTCGTAGATCCCGACCTCGGGCTGGTTCCGACTCACCGCCTCGGCGAAGTAAAAGAAAGGCATGAGCGCGTAACGGATATAGTAGGGACCCTCCATGTAGTAGCCGTCGGGTGAGAAGAGCAGGTCGAGCTGTCGCAGGAAGCCGCCCTTGCGATCTTTGGTGGTGCCATAGAGCGCCCGCTCCACGTACTCCCGGTCGCCCAGAACGTAGCCGAGCATGCCGACGGCGGCCGTGGCCCAGGTGCCGTGGTTGTGGATGCGGTCGAACTCCTTCGCCTGCTGCACCGAGAGCCAGTCAGCCATGGGGCGGAAGATGTTGGTCTCGAAGCGCGCGCGTGCCGCGGGCTCGAGCCAGTCGTAGATGCAGTCGTAGGCGACGGCCGTGTACAGCAGCCAGTTCGCTTCGTTGAGGCTCTGATGGAACAGCTTCCCCGGCGCCTGGTTGTGGGCGAGGGGGTGCGCGCCGAGCGTCGGGTAGAGGACGGCGTACCGGTCCAGCAGGTCGCGCACGAAGCGTGCGTAGCGCTCGTCCCCCGTGATGGTGTAGAGGAGCCCCGCGAGCTGCATCTCGCGGTAGTTCTGTTTGTGGCGCTCGTGGGCGTACCCCCCGGCCTCCCCCGGTTGCGGGACGTCGATGGGCGTCGCCAGCGCCCGCTCGACCGTCTCCCTCGCCGCCGCCAGCGAACGATCGAGCAGCGGGTACTTCCCCGCGGCGGCCCGGATCTCGGCTCCCTCCTCCTTCGTGATGAAGAGGCTCGGGTGCTTGATGTTGCCTGCCTTGGCCTCCGGCGTCGGGTAGAGCAGCGCGGAGCGGTCGGAGCGGACCAGCTCCGCCGGGAGCGCCCGGATCACCTCCGCGTAGCGGGGCTCCCCGAACGCCGCCTGCCCACGCCGGAGGTCCACGAGGAGAAGCTCCATCGGCTCGGGATCGATCTGCGGCCCGGGCCACGCTGTTTGCCGGCTGAGGGGAACGTACGGAGCGATGTGGTCGATCGCCTTCTGGAGGCTCCCGCCGTTCGGCGCCTGGTAGCGCCACAGGTCCACCCCTACGTGGCGCCCCGTCTCGGCCAGCCGGGAAAGCGCTTCGATGTTGAAGCCGCTGTAGTGCAGTGAGCGGGTGCGCTCCAGCTCGATCGGCTGGCTGCCGTCCGGTGTGATCTGCCAGCCGATGCGCTCCTTCACGTTCTCGATGATGGAGCGCGCCAGCGCGGTGTCACCGGCGAACAGAGCGTACGCGGCGGTCTGCGCGGCGAACCAGGAGCCGTGGTTGTTCCGGGCCTGTCGCTCATGCTCGCCGTTGGGGCTGGTGCGCAGCCAGGTCAAATACCGGCCGAACCACTCCTTCAAGCCCCGCTGATCGGCCGTGGTCCAGCTCGCGGAACCCTCGAGCAGCCCGATCGCGTCCACTACCTCGATGAACCAGCGCGTATCGATGATCCCGCTCCCGCGCTCCGCGTCTATCCCCCGGACGAGCTGGGCGAAGCGCAAATGCGGGTTCATGCGGGTGGTGGGGTCGAGGAACCACACGCGCAGCTGGCGGGCGGCGGCGCGGGCGTAGGCCTCGTCGCCCGTGAAGAAGTAGGCGAGCGCGAGGGTCTGCACGCGATCGCCGAGGGTGGCGACGCGAGGCTGGTCCAGGTCACGCTTGCTCTCGGAGTTCGTCTCGCCGTCGCGGCGGATGTAGGGGAGCCCGGCCGGCTTGCCAGGGTCCGGCCACCAGTAGGGGCTGAGCGAGAAGTAGTCGTGCCTGTCGCCGCTGGGCGGCAAGAGTGTGGTCTTGTCGGTCACGGCGACCGGAGTAGCGTCGCGGGCCAGCGCCGCGACCCGAAGCAGCTTGTCGAGAGCGGGCCTCAGTGTCGTGTCTCCAGCGCGGAGTTGCTCCCGAGTCCGGGCGAGCATCTCGCCTCGAACCACGAAGACCTCCGGCGCGGTTGTCTGCGACGCACCGGTGGCCACGACGACGGCGAGAGTAACGGTGAGTTTCGTTACCACCCCGGGTTCTGCGCGCCTTCCAGCTTCGGGTTCAGCTCAATAGCCCGCGCGGGGATCGGGTAGAGCCGCCACTTGTCCGGGATCGGTGCGGCGTTGAACTTCGACACACTGCTCGTGAACGGGCTGACGTTGAGCGTGCTGATCCGCGCCATGTTCGCCTCGAGGCGGGCCTTCGCCCAGGGCCAATTGCGCCGGCTGTCAAAGATGCCGTGCATCTCGAGCGCGAGCTCGAAGCGACGCTCGGCGAACAGGCTGTCCTTGAAGTCGGGCTGGCTGAGCCCCGCCGTGAGGTCCGGCACGCCGGCCCTCGCTCGCACCTGATTCACGAGCCCATACGCTTCGGCCGTCGGGCCGGAGATCTCGTTGATCGCCTCGGCCATCGAGAGCAGCACGTCCGCGTAGCGCAGCAGGATGTAGTCCGGCGCCTCGGCCCCGCCGTCGGGCGCTGCGAGATCGACGTACTTCCGCGGCGCCGGACCCGTCGATCCGTAATTCACGGCGGTCTGGATCCCGGGTGTCCAGCTCCAGGTGACGGTCTTGCCGGCATTGGTGAAGGAGGTGAGCCACGTGCCGGCCTTTCGCACGTCTAACGTGTCGTAGGAGTCGTAGAACGGACGCTCGGCCTGGAACTGGTTCTGAGCTCCGGCCTGGAAGATCTGCGGGCTCGTGATCGGCGTGAACCACTCGGTGATGCGCCCGCCGAAACCGTCGACACGGATGTTCTGGATCGAGAAGATGATCTCCGGGCTCCGCTCGTTGCTGCCGTCGAACAGGCTGGCGTAATTGGGATCGAGCGAGTAGCCGAGCGTCGTCACGGCACGGAGCGTGTCGAGCGCCGCCTGGTAATTGGCGCCGAGCGCCGGTACCGTGGCGGCGCTCTGCAGGTACGCTTTGCCGAGCAGCGTCAGCGCCGCACCCCGCGTCGCCCGCCCGTAGTCGGCGGACGGCCAGCTCGCCGGCAGCACCGCGGCGGCCTCGATGAGGTCCTGGGCGATCTGGGCCCACGTCTCCTGCGCGGTCGCGCGCGGCAGCTCCGCGCCTTCGATCGACGTCGTCGCACGCAGCTTGAGCGGCACGCCGCCGAACAGCCCCGCGAGCCAGTAGTAATGGAGCGCGCGCAGGAACTTCGCCTCGGCCACGATCTGGTCGCGGCGCACCGGGTCCATGGGGACGGCCGGGACGCGGTCGATGACGGTGTTGGCGCGGTTGATCCCCGCGTACGCCGCCTCCCAGATCCCCTCGAGGTAGGGATGCGACGAGCTGAACTGCGTATGGTAGTTGTCCACCATGCTCCGCTCGTTGGCGGCGCTGAGACGGCTCGTCACTACCTCCGTCGGGTACTCGGCCACCATCCAGAAGTTGCGGCCGACGTAGTCGCTGTTCGACAGCGGCGACGGTAGGGTCACGAAGGTGGCGTAGGCGGCGTTCACCGCGGCTAGCGCATCGCCCGCGTTGCGGTAGAAGTTCTCCGGCGACACGAAGTCGGCCGGGACTTCCGTCAGGTCGCGGCACCCCCCGGCCGCCAGCAGGGCCGCAGCGAGGGAGACGGTTCGCAGCAGGTTGCTCATGGATCCCTCGTTCCCATCAGAAGTTGAAGCTCATGCCGAACGTGACGCTGCGCGCCAGCGGGTACGCACCGATGTCGATGCCGCGGTTGGTGTTCCCCACGGACTGCGCGCTCACATCCGGGTCGAAGCCGGTGTAGTCGGTGAGCGTGAACAGATTCGTCCCCGTCACGTACAGCCGCGTCGCGCTGAGCCGGAACCGTTGCAAGAAGGACTCCGGGAGCGTGTACGAGAGGGTCAACGTCCGCAGACGGAGGTAGGAGCCGTCCTCCAGGAGGTTGGACGTAAAGTTATTGGTGCCCACCTGATTCGGGTTCTCGCCGATGCGCGGGAATTGCGCGTCGGTGTGCTCCGGAGTCCAGCGCTCCAGCCACCGCTCGCGCGAGAGGTTCACGCGCGGCGAGCTCTCGGTGCGAATGCGATTGATGTTCAGGACCTTGCCGCCGTACGAGCCCTGGAGGAGGGCGGTCAGCTCGAAGTTGCGCCACTCGATGGTGTTCGTGAGACCGAGGGTAAAGTCCGGCGTCGGGTCGCCGATGTCCGTGCGGTCGTTGAGAGTGATGATGCCGTCACCGTCGAGGTCGAGCACCTTCATATCCCCCGGGCGGAACGACTGGTTGTTGAAGTTCTTCCATGTGATCTGGGCCGCCTCGGCCGAGTCGCGGATCACGCCGGCACTCTTGAAACCGTAGAAGACGCCGATCGGCTTGCCGACCTCGATCATCGTGCCTGGGAGGTTGTAGTCGGTCGTGAGCAGGTCGGCGAAGATGCGCTGTGGGCCTCCCAGGTCGACCACCTTGTTCTTGTTGGTCGCAAGGTTCAGGTTGGCGCGCCAGGCAAGACCACCGGCGCCCCGGGGCTCGACGATGCGCGCGTCGAGGCCGAGCTCGAAGCCACGGTTCTCGATCGCGCCGCGGTTCGCGAGCGCGCTCTCGAAGCCTGTCTCGAAGGGGAGGTTGATCTGGAGCAGCAGGTTGGTCGTGCGCTTGCGGTAGTAGTCGGCGGTGAGCGTGATGCGGTTCCAGAGGCCGAGATCGACGCCCAAGTCCACCTGGCGCGTCGTCTCCCACGTGAGGTTCGGGTTGCCCACGGCCTCCGTGTAGTAGCCAGCGTAGGGAGTCCCGCCGAAGCTGTACCCCTGGTTGTTGAGGCGTGCGAGCGACTGATACGGCCGGATCGACGGATTCCCGGCGAGCCCATACGAGGCGCGGAGCTTCAGCTCAGTAAGAGCCGCGATGCCTCTGAGCCACGGCTCTCCGGACGCACGCCACGCGACCGCGGCCGACGGAAACGAGCCCCACTTCTTCCCGGACGCGAAACGCGACGAGCCGTCGGCGCGATAGGTGAAGGTGAAGAGATAGCGGTCGAGCAGCGCGTAGTTCACGCGGCCGAGCCACGACTCCAGCGTCTGTGTCGTACGTCGGGAGGTGACGCTCGGGCCGCCTGCCTGCGTCCCCGCCCCGATGTCTGCGTACCCGGTGATGTCGTTGACGAAGTTGCTGTTGCTCATGGTCTCGCCGTCGACGTCCTGCTGCTGCTGCGTGTATCCGCCGAGCACGGTGAGATCGTGCGCGCCACCGAAAGTCCGTCTGTAAGTCAGCGTGTTCTCGTTCAGCCACGACGACGTACTGCCGCTGGCGCGAATCGCTTCGCCGTTCGCCTGCTCGCCGCGCAGCGTGGTGCGCGGATAATAGGTGTGGCGCGAGCGGTCCGCATAGTCGGCGCCCACGCTGATGCGCGCCTCGAGCCCCGGGAGCAGCTCGAGCCGCCCGAAAATGTTCCCCAATAAACGGGTGTCGCTCAGGCTGTCCCGCACTTCCTGCGCGAGCGACACCGGGTTCGGCGTCTGGGGCGCATCCAGCAACGTGGAGTAGGCGTTCAAGTCCGTGTTGATGTAGGAGTAGGTGCCGTCGGGGCGCCGCACCGGGAGGATCGGGACGTACTGGAGTGCCGCGCTGACGGCGCCGGCGTTGCCGTTCTGCTGCCCGGCCGTCGGGACGGCCTTGCTGCGCACCTGGTTGGCCGTGAATGACCCGCCCAGCTCGATGCGCGAGCCGATCGCCTGGCTCAGGTTGAACCGCGCGGAGTAGCGGCGGAAGCCGGAGCCGACCACGATGCCGTCCTGGTCGTAGTAGCCGCCGGAGAGCGAGTATCGCGTCGGGGAGGCCCCGCTCGTCGCGCCGCGTACCGAGAGCTGCGCGTTGCGCACACTTGCCGTACGAAAGATCGCGTCCTGCCAGTCCGTGTTGATCCCGCTCGCCAGAATCGACGCCCGGACGCTGTCCGGGAACGGATTGTACGGCGTGCTCGAGTTACGCGCGAACTCGTTGGCGTAGTCCATGTACTGCTGCGCGTCGAGTAAGTCGTACTTCTTTGCCACGCTCTGCACCCCGGTGTAGAAGTCGAGGGTGAACTGCGGCTTGGTCCCCCGACCTTGCTTGGTGGTGATGATCACCACACCGTTGGCGCCGCGGGCGCCGTAGATCGCCGTCGCGGAGGCGTCCTTGAGGATGCTGATGGCCTCGATGTCGCTCGGATTCAGCGCCGCGAGCGGGTTGGGCGGCGTGGTACGCGTGCGTCCGCCGTCGCCGACCGCGGAGCTCTCGATGTCGTTCTCGATCGGGAAACCGTCGATCACGTAGAGGGGCTCCGAGTTCCCCGTGATCGACGAGGTGCCGCGGATGCGGATGGAGAGGGCACCGCCCGGCTCGCTCGATGCCGTGGTCACCTGTACACCGGGCGCGGTCCCCTGCAGGATGCGGTCGAGGGAGGTGATGGGCGCCTTGGCTAGCGCCTCCATCTCCTCCGCCGAGACCGATGAGATCGCGCCCGTCAGATCCCGGCGCTGCGCCGTGCCGTAACCGATCGCGACGACCTCTTCGAGCTCGGTGGGCCGCGGCGTCAGCGCGAAGTCCACCGTCGTCTCCTGGTCCGCCACCACGGTGACCGGCCGCGACACGGCGGCGTACCCGATCCGGACCGCTTTGACCGTGTACTCGCCCGGGGGCACGTCGGCTACGCGATAGCGCCCATCCTCACCGGAGCGCGCGCTCAGTCCCGTGCCCGTGACCGTGACGGTCGTCGCGACGATCCCCTGCCCGCTCATGGTGTCCGTCACCTGTCCCACGATCGCCCCGACCTGCAGCCCGCGCAGCCCAGGGCGCCTGACCAACGCCGCCCGGCCGTTGGCGCTGAACACCACGTCGAGGCTCGCGTCGAACAGGACGTCCGTCAGAGCCGCGGCCACCGTGATCCCCTCGGCGCGCAATCGGACCCGTCCGCCCGCCGGCAACACGTCGTCGCTGTACACGAGCCGGAGGCCGGATTGCCGCACGATCTCCTCCAGCGCCTGCTTCACGGTCGCGCCGTCCAGCTGGAGCTCCAACCGCCGCCCGAGGACCAGCGTCCGGCTGACGTCCACGGGAACGAGCCCCGACGGGGATGCGAGCAAGAACTGTGGGCTCGGCTCGAGCGTGACGGCCGCCAACTCCTGGGCGCCGGCGCGCCGGCCCGCAGCCAGGGCCATCACCACGATCACACACCACGAGAATCGCTGCATAGTCACTGCCCTCCGGCCTTCTGCGAGAACACGACGGTGCGGCCCGACCGCTCGACGTGCGCATCGAGCGATCGGCCAATGAGCTCGAGCACCTGGGACGCGGCTTCGTCGGCGAAGGTCGCGGTGAGCCGGCGCTCCGCCAAGGCCCGGTCGGCAATGCGGATGTCCAGGTCGAACCAGCGCGAGAGTGAGGCCGCCGCCTCGCGGAGCGGCGTGCCGTCAAACACGAGCGTCCCCTGAGTCCAGGCGACGTAAGAGGTAAGGTTCACGTTGCGCGTCAGCACGGCCGTCCCGAGCGAGTCCACGCGCGCCAGGTCGCCGCGCGAGAGTTTGAGCAATGGGCGTGCGTCACTCGAGTCGCGCTGCAGCGTGACCACGCCGGCCACGACGACTACCTCGAGCCCCTGCTTCTCGGGTCGCGACGCCACGACGAACTCCGTTGCGATGTCCTCGACAACGGCGTTCGCCACGTGCACGCGGAAGGGGCGCGTGCGGTCGTGCCGCACCTCGAAGTACGCTTCGCCCTCGAGGAACAGGTCGCGCGCCGCTGGCGTACCGCCGCGCCGCCGTGCGCCCAGACTCGCGGCGAATCGCAGCCTGCTCTCCGGCGCGATCACTGCGCGGCTGCCGTCCGGGAGATCGAGCACCGCCCGCTGGCCGCGACGCGTGGCCACCTCCCGCATCGGGATCGGTGGCGGGGGTTCCCGCAACTCCAACAGCAGGGTGACGCCGGCGAGGGCGAGGATGACGGCGGCGGCAGCCGGGACCACGCGTGCGGCCCACCGCGCGGGCGGGCCGGGGGCCGCCCGCCCGCCCTCCGACACGAGCGTCGGCCGCGGGTACGGCTGCTGCAGCTGGGCCGCGATCCGGCGCCAAACGGCGTCATCGGGGTCGAACTCCCGCGGCGCTCCCCGCTCCCAGACCCTGCGCAGGGACTCGACCACCTCGCGGTTGGCCGCATCGGCCGCGACCCAGCGCTCGACCTGGGCGGCATCGGCCGGAGCCACCTCTCCACTCAGGTAGCGAGCGAGCGTCAAGGAGTCGATGTCGTCGGTCATCACCCAGAGAACGCGCGGCGCGGCAGGTGACCCTTACTTCAGGCGGGCGGAAGTCCCGGAGCTTAGACCCGCCAGGCGGCCAGCCGTACCCGCAGGGTCGCCAGCGCCCGCCCCATCTGCACCTCAACGGTCTTCACGGAGATGCCCATGACCGCGGCGACCTCGGCGTAGCTCAGGTGGTGGTAGCGGTTGAGGCGGAACACCTCACGGCAGCGGTCGGGAAGCGTCCTCACCGCCTGCTCAATCGCGTCTTCCAGCTCTTCCACGCGGGCCGCTTCGTCGCTGGGAGGTGGTTGCCGCGGAGCGAACGCGTCAGCGCCCCCGCGGGCGACGCGCTCGCGGAACTCGGCCTCGACGCGCTCGTGCCGCAACCAGCTGATCGCGCGGTTCCGGGCCGCGCGGAACAGGTAGATGTTGAGCGGTGCGGCCAGGTCCCACACGTGCCGTTGCTGCCAGAGATGCAGGAACAACTCCTGAATCACCTCCTCGGCACCCTCGCGTGAGCGCAAGTAGCTCGCCACGAATGCGCCGAGGTCGTTTTTGTAGGCGCGGAACATTGCTTCGAACGCCTGCACGTCGCCCACGCGGACGCGATCGACCCAATCGCGGTCGCGCGCCATGACCTGAGCGGTCCTGGACGCCGCCGTGCTCGAAGAATCCGACGGGAGCGTCACCCCATCCATGCTCTAAGCTGGAGCGCGATGGGAAACGCGTCAAACCAACTGCGTTGCAGCGAGGCGGGGATGTCAGTGCCAGAAAAACGTGGCGACCGCGCCGGCTGGGAGGGTGTAGCGGAGGGACTGGCTGCCCTCTAGGACGGTAAAGGCACGGTCCTGGACCGCTGTATTGACGACGATGAGTGCCTTGGAGCCGTCATCGGCGTTCCGGAAGGCCACACTTTCGAGCCCGGCGACACCGGAGGTCGACGCGACGCGCCGCGCGCCCGGGCGTACGAACCGGCTGGCGTGCGCCAGCGCGTAATACTCCACGTTGCGCGTTATGGCACCGGAAGCCGAGTTGATCGTGACCACCCCGCGGCAGTCACCGCAGCCGCCCGTATGCGGCCCATGATTCTCGTCCAGGGCGAGATTCCAGAGGAGTACCCCCTTCGCCCAGTCGCGCGTCGCATCGATGATGAGCGTGCCCACGAACCACTTGAGATTGTCGGCGAAATTCGGCGCCCACTCCCCGCCCGAGCACTCGGTGAAATAGGTGTCCTTGTCCGGGTGGGCATCGTGCACCAGGGTCTGCGCGGAGACGTCTCCGCCATAGCAGTGCCACGCGACCCCCGCGATGTAGCGCGGCGCCGCGG
>WNGO01002606.1_pt1 | contig 18630 bp, 16 predicted proteins | sample 5400511 | NCBI WGS metagenome assembly WNGO01 (sample SAMN13153380, study PRJNA577476) | soil metagenome | isolation source: 20 cm soil or saprolite under Garry oak tree replicate 2 | place: USA:California | collected 2016-06-15 | reverse complement strand
GCAGCCGTAGCAATCCGTGTTCGCCGCCGTGAAGGTGTAGTTGTTCCCCACGTGGCAGTCGGTGCAGGCCACGACTTTACCGGCCGGCGCCATCTGGTGCGAACCGGTCAGCGCCCAGCCCGTGGTGCTGTGATCAAAGGCTGCGGTAGTCCATGAAATGGTGTTGTGGCATGTCATGCAGTTCGCGACAGCGAACGTCGGCCCCGAGGTTGAATGCGTCGGGTTGTTGGTCTGCTGCCAGGTGGTCAAATGGCATCCGGAATTCCCGCAGTCCGACAGCAAGGTCGTCAAGCTGTAATTGTTGTTGATGTGGCAGGAAGCGCAGGACGGCACCTTGCCGCCGTCGGTCACCAGGGCGTGCGAGTTCGTCAGCGGGAACCCGAACGCGGTGTGATCGAACTTGCCGTCGGCCCATTTAGTGATGGTGTGGCACTGGGCGCAAGCAGCGGCCGTCGCGGGGAAGCCCGCCTTGATGTGATCCGGCACATTGCCGCCGAACGAAGGCGTGGTGTTCCACGCCGCCTGATGGCAGCCCATACAGTCAGCCGAGTTCAGTGTGTAATTGTTGCTGACGTGGCAGGAAGCGCAGGGCGTGGGCGAAGGAGAAGCATGCGTGCCCGTCAGCGCGAAACCGGTGGTGCTGTGGTCGAAAGAAGCGGAATCCCAGCCTTGCGTGGTATGGGGCGCAATCGTCAAAGTGTAGTTGTTGTTGACATGGCAAGAAGCGCAGGGCACGTTGGCGTGCCCGTTGGTCAGCAGGAAGCCCGTGGTGCTGTGATCGAAGATCGCCGTGGTCCAGGAAATGGTGTTGTGGCATCCCGAGCAGTTGGTCACGCCAAAAGCCGCACCAGCCGAAGAGTGCACGGGATTATTGGTCTGCTGCCAAGTCGTCAAGTGGCAGCCGGAATTGCCGCAGTCCGTCGGAGCGGTGGTCAAATTGTAATTGTTGTTGATGTGGCAGGCGGCACAGGCCACGTTGGCATGGCCATTCGTTAGCAGGAACCCGGTGGTGCTGTGATCGAACTTCGCGCCCAGCCAGCTGTCAAAAGTGTGGCAGGAGTCGCAGGTGGTCGCGAACTTTGCACTGACGTGATTAGGGTTCGTGGTCTTCTGAAAGTCCTGCAAGTGGCAGGAAGCGCAGGCCGTCGACAGGCCCTGGAATTGGCCCACGGCCGCTCCCTTGTGGCAGTCCTCGCATTGCACAGCGGCGTGAGCGCCGAAAAGCGGAAAGCGGTTTTGGTGATCCTTGACTTGCTGTACGGCATTGTTCCAACCGAGAACCGAGTGGCACTGCGCGCAGTCCGTGCCCATTTTCCGCTGGTGAATATCGGCGTGGCAATCCTGACAGTTCTTGCCCACGTCTGCGAATATCGGTTTTACGTGGCACTGCGTGCATTGAACTTTCTCGTGCATTCCGCGCAGCGGATACCCAGTTTTATTGTGATCAAATTCAGGGACGGCGCGGATGGGGCGCCAGCCAGTAGCGGTGTGGCAGTTCTCGCAGGGGATGGCCAGCGTTCCGTGCGGACTACGAGTAGTCTCCCGCTGCGGTGCGGGTACCGGAGCGCTCGCTGCAGACCAAGAGAAGAGCAGCAAGCAACACAGGATCTGAATGGATTTAGACGTAAATGTCTCACTTTTGCTTCCGAAATGTTTTCTATTTCTTTCTAGCCGTCCCGTCGGCTGGGCGTTACGATACAGAAATCTTGCTCACATTCTCAGTTTTAAAGGAGTTATAACAACTGCTCTTCGGTCCAGTTCTGGGTCAGGAGCCCTCGCGGTGGAAGGAATAAGGAAAGCAGTCATCAAGACCTAGCCGTGGCAACAAATATGTTGCGTTCAAGCTTCACATGCTGTTCGCTGTAAGCAATCGAACAACTTCTGCGTTCTCGATGTTTCAGCAACAGAGCGACCCCGATGCTCAAATGCACAGGAAGGGTCCAGCGGAGCGACGCGTCGGCGAGCCGGTCATCCAACAGCGGTGGCAAGCCCCCGCAACCATTCGAGCTTGTTCCGACATGCGAATCTGGGCCAGGCACCTCCTCGAATGTGCCGACTTTTGTGCCCACCCTGCAGACATTTGGGGACATTCGCACACAGTCAGACACATGCTGCCATCGCCACTAAGTTATTTTGTTTCAGCAGTAACGCTGAGAACAGGTAGGTTGTTTTGAGTAGTCCGCCTGCCTTGGGCGCAGCAGGTCTCCGGTTCAAATCCGGACGCCCCGACCAATTCGTTCTAGTTGAACGAATGCCTTGCGCCAAAACGCCTGTAGCGGGTCGTAACTCTGAGACGTCGTGCCGCATGCGTTAAGGCGAACAAACCAACACCGCGCACAAACTGGAGAAGTGACGCCAGTTCTGCTCTTCTCTCCTTCGAGCGACCGGGAAGCCATTCATTGTCCCTTGGCAGGTTCAAGCAGCGATGCGGGCTCGGTTCGGCGCAATAGCTTCAACGCCGGACCTAAATCTTTACTCGTGTCTTGATTTTCCTGTTTCCACAGGCGCGCCTCGTTTGGCCCCGTAAGCTCCATACGAAACTTGACGTTCGGACCAAGTTCCGTGCACCCGTGGCATTTGTGGTGCTGAACTTCAAATGTGAGAATCTTACCCTCCACATGCGGCACCAGCAGAGCTACGGGACTTTCGCCCGCTGTATGCCACGGCTCACTCTCGTTACTGCGTTCTTGATAATAAAAAACAATGGCCCCGCTGACCTTCCCGCCCGCTTCATCAATTTTGAGGTCGATACCCGGGAGGTCGTTCATTTTCCCTTGCCAGGTTCCGGCGAAGGAAGATTTCTCAGGAACTCTTGCCGCAGACTGCGCAACAAGAGGAGACGGCTCGATAAGAAACATGGCAACAGTAGCCAGTAAAGCGATTAGCGATACCCAGCAAACTTTCATGTCGCCAACCTCCCCGATGTTACTTCGCCAGATACTACCCCGACTTCACGGCCCGCCGTCAAGTCCCGGGTAAGTCGACCTTCTCGTCCAATTGACTGGCGACCCCTTCGCGGCGGATTCCATGTGGGCGGATTCCATGTGGACGCGAACGCTGTTATACGTCCACTTTCCGAGTGGCGGGTCACCACTCCTTGTACGGAATGCCGTTGCTGTCAACTTGACTCGAAGCCGAATGAACGTCAACCATCCCGATGCTCGATTGCTCCGGGCTCAGCACCACGTCGTCGAATTGTGGCACCCAGTCTTTTTTCCTCGTAAATGGGTCAGTCGGAATCCCCTTCAAATAATGCTCGTTCACCAAGTCTTGCAGGGATTGGGGTGCTCGCTCCTTATCTAGCGTGTATTTGTCGATAGCCTGCCGCATCATCCACAAGTCCTGTTTGAGTATCCGTTCTTGTTCCGACCGTGTCGAGCACCCGCAGACGAGGGCAGAGGCCAAAACTAACAGGGATGCAAATCGAACGCGGCGTATCATAGGGCTCCTTGGGTACGCTTCTCTCACACATTGAGTCCTAGTTTCCGTTTAGGGGCGTTATTCGCGCCGCGTGAGCCAATACCCTGAGAGAGCAGCATCAGCAGCCCTGGGTGTGGTGCGCCGCATCCTAAAACGAGTCAGGGAGGAGATTACTCATGCGATTTCTCGCCGCTTCATTCTGTGCGTGCCTCATTTTCACGGTTCCTCTCGGGGGCCAGACGGCAGGCGACGACCCCTATTCGATTACCTTCGTTCGAAACAACCTCCAGATCGTCACCACGAATCCTGGACTTCGAATCAGCTTTGCTGTGAAAGACCTTCAAAGACTTGGTGATGGTGTGTCGATTGCCCTTCTGAAAATAGTCGATGAAAAGGATTTGAGCAACACGAAGACCGTCGAGGCATGTTTGCAATTGATTCAAGATTCGTTTTCTTATCCTCCGATAATCTCGGTTGGCGTGAACAGGGAACCCAAGGTGACAATGTTCCTTCTCAACTATCTGCAGCGCAATGTCTCTGACATGCAAATGCAGCGAAACATCCAGGAAACTATTCAGTATGTGAAGCAACAGGCCTCGCCTAGCGCGCAGTGATGGCAAATTAAAGTGATACAGACTCTGGCACGTAGGCCTAAGTCCCGATAAGTGGAGTAATCGGAGATGTTCCTTTTTGCTCAGCACGGACGTAATATTCCTCTTCTGCGGAGGGTCCGGATGAGGCATCTGGTCGGAATAGGCGTGCTGGTGGCAATAGCTTTTGTTCTCCGGTTTTGGTTGCACACAAGCCTAGGGTTGGACATCACCATTCATGATACGTATCGCATGGTCCCTCTTAGGGCCATGGTCTTCTGGTTTCTAATGGGAACTGCGTTTGCCTGGTTCCTGGTTTTTGCTTGGGTATCCATTCGTCGCTATTCCTGATTTCCCCATCACCCATCGAGCGGTCCTTAAGGCCTGAAAGGTCACCAACTCTGATTTGTGGGGTACTCGTAGAAGTTGCCGGCCCGATTCCGCGACGGATTCCACATGTCCACAATCGCTGTTTACCAAGCGTGCGAAGGTCGCGGTGGGAATTGCATTATACTTTCTTCAATGGAATCTCATTTCAAATATCATCCCAACCCTACTGCGACCGGAAGCATCGTTCCGTCTGCGGAGGTGTGTCCAGTTTGCGGGCAATCTAGAGGGTTCGCCTACAACGGCATACCTTACGGCTCGAACGAACTCGAACACATCTGCCCCTGGTGCATTGCAGATGGCACAGCGCACGAGAAATTTGGGGTCGAGTTCACCGACACGAAGGGAGTCGGTGGGTATGGCCGATGGGAAAAAGTTCCGACCAAGGTAATAGAGGAGGTCGGCGTCCAAAATTCCCCAAACTGCGTTGCCAAGCTGCGCCGCGACTCGCTTTCCGTCCTCGCTGATCACGTGCGTGTAGATCGTCTCCGTGACTGGCGAGCCATCAGCGTGGCCGAGTCTCTGCTGGAGCAATTTCTGCGATTCTCCGAAACTGCTCATCAGAGTTGCGTTCGCATGACGGAACGCGTAGAAGCCATTGCCGCGTGGCATCTGGATACCAAGCGCCCGGAGCAAAGGTCTGAACTTTCGTTTGAGCAACAAGTTCTGATCCCACGGCGTTCCGTTGCGAGTGGCGAAGAGCAACCGACGTTGATTCGGATGCCAAGACTCCAAGAATGTCCTCAGGTGCCTGCAGGCCTGAGGGGAAAGCTCGACAACCCGAATTGACTCATCTGTTTTCGGATCGCCTAGTTTTCCCCGCCATGCGCTCTGCCGCACTTGAAGCATTCCGCGTTCTAAGCCCATGTCATCCACTGTCAGTCCGCACAGCTCGCCGGCTCGCAGGCCGGTTTCCGCCGCAAGTCCATACCATGTGCGGTGCGGCTCTTGAGCCTTGGCAAGAATGAGTTGGATTTCCCGTTGAGAGAGGAAGAATCGCTGCACTCGCTTTATGTCCGGGAGTACAACGCCTTCCATGAAGTTGTGAGAGACATTGCCCCACGCTTTTGCCGTGGTCCACATGCTCTGGAGTGTGATGCAAATATTTCTGGTAGTTTTCGCGCCCACCGCAGAACGAGAAATAAACTGCTGAACCATCTCGGGATTGAGGTCCTTCATCGAGAACTCACCAAAAAACGGAACAAGGTGCTTCCGAATGTGAGTCCGATAGTCGATTGCCGTCGAATCCCCGTATTGGCTCAACACTTTTTCTTTCCAGTTCTGAGCGAAGTCTGGCCAAGTCCCGACGCCGCTGCGATAATCGGCGCCGCTCAGTGCTCAATCGACAACGGAGTGCGAACAGCCGGAATCGTGCGGGTACCAGTTACTGACACTCGTGCAAAGAGACTTCTATATGGTGAATCGCACCATTCCTCGCGCGAGGAAATGAATATCCTGGTAATGGATGTAACGAGAGTTGTTTCTAGTTTGAAGGTATGGAGTCAGCTGATTGAAAGGTGTCTCCAGCCAGAGCAAAATCGGCGCTTCGGGGCCATAGTTCTTTTCTCCGCCGGGATCAGTGGAGAAAGAATGGCTGCGCTCCAAGACTGGAGAGCTGTCTGGAACCCATAAGCATATAAGCCTCTACGGGAATCTCTACTGAACAAAATTCTTGTCCCAAATTCTCGGCCTTGAATATAGTGGTGCCACCGTGGGCAAAGCTCGTAGGGACCTTACTGCATTGTCTTAGTCGGGGTTATGTTCCGAATCGGATTATGTGGCCGTACATTTGTCTTGCTGAGTGCATGAAGGCTGTAAAACACTGTCGCCAGTTTCACTGCGGGGCGGAAGAGCTCTTTGACCAGGTCAATCGGTCACCGCCCACAAGCGCAAGTGATAGCACGTTAGAGTCTTCAGGATCGAAACGCACGTCATAGTAGGAATTCATGAATCGACGTTGGAACCGAAGTGTTTTTAGAGCCTCGACTTCCGAGCTCTTGGATAAAACGTCCTTGATCTTTGCTCCCCATTCGAGAAACCTCGGTTTGCCGTTCAACTCCACCTTAATCAAGGCACTCACCGCAACGGAGCCATCGAACTCAAAACAGGTCACTCGGCGTGCCGTGGCGACGTTTTTGCAGCTCTCATCAGTCTGAGCGCGCAGCTCCCGATCGAGTTCATCCAATTGGCTGGCGTTGCCGGCTCCAATGATGGCTGGGAAACGTGTGTGTTTCTTGGGGACGAGATATGTGTAGAAGAGGAGGCGATAGTGGAGTTGCCGCGGGATCAGAATTAGGCCGAGATCCCGATTTTCCTCCTGAACCCTGTGAGCCAGAGAAGCCGGAGAGTATCGGATACTGCCGACTCGCCGGAATCGAATCTTGCTGTTACCGGCCACTTCCACATCAAGGTACATGGTGCTGACACCGAGAAAAGTCTTTGCGTCGTGCTCTTCGTTTCCCGCTTTGGCTGGCCGGAAGTAGGCGCGTTCGATCTTCAAACGCATACCTGGCTTCAGGTCCATACTGCTGCGCCCCTCCAGATAGCCATAGGTATTGAATAAGCTCTCGTTTGGCTTCATGGGGAGACTTTGCAGGATGAAATCTCGAATTGAGGCGTTGGTTTCGCCAAAGCACCCTTGTTGCTGCAGTTGATCAAGATCGGCGAAAATTGCGTACAGTGCTTCAATGTCCTCGCTGGCACGCGGCTCGGCTCTACCCTCCAGATCGCTAAGCCATGTTTCCGGGGCAGGTAGTGTGATCTGAATGGAATGCGAATCGTTCCTTCCTTGTTCGAGGCGGAAGGGACCTCTCTCTGCAAAGCAATTCGTGACAGAGGGGGGCGTCGTGTTGCCAATGAGCGTCATTTTGATTGCTGCGTTGTTGGCATGACCTTCAGGGATGGGGGGAGTAAGTAGAAGAGAATCGTTGTTCAATGACTCCAGACGAAATGGAGCGTAGCTTGAAGTGATCGGCTTCTTCGCCGAGCAACTCACGTGCATGACCACGGCGCAGAGAAATCCTAAAAACAGAATCTGATTTAGTTTTGGCAGCATGTGGCGGCGAGTCCCGACGTGCCAGCCCGAGAGTCGTTTCTCTGAGTTCGACACTGCGAGCTAGCGAAAGTTTTCCAAACCCGGGAATAAACGCACTTAGATGTGGGAAGGAATGGGCGTCTAACCGCAGACAAGCCTTTGCAAGTAGTCGATGACATGTCCAACCGCCCCGTCAGATGTTTGACATTTGAGCCGCATCGCGCGACAAACGGTGCACTCACCACGGTTCTTCACCAACAGAATTCTGTTATCTTCCCGATGAAACGCTAAACGAGTATCAGGAGGTCTATCCAACTCGTAGCGCTAACAAGGGATCGCCCCGCGCTGCACGTCTGGCCGGAATGAAGCTGGCCGCCAACACCACGAGGACAAACAACAGCGCTACTCCCACGAATGTCGGAGGATCAGTGGCGCTTATTTGGAATAGAAATTCCTTCATCACTCGGGTTAGAGCGAATGTTCCTATGACGCCGAGCGCCACGCCGGAAACCGCAAGCGCCAAGCCTTGGCTCAGCACGAGTCGGAGGATGTCGCCCGTCTGCGCCCCTAAAGCGCGCCGGATGCCCACTTCCTGCGTTCGAAGCGCCACAGAGTAGGCAACAAGCCCGTAAATCCCCACTACGGAAAGCAGTAGCGCAACACTGGCAAACAATCCCACTAACACCATCGTCAAACGTCTCTGTCCTACCGATTCTTCGATCACTTCTTCCATAGTGTGCACATCCGAGACCGCCTGGTCCCGGTCAATCGCCAGCACTTCGTTGCGAATGGTGTTGGCCAAACCGAGCGGATCGGCACCTTGCGTGCGCGCTGCCAGGTACGCCCGCTGAGGAGGGTGCACAATCAATGGAACATAAAATTCAGGCCGAGGTTCGCTGGTCAGCCCTCTCTCATGCACGTCGCCAACGACACCGACAATCTCCAATTCGCCAATCGCCTTATCAGCGCCCTCCCAGATGTGTCGGCCGATAGGATCCCGCCCGGTTGGATAATTGGGCCAGAGGAGGCGGGCCAAGCTCTCATTGATCATCACCACTGGAGGTGCGCCCGGAGCGTTGTCGCCTGCGGTAAATTCCCGCCCCCGCTGCAGCGGAATCCCCAAAGTTTGAAAATAGCTGGGCGTGACGCTTTGCAACTGCATGTCTGGCAGTCCGAAATCCTTATCCGCGAGATCCACGCCCTCCACTTTCATTATGTTGGTGTATAGGGAATTCTTTGTGGGGAGCGACAGCGCTGCTGTGGCGCTTTGCACGCCAGGGACGGCAGTCACTCGACGCATGAGTTCCTCAAAGAAAGCCTTCTTCTTCGCATCCGTATCATATTTTGCCCGGGGCAGCGCGATTCTCACGGTCAGCAGATTCGACGGCCGAAATCCGGGATCGACACTATGCAGACGAGCAAAGCTCTTCAAAAGAAGCGCCGCGCCGATAAGCAACACGGTCGACAGCGCGACCTGTCCCACCACTAGCGGTGCCCGACTGCTGAGAAATCTCCAGGCTCCCCGGCCCGCTGCCCCAATGCCCTCCCGCAATATGCCGGCGATATTTGGCCTCGACACCGAGAGCGAGGGGAACAGCCCGAACAGGATGCCAGTCGCAATCGAGACCACCAATGCGAATCCAAGCACTACACCGTCCAGCCGAATCTCCGCGGCGCGCGGCAGGTTGAGTGCGTCCATGCGCACGATGGCATGCAAACTCCACTTCTCCAGCAAGACACCACCAGCTCCACCGGCGACCGCGAGTAGCAAACTTTCCGCCAGCAGTTGACCAACTAGCCGTCTGCGGGTGGCTCCTATGGCTGCCCGCACTGCGAACTCGCGGGAGCGAGAGGTAGCCCGTGCCAGAGACAGGCTCGCCACATTGGCGCACGCGATCAGAAGCAGGAACCCCACCGCGCCAAACAGCATCCAGAGCATGGGCCGAACGTTGGTCACCAATTGATCTCTCAACGGCACGACGCCCATGGTTACGCTCGGATCGGCATCCACGGGGTTAGGATGGGCGAGGGCATAGCGTTTCTGCAGCACGCTCATCTCTGCTCGCGCCTGTTCTAGATTGACCAGCGGGTTCAATCGCGCGAACCCTTTCAAGAGGCCGACCGTGCGCCAAGCTCCAGAGGGAAGCGCCGACCATTCCGAGGGCCGCGTCACCCAGATGTCTATGTCGGCCTCCGGAAATGCAAATCCGGCTGGCAACACGCCGATGATCGTATACGACACCTCATCGAGCGCGGTCGATTTGCCGACCACTTGTGGATCGCCGTTGAACCGGCGCCGCCACAGCTCGCTGCTGATCATCGCGACGGCGGGCCCTCCGTGCCTGTCCTCGTCTGGAAGGAAGCTGCGTCCAAGTACCGGCTCCACGCCCAGAATATTTAGGAAATTGGCGGAAACGCGCGCAGCGTTCACGACCTCCGGCTCACCGCTTCCAGAGAGCGTCAGGTTCTCCAGTGGTCCGAAGGCCCCCAATTTGCTGAACGAGTGAGACGCCGATTGCATTTCCTCGAATCGCACCTCGTTGAACGCTTGGTCTGGTACGTTGCGCTGTGGGACCGCCAGCACAAGACGCACCAGCCGGTCCGGATCACGGTATTGCAGCGGCTTCAGGAGCACCCCGCGAATCACGCTGAACATGGCCGCGTTGGCGCCGATGCCGAGGGCGAGAGTGAAGATGACCACGGTCGTAAACCCCGGGTCCTTGCGCAGCGTCCGCAAGCCATAGCGCACATCTTGAACAACGGCTTCCATGAAGCGCCCTGGCCTTTGCTCACGGCACTCCTCGCGAGTCCGTTCGACCCCTCCGAACGCGATTGCAGCTTGCCTCCGTGCCTCTTCCGGTGGCATGCCAGCGGCCATGTTCGCCTCGGTCAGATGCTCGAGGTGAAACCGCAGCTCGTCATCTACTTCGGCCTGAGTCTTGGCCGTAACCAGAAAACGTAAGCGCGTCAGAATTTCCGAGATCATCCGGTTCCTCCTGCTAGATTCGCTCTAGCACGAGCGCGATTGCGTTCGTCAAACGATCCCAGTTGTCCAGTTCAGCTTGTAGCTGCTTCTTCCCTGTGCGAGTGAGCGAGTAGAACTTCGCACGCCTATTGTTCTCGGAGACACCCCAGTTGGATTTAATCCAGCCTTTGTATTCCAGTCTGTGGAGTGCGGGATATAAAGACCCCTGTCCAATTTGCAAAGCATCCTTCGATACCTGTTGAATGCGTTCCGCAATGCCCCATCCATGCATGGGAGCAAGTGCGAGGGACTTCAAAATCAGCAGGTCCAGTGTGCCCTGCAAGAGATCTGTAGATTCAGCCATTCTTCCCCTCGTCCTTCGACATGAGAATTTCATGTATTCCTGTCGGATGTCAAGGGGTGATGCAAATCGATTGCTGCGTGACAGCACGGCCTTCGCCTCGTGAGAGAGAGGCTTCCGCCGTGTCAACGGCTGCCAGCATTTCCGCACGTCAGCGCTCACGTTCTTCCGATAACAATAGCGCTTCCCGTACCTGTGTTTCGCCAAAACTTTAGCCGGGACCAAAAGCGGGGCGGTTCTTGGTGGAGTAAGCCTGAATATGATCATTGCCTCGATACAGCACGAAGACTCCGGAGGGCAAGAACCCGAGTGCGCGTAGAGCGCACATATATATATAAAGGACGCGCGGCCAGTCGGGACTAGGCCGCTCGATCGTAACGATGGGGCAGCCCGCCGAGTCGCTCCGGGGAAAGGACCCGACCCGAAGCCACGGAACGAATCCGTCAGGTGTCCCCTTCTCAAGTCCGAGATGCGTGCGATCCTCACGGTGGTAACGAACATACTCGGAGAGTAATCGCTTCAGAGGGCGCTCATTCACCGCGACAATGGGGCCCAGCAGGTCTTGTCGGCAACTTTCGATCCAGCGCTCGCTACACCGTTCTGCCAGAGACTCTCGAAGGAGGCGCGGACAGGGGATATATTCCCCGAGATAGGCCGCTCCATTGCTCATCCGGCAAGGATGAGCTCTTCGAGAATGTCCCTCTTGAGTTTTCCTCAGCCTCGCGAATTCCCAGTGAAATTTCTGTTCAAGTACCGTTAGAATCGAGCCGCTGTTATTTTTCCAAATGAAAAAAATCACCATTGCCGTCGGCAGCAAGCGCGGCCCGAAGCTCAACGCCGTTTCGGAAGCTCTCCAGGCATTTTCTGCGGCTTTGTCTAACGATGCTCATTTCGAAGTCGTCGGCGTGGAAGTGGAGAGCGGAGTCAGCCACACGCCATCGTCGCGGGAGGAATTGATGCGCGGCGCCCGCCAGCGCACGAAAGCGTTGGTGGAGATGGCGCGCCAGGACGGTGCGGCCTGGCAATACTTCGTCGGTCTTGAAGGCGGGCTCGATGTGGTCCGCGAAGGTATATCAGCGGACGAGATGCTGCGTCATTCGGGATTACAGCAAAGCGGGCATCGCCGCGTGTTCCTGGAAAGCTGGGCCTATGTCTCCGACGGCACGCGAGGCCACTACGGCCGCTCGGGAAGCATCGACGATTTGCCGGCGCCGTGGGCATACGCGACGCGCAGGGCGCCTGGGGCGTGCTCTCGAACAATTTCATCACCCGGCAGGAGGCGTTTCGAGTTGCCGTGATTGCGGCTTTCGCGCCGTTCTATAATATGAAGTTGTACCGCGCCGCCGCCATCGGCGTTGCGGAGTCAAATCGGTAGAGCTTCGATTGTTAGAGGTTCATAACATTCAAGATTGAAGTTCTTTACTGGATACTGAGAACTGAAAACTGATAACTGGTTTTGAGGGGAGCGACCGTGGACATCGTCAAAGGCAATATGGGCTGGATCGAAGTCGTCGTCGGCCCAATGTTTTCCGGCAAGAGCGAGGAGTTGATCCGGCGGCTGCGCCGCGCGGAGATCGCACGCCAGCGCGTGCAGATCTTCAAGCCTGCCATCGACGAACGCTACACTGCCAACGAAATCGTCTCGCATTCGGGCCTCGGCATTCCCTCGGACAACGTCTTCAAAGCCTCCGAAATCATGGAAAAGCTGTTGCCGCGCACGGAAGTTATCGGCATTGACGAAGCGCAATTCCTTGGCGATGAGGTCGTGGATGTTTGCACCAAGCTCGCGAATCTCGGCAAGCGCGTGATCGTCGCCGGCCTGGATACCGATTACCGCGGCCGCCCGTTCGAACCCATGCCGCGCCTTCTTGCGATCGCCGAAGAGATCACCAAGCTGCTTGCCATCTGCGTCCGTTGCGGCAATCCCGCCGTCCACACCCAGCGCCTGGTGGAGAGCGAAGAGTTAATCGTCGTCGGCGCAATGGGCGCCTACGAAGCCCGCTGCCGCCGCTGCTTCGAGCCCAATCCCGCTCTCGCCCTAGAAAAAAAGGACGGCCCACAACTCATCAACCGCAACCGCATCGCCTCCGGCAGTTGACATTTACACCATCAAGCCAGGGCGGTTCTTCGCTGATCCACTGGCGACGCGATTATTGTCGTTCCATGGACAGGCATTACGGTGATTGCTTGAGATGGCTGTCTTATTCCGTCAAACTGGCTCGACTGAAATCCCTCTGAATCGAGCTAGCTCGCGCCTATGATTATCGAATCCAAAGCACCGACCCGCGTGGACTTCGCTGGTGGAACGCTCGACATTTGGCCGCTCTATCTGTTTCATCCGGGTGCGGTTACCGTGAACGCCGCGATTTCACTTTACGCTTCGTGCGTCATCGAAACGCATCCCGGAGGTGACAACCGCATCAAGCTGGTTTCCCGCGACATCAAGCGCGAAGAAAGTTTTGCCTCCTTCGCCGCCCTCGTGAAAGCCAAGCGCTATCGCCTCCCGCTGCTCGCGGAAATCACCAAGTTCTTCCAGCCGCAGGGCGGCTTTACGCTCACCACCGATTCGGAGGCTCCTGCGGGCGCAGGCATCGGCGGCTCCAGCGCCATGGCCGTGGCGATTTGTGCCGGACTCGACCGTTTCACCGGAGCGGGTAAGAGCAAGGTCGATTGGATCCACATCAGCCGCGACGCCGAAGCCATCGTCATCAATGTTCCCACCGGAACGCAGGATCATTACCCGCCGGCCTTCGGCGGCGCCGCTGCCATCGAACTCCCGCCCGGCGGTGAGCATCGCGTCGAATTGCGCGTTAACCTGGATGAGCTCGAGCACCGTGTGATGGTCTGCTACACCGGCAAGCCGCGCCAGCACGGCATCAACAACTGGGAAGTCTACAAGGCGCACATCGGCGGCAAGCTCGCCGTGCAGAACAGCCTGGAGCGCATTTCCGACGTCGCTCAGCAGATGCGCCTGGCATTCGAAAGACCCGACTGGCCTGAAGCTGGCCGCCTGATGCGGGAAGAGTGGTCCTTCCGCAAGCGAAATTTGCCCACGATTTCAACGAAGACCATCGACCGCGTTATCGACAGCGCCCGCCGCAATGGCGCGCTGGCGGGCAAGGTCTGCGGAGCGGGCGGAGGCGGCTGCGTGGTCCTATTGATCGAGCCTGACGCCCGGGAACGCGTGGCAAAGGCCATTCGCGAGGCTGACGCCGAGGTTCTGCCTATGACCATCGACCGCCAGGGCGTCCAAGTCGTGTCCCGCTAGAAGGAATGGCGCGAATCCCCGTCCGGTAGTACAGTAGTTCTATCAAAAGGGAGTACCGTTGACATCCTCCTCTACCTGAAGGAAGAGGATTCCTACGGCCTCTCGCTGGTTTTTGCTAGATGGCTTCGGTGGGTTCCCCCCACAGCGCCCTTACATCAGGCGAGGACAACGAAGAGGCTTCAGTTTTGGGCTGCCCGCCCATAGGTCTTTTGGACGAAGAAGAGTTTAAAACCATGCCGCCAAGAAATCAAGCGCGCGACAGGGCCTTATATCCCAGGCCTAAAACGCCGAGGCTTTACGGCCCGCTCGGTAAGTGAGAAGTGCCCGCTCGTAAGCGAGGCACCCGTTCAGCGGCTTCGTGGCATCGTAGAATAGGGAACGTGGGCCCGATCGGATCGGGTTCCGAACTACTTATGTCGAATTGGCTGGCTTTACCTCTGGCGTTTTTGCTTTTGGCTGACGCGGACATCCCGCGGGTCAACAGCCTTCGTCCGCCGGCGTACCCGTCCCCCAGCTTTCCTTCGGACGAAGAGATTCCGCTCTTCCCGAACGCCGGTGCATCTTCGGACAACGCGCAGTCCCAGTCGAATTCCCCCCCACCTGCGAAGAACGCCACGCTCCAGGAAAATTCGAAGCTTGCCCTGATCCGCTACGTCTCTGGTGAATTTGCCAAGGCCATCAAGCCGCTGCCTGCGGGCAAAGAAGGTTTCCATGTCCGTGTGGGCAAGCCGCTGGAAACCGAGATGCTCGATCGCGCCGTCGCCACACACGGACCGGCAGTGAGTACCGGCGATAGGGTGCAGATCACTAAGCTGGAGTTCCACGACCACCAGATCATCGTCGATTTAAACGGCGGCGGGCGCGGCAAGAGGCACTGGCGTGATCACATCCAGATCGGCTTAGGGGGCAGCGGTTATCCCCCGATGCAGTCAAGCTCCACGAATTGAAGCAGCTCCTCTCGCCCTTCTTGAATTTTTCGAAAGAGCGTTCCGCCGCCGTGCAGTGGTTCGATACCCTGCCGCCGGAAATGAAGAAGGCCATTCAGGACCGCAGGCCCGTGGTAGGCATGGACCGCGAGGAACTTGTGGCGGCGATTGGGAAGCCCGACCACAAAGTACGCGAGCGCGATTCCGATGGCAACGATATCGAAGACTGGATTTACGGCCAGCCGCCTTCGAAGACGGTGTTCGTCCGCTTCCTGGGCGACCGCGTCACTTCGATCAAACAGTTTCCCCAGTAGTCTCCATCCTTCAATCTTCATTCTCGCGGTTCCACCGCACGTGGCCACTCCAAGACGACAATCCTTCCGTCGGATTCGCGTTCCAGCGTTGGGGCGTAAAGGCCGAGCTGCTGTCTTTTCCACCACGTGCCTAGCGAACGCTTTTCGGCTGGTATCGTGAACCAGTATTGCCAGATAACGGCGCGCACCTGCCGCGGCGGAGCGTGCGGGAAGGGATTTCCGGCAAAAAGCAAAACCACATCGGTATCGCCGCGCAGCAAACTCTGCTCCGTGCGCACCACGATGGGCTCCTGGCGCCACGAGCTCAGCGACGCAAACCACAAATTCCAATCGAAACGCGGCTGGTACGGTGCGTAAATCCCCGGCGGCTTGCGGGGGTCCTGCGGTTTGTAGCGGAAGGGATAGACGATCCACCTTTGCCCATCATCCGAGCCTTGGAATTCAATCTCGTAGCGGCCGCGCGTCATCACGGCGAATAGTCCGTAGCGATTGGCGACGCGAAACGGCTCAAGCGCCGAGACGGGTGTCGCCGGGAGCGGCCACGGCCTGACCATCCACACCATTTGCGCCAGCGTCGCATAGAAAATCCACGTGAGCATCACCGCTGTCACTGCAAGCTTTAATGCCGAGAGTTGCTCACGAAGTTTCTTTCGCCATTTGTCTTCGGGAGCCGGAGCGGCAAGAGGTTTGGCCTCTTTGGTGGCGAGGTAACTCTGTTTCACGAATCGTGGCAAGTAGGGGAGCAGAAACCGGTCATCGAGCAGCAAAATTCCCAGGACCAGCACCAGGTAATTCAGAAACGTGTAATTCGCGGAAAGGATGATGCCCAACTGCCAGATCGTCACGATAAAAAAACAGAAGATGCGAAATCGTCGCGGCAGCAACATCATCCACGCCAGCCCCAGTTCCAGGGCCATCGTCACAAATGCGGTCGCCGCATGGAACCAGTGCGGAAGGTGCTGCATGTACCATCCGATCCAAGTCGGCAGCGGGCCGTTCTGGTAATACTCGTCCAGCGCGGTGAAGTTCCGCCATTGTGTGTCGCCGCCCATGATCTTCGCCACGCCCGATTCGAAATAGATCCGGAAGCCTTCCCATATCAGCAGGAACAGGCTCGCGCGCGATGGCGGACTCGCTTCGCCCCATCCGGGTCGCCATCCCGGCGGCGCGAAAAACATCGCAATGAATCCCGCCTCCAGCAACATTCCGTCGGATTGATAGGCAGAAAAATCCTGTGCCGCGCTCACGAACGAGAGGAAGCACAAGAAGCAAATCGCAAGCATGCCACGCGGCCACCAATTCAACACCAGTAGCAACGAGGCGATCATGCCCACCCAGCAAATTCCCGTCAGCATGTGCGAGCCACTCGAAAACCAAAGCAGCGTCGGCGCATACCAGTAGCCCGCATGCCCGAACCGCTCGGCCAGCGCCTGCAGGTATTCACCAGCGGGTAGAATTCCATGAGGCCCGATCAATCCGCGAATTTGAAAGACCAGCGAGAAAAACGCCGAATAATAAATAAGCCCGAGTGCGCGCAAAAAAATCCAGCGGGAGAGCAGACGGCCCGAAGCGCCTTGTTCCGAATCGAACAGCCAGCGCAAGGCCGACCCGGGTGAGAAGTCCTTCATCGGCCGCCATTATAGCGGCCTAATTATCCGCGCGTTGACTTTTGTCCGCGCAACCCATAGCATTTTCTGTTCACTCGCGGCCGTCATTCGCTCCTGTAAGGCCGCAATTTCTGACGCCCCATCGGAGGAAGTAATGCCCATTAAGGTCGGCATCAACGGCTTCGGCCGCATCGGCCGCAATATCATGCGCACCGCGCTCGACGACAAGGACATTCAGTTCGTCGCCGTCAACGACGTCACCGACGCGAAAACCCTCGCGCACCTTTTGAAGTACGACTCCGTCCTCGGCAATCTGCCGCACAAGGTCACGCATACCGAGGACAGCATTGCCGTGGAAGGAAAAAACTTCAAGGTTTTCAAGACCAAGGATCCCGCCGAGATCGACTGGGCTTCTGTCGGCGCGGATATCGTTGTCGAATCGACCGGACTCTTTACCAAAGGCGCGGATGCCAAAAAGCATCTTCGCGCGGCGGTGAAAAAGGTAATCATCTCCGCTCCCGCCGATGGGCCCGATGCGACTTTCGTCCTCGGCGTGAACGACAAGACCTACGATCCTGCCAAGCACCAAGTCATTTCGAACGCCTCCTGCACCACGAATTGCCTCGCACCCGTCGCCAAGGTGCTCCATGAAACCTTCGGCATCCACAGCGGCACCATGACCACCATCCACTCTTACACCAACGATCAGAAGTTGCTCGACCTGCCACACAAGGACCTCCGCCGCGCGCGCGCCGCCGCCATCAACATGATTCCCAGCTCCACCGGCGCCGCCAAGGCTCTGCACCTCGTCATTCCCGAATTGAAGGGCAAGCTCGACGGCTACGCCATGCGCGTGCCCACGCCCAACGTAAGCGTCGTGGACCTGACCGTGTTCGTCGAAAAGCCCGTCACGAGAGAGGCCGTCAATGCCGCCCTGAAGGCCGCTGCGAACGGCCCAATGAAGGGCATCCTCGCATACACCGAGGAAGAGCTCGTCTCCGCCGACTTCAAAGGCAATTCGAATTCCTCCATCGTCGATGCCGAATACACCAAGGTTGTCGGCGACCGCTGCGTAAAAGTTCTGGCCTGGTATGACAATGAGTGGGGCTATTCCTGCCGTTGCCGCGACCTCATCAAGCTCTTGGCCTCCAAATTCTGAGGAAGGTTCTCAGTAATCGGCTTACAGTTCACTGTAAGAGCAGAAAGAAACTTCTGACATGTCTCTTCCCTGGCTGAAAACGGACAACGGAGAGTGGAGTCAGATTTGGTGTTAGTCTTTTTTTTCATTGAAAACTGACAACGGAGTACTGAGCACGCATACCATGTACAAGCTGACCATCAACGATCTCGATCTTCGCGGAAAGCGCGTCTTCATCCGCGTGGACTTCAACGTTCCGGTCAAAGACGGCGTGGTCACCGACGACACCCGCATTCGCGAATCGATCCCCACGCTCCGCCTCGCGATTCAGAAGGGCGGCCGCCTGGTGCTCGCTTCTCATCTGGGCCGCCCCAAGGGCGGCCCAGATTCGAAATACTCGCTCATGCAGGTAGCCAAGAAGCTCCAGGAACTCATCGGCCGGCCGGTTCGATTTTCCTCGGACTGTGTCGGGCCCGTTCCCGAGTCGAAGAGCAAAACACTCGCCGACGGTGATATCCTCCTGCTCGAAAACGTTCGCTTCCATCCCGAGGAGGAAAAGAACGACGAGGCCTTTTCGAAACGGCTCGCCGCTCTCTGTGACGGCCTTTTCGTCTGTGATG